>SXGT01612705.1_pt1 | contig 103253 bp, 85 predicted proteins | sample 3176221 | NCBI WGS metagenome assembly SXGT01 (sample SAMN11356862, study PRJNA531348) | freshwater metagenome | isolation source: freshwater sample F1-120 | place: China: Fuxian Lake, Yuxi | collected 2017-12-25 | reverse complement strand
GAAGATTTAAATCATACGGGTGCTCATAAAATAAATAATACACTCGGACAAATTCTGTTAGCAAAACGATTAGGAAAAACAAGAATAATTGCGGAGACTGGTGCGGGTCAGCATGGAGTTGCAACTGCAACAGTATGTGCTTTAATGGGCCTCAAGTGTATTGTATATATGGGAGAAGTTGATATTAAGCGTCAAGCTCCGAATGTTGCCCGTATGAAATTATTGGGCGCACAAGTGATTCCGGCAACAAGCGGAAGTAAAACGTTAAAAGATGCAACAAATGAAGCCATTCGTGATTGGATCAATAACCCCGTAGATACTTATTACATTATTGGTTCTGTGGTTGGACCGCATCCATATCCCGATATGGTTGCTCGTTTTCAAAGTGTGATTAGTGAAGAGATGAAAAAACAATTACTTGAAAAAACTGGAAATGAAACCCCTGATTATGTAATTGCTTGTGTTGGTGGAGGAAGTAATGCTGCAGGAGCATTTTATCATTATCTGGAAAATGAAAAAGTAAAATTAATAGCTGTGGAAGCAGCAGGAAAAGGAATTGATTCAGGATATTCTGCTGCAACTAGCATTTTGGGAAAGCCTGGAATCATTCACGGAAGCAAAACATTGTTGATGCAAACAGATGATGGGCAAATAACAGAACCTTATAGCATTTCAGCAGGATTGGATTATCCGGGAGTTGGACCTATTCATGCGCATTTGTTTGAAACCGGACGAGCAGAATTTGTTTCTGCAACAGATGAAGAAGCTTTGAAGGCTGTGTTTTTATTATGTGAATTGGAAGGAATTATTCCTGCTTTAGAAAGTGCACATGCTTTGGCACACTTGGAAAAGTTAAATGCAAAAGAGAATGAAGTTGTTGTAATTAATCTTTCGGGGCGAGGAGATAAGGATTTGGCAACCTATATAGAAAGTCAAAAGAAATAAGTCAAAAGTCAAAAGAAGAAAAAAATGAATGCTATAAATAAATTGTTTCAGGATAAAAAGAAGGATATTCTTTCTGTTTATTTTACTGCCGGGTTTCCAACCTTGAATGATACTAATACAATCATAAGTGAATTGGAAAAGAATGGAGTTGATATGATTGAAATTGGTATGCCTTTTTCTGATCCATTAGCTGATGGTCCAACTATTCAGCGGAGCAGTGAAATTGCTTTGGAAAATGGTATGACGATTAAATTATTATTTCAACAATTGCAAAACTTCCGAAATGTAACTTCCGAAATCCCACTTATCTTAATGGGTTACTTAAATCCTGTTTTACAGTATGGAGTAGAGAAATTTTGTAAAGACGCTTCATCGCTAGGAATCTCAGGACTTATTATTCCCGATTTACCTATGCAGGAATATTTAGATGAATACAAATCAATATTTGAAAAATACAACTTGAAAAATATTTTTTTGATAACTCCGCAAACATCCGAAGAACGAATTAGATTGATTGATGAAAATTCAGATGGATTTATTTACATGGTTTCCTCAGCAAGTACCACAGGTAAGAAAAATAAAATAGACGATGAACAGGAAAAATATTTTATGAGAATTGCCAATATGAAATTAAAAAATCCAACAATAATAGGTTTTGGAATTCATAATCACCAAACATTTTCAAAAGCCTGCGAATATGCTAATGGAGCTATTATTGGAAGCGCTTTTATTAAGGCGATAGATAAAAGCGAAGATTTGAAAAAGGACATTGGTGTATTTGTAAATGGAATTCACTCTCTACAACAACACACCCCTAACCCCTCTCTAGAGGGGAATAAGCTAATAGTAAAATAAAACTTAGTACACAGATTCGTAATTCGTCAAAATTCGTAATTCGTAGAGACATGATTATTCAACTACAACAAAAAATTTCGCCAACAGCAAAAGAAAAAATTCTTTCTTCAATAAATGCTATTGGCTATAAAACAACTGAAGTAAAAACTCAAAAGGGAATTTACTTGGTTTGTATCGGTAAAAATGAATTTGATATTCGTTTGATTGGAAGTTTGGATGGAGTTCAAGACGTTCATCGTGTTTCTGATGGATACAAGTTCGTTTCTCGTAAATGGAAAGTGAATGCTACAGAAATTGATTTAGGCAATGGTGTTTTAATTGGAGAAAATAATTTTTCCATTATGGCCGGTCCATGCAGTATTGAAAGTGAAGAGCAAGTTGAAAAAGTAGTGAAACATTTGGTGGAGAACAATATTAAAATAATGCGTGGCGGAGTTTTTAAACCCCGCAGTTCACCTTATGCTTTTCGAGGAATGGGGATTGATGGTTTAAAAATGTTTCATCGCATTTGTCGGGCAAACGGAATAAAAATTATTACTGAAGTAATGCAGGTTTCTCAGATTGCCGAGATGATAGATTATGTGGACGTTTTTCAGGTGGGTGCTCGAAATTCACAAAACTTCAATTTGTTAGATGAATTAGGTAGAGTAGATAAACCCGTTTTAATCAAACGTGGAATGAGTGGAACAATTGATGAACTTTTACAATCAGCTGAATACATTTTTTCCAGCGGAAACGAAAAATTAATGTTGTGCGAAAGAGGTATCCGTTCCTATGAAACGGCATATAGAAACACATTTGATATTAACGCTGTTCCAATTTTAAAAGAAAAGACTCATTTACCTGTTATTGCTGATCCTTCTCATGGAATTGGTATCAGAGAACATGTTCCTTTGATTGCTTTGGCAGCCATGATGGCCGGTGCCGATGGCGTTATTTACGAAGTGCATGAAAAACCCGAAGAAGCAGCCAGTGATGGGGCTCAGACCTTAAATTTTGATGAATCAAAACACTTGGTTGGTCGACTGAATACTAATTATAGTCTGAATTTAGTTTGATAAAAGCATACAATATTGTATCTTGTACTACTTTACCAATTCTTAATTTATATCAATTTTTATTGATATGAATTTTAGAATGGTTAGTGCAGATTAAAAATTCAATTTAATTTTTTTGTATTTCAGAAAGCATTAATTGAATTTTTACATCAGCATCAAATTTTATACTTATACAATATGCTACGTAGACTAATTTTCTTATTTGCCATTATTTTTTCTGCACCATTTATTTCTTTTTCTCAAGATTGGGTTAAAAAAATGCAAGACCCTGAAGTGAACTTTTATGAAGTTCAAAAATCTTTCAATAAATTTTGGGAAAGAGAAGAGAAAAAAGAAAAATTCAAAAGCTTTTTTAGTTTTAGAAACAATACTGAAAAAGAAAATGAAGGATACGTAATGTACAAACGTTGGGAGCAACAAATTGAACCACGCGTTTACCCTAGTGGCGACAGAACTGTTTTAAATAAAGGGAAAGAAGAATTACAAAAGTTAATAGAAAATCATTCTAACAGAAGTTCCATGATGATTGGTGGCGACTGGACACCTGTCGGTTCTTTTGATGTTCCTTCCAATGGAGGAGGGGCTGGGCGATTAAACTGTATTACGTTTCATCCGACAAATCCAAATATTATTTGGGTTGGTGCTCCGGCTGGTGGTCTGTGGAAAACAGTAGATGCAGGTCTTACCTGGACAACCAACACCGATAATTTACCTACGCTCGGTGTAAACGATATTGCTATTGATCCTACAAATACAAACATCATGTACATCGGAACTGGCGATCAGGATGCTAGTGATACTTATGGTGTTGGTGTTTTGAAATCTATTGATGGCGGAATAACTTGGAGTATCACAGGATTAAATTGGATTACAAGTCAAGGAAGAAGTATTGGCAGAGTATTGATTAATCCAAATGATAACAATATAATTTTTGCTGCTTCCAGTTCTGGAGTTTTTAAATCTTATGATGCAGGAGTTACTTGGACGAAAGTATTAAATACAGGAAGTATTAAAGACATGGAATTTAAACCTGGTGATCCTTCTGTTATTTATGCAGCAGGTGCAACAGGATTATATAAATCAACAAACACAGGAACCTCATTTGCAACTGTTCCAACAGGTGCGGGCTTGCCTTTTCCTTCTACAGTTAATAGAGTTGCAGTTGCAGTTTGCCCCGCAAGTCCGGATAATGTTTATTTATTATTGTCAGCTTCAGCTGATAGTGGTTTTAAAGGATTATATCTTTCAACAAATTCCGGAACAACTTTTACAATGCAAAGTAATTCTCCTAATTTATTAGGATACGATTATGATGGAAGTGATGGAGGTGGAAATGGTTGGTATACACTTTCTTTAGCTGTTGCTCCTTATGATGGAAATGAAATAATTGTTGGTGGAGTAAATATTTGGAAGTCGTATGATGCAGGAGTTAACTGGCAATGTATTACACACTGGTGGGGCGATGGAGGATTGCCATATTTGCATGCTGACATTCACGGTTTATATTATCGTCCAGATGGAACAGAAGCATTTGCTGCTTGCGATGGTGGAATTTATGTAACGGATGATGGAGGAAATTCATGGCAGGACAAAAGTGATGGATTACAAATTGGTGAAATGTATCGCTTGGGAAATTCTGTTACAAATTCTAATTTGGTTGTTCAGGGTTGGCAAGATAATGGTTGCAATCTTTTTAATACGAGCGCATACGACAGAGTAACCGGTGGCGATGGAATGGAATGTTTTATTGATTGGAGCGATCCTAACTATGTTTATTGCGAATATCAAAACGGAGGATTGCTTGGTTCGACTGATGGCGGTTCAAATTTTGATGATATCTATAATAATATTACTGAAGATGGTGAGTGGATTACTCCTTGGATGCAAGATCCAATTGATCCTCTCACTATTTATGCTGGTTTTAAAAATGTTTGGAAATCAGTTAACCGTGGACTTTTCTGGACAAAAATTTCAACATTTAATTCAAGCGGATTAATTGTTCTGGAAGTTTCACAATCAAATCCGCTTTATATTTATGCTGCTACATCATCTACAATATATAAAACAATTGATGGTGGAGCAAACTGGACAACGGTTTCTTATCCAACATCGGGTGGCGCTTCCATCACTGCTCTGGAAGTAAGCACAACCGATCCGAATATTGTTTGGATGACCCGCTCGGGATATGTTGATGGAATAAAAGTTTATAAAACAATTAATGGAGGTTCTTCTTGGACAAATATTTCCGGTAGTTTACCAAACATTCCTGTGAATTGTGTTGTGAATCAAACAGGCACGAATGAAGGAGTTTATGTTGGTACCGACTTAGGTGTTTATTATATTGATAATGATTTAAGCTCATGGATGCCTTATTCAAACGGATTACCAAATGTAATTGTTGATGAATTAGAAATTCATTACGGTTCAAATAAATTACGTGCAGCAACTTATGGCCGCGGATTATGGGAAACAACTATTTTTGATCCTTTATCAAATTTACCTTTTGCAAATTTTGTGGGAGATACTTTAAGTGGTTGTCCCGGATTTGATGTTCAGTTTTCAGACAGCACCACAAATTCTCCAACTGCTTGGAACTGGACTTTCCCTGGTGGAACTCCTGCAACATCTACTTTGCAAAATCCTGTGGTTACATACAACACGCCCGGAGTTTATAACGATGTAACATTAGTTGTAACAAATGCTTTTGGTACCGATTCAGTTACAAAATATAGTTATATTGCAGTGAGCCCTCAAACAACTCCATTGATTTCTTTAAACAAGAACGATACAATTTGCCAAGGTTCTTCTATTGTATTGACATCAAGTAATGGTAATTCTTATTCTTGGTATCCAACATTACAAGTTTCATTTTCAATAAGTACATTAATTACAAGTTCACATTGTGTAACTGTTACCGATGTTTTTGGTTGTACTTTATCTTCTGATACTGTAGATATTTATGTTGCGCCACTTCCACCTGTTCCAACAATTACTTTGAGCAATGATACTTTATTTTCAAATTTTCCAACAGGAAACCAATGGCTGAATAGCGGTGTAATTATTCCCGGAGCTACCGATTCGTTTTATGTATTACCTTGGTTTGGTTTAACAATAACTTTGCAGCAAGTTGATAGTTTAACGGGTTGTTATTCTACATCAACTCCGTTTGTTGGTATTGATGAGTTAGGTGAGAATGGAATCTTATATTCTGTGTATCCGAATCCAAGCAATGAAATTGTAAACCTTATTTTTTCCCAAGGGGACTCCTTTGGAGCAATCTCAAATATAACAAATGATGTAAGTGTTGAAATTACGGATGTGATTGGTAGAGTAGTGTACGACAAAAAATACAACTCGTTTAATGGAAGAGAAGAAAATAGAATTGATGTTTCTTCTTTTAAAAAAGGTGTTTATTTACTTTCCTTAAGGAATAGTAAGGGTGTTGTTAGTAAGAAAATTGTAGTGTATTGAGTTTAGTCTCCGTTAGAAACGTCATTGCGAGCGAAGAGAAGCAATCTCTCCATGTTGTTAGTGCTGTTAAAGCTTTTGATGTTAGCCTATGTGATTTGCTCTTCTAAGTTTCTTCTTTTTCTTTTTGCTTGAACAAAAAGAAACAAAAATTCAAGACCGGGCGATTGCTTCCCGCCTCTCACCATTTTCCGGAAAATCTAAGCAAAAAAACTGAAGTTTTTGCCAAAATTTTCTCGTAAAATGGGGTTCACCCCTTGGCGGCACCGCGCCCGGCCTTAGCTTACGCACGACTTCGTAATGTTGATTTATCTTTGATATTATAGTTAGGGGTAATGCTGATGCTGATTATAATAAGCCTTTACTTTTTATTTTTTTAATTTCTCCAAAACTTCAGGCTTTTTTCTGCGTGCTACTTCAAATGTTTGTCCATTAACCATTTCAATAATGCAAGGTTCTCCTTTATCATAACCTTTTATATGATTGGTGTTAAGCAAACAACTTTTATGAATTCTAACAAAAGTGGAAGCTTCTCCGAAATAATCTTCAAAATCTTTCAGGTATTTTGCTGTGGAATATTTGTCATTGTTTATAGTAAATAAATTACAAACTCCTTCATCACTTTCTATATAAAGAATATTACTTGTATTTATAAGCTTAACACTTTCACCAGAATGAACCGCAATTTTTCTTTCATTCGACTCTGAATCTAAACTATGCAATAAATTTATAATTTGCATTCCGTTGTTATCTTTTTTTGAAATACTTTTCATTGCTTTCGCAACAGCCTCTTTCAGGTCAGACACTTCAACAGGTTTTAATAAATAGTCCAATGCGCTGAATTTTATTGCACTAATAGCATACTTATCATAGCTTGTAACAAATATTACTTCAAAAGGAATTTCATTGTATTGCTTTAATAAGCTAAAACCATTTGCTCTGGGCATTTGTATGTCCAAAAAAACGAGTTCTGGTTTCGTTTGCTGTATTATATCAGTAGCTTCTTCTACATTTGATGCCTCGCCAACTATTTCTACTTCGGAAGAAAAATTTTCCAAAAGGCTTCTCAAAACAACTCTGCTTTGCTTTTCATCGTCAACTAATACTGCTGTGATTTTCTTTTCCATGTACTAATATTATTTCGTTACTACAAAACCCACCCTTCTCCAAATGGAGAAGGTGTCGCGCTTTTTGCGTGACGGATGAGGCCTAATTTATTGGGATAGATATTTCCACTCTTGTTCCACTTGCATTTTTTAATTCATCATACAAATCAATCACAATAACTTTAGCTCCTTCATACTCCTGCAATTTATTTATCATTACTAAACGCTTTTCCGTTAATTTCATTCCAACCGATTGATGATTTGATTCTTTTTTAAAGGTGCTGGAAAGTGCACGACCAACACCATTGTCTTCGATAATAATATTTAAAAGATTATTCAGAAGTTTTATTTCAACCTTCAGTTTTCCTTTTTTGTTCTTTTCTAAACCTGCCTGTCCGGTAGGCAGGTTCATTAAACCATGCCAAATTGCATTTTCCACATAAGGCTGGATTAGCATGCTTGGGACTTGTGTTTCGTACTGACTGATATTTTTATCAACAATAAGTTCAAAGTCAAAACTTTTTTCAAATCTTAGTTGCTCTAATTCAACATACAAGTTTAGCATTTCAAGCTCTTGCTTTAAAGGCAATATCTTTTCCAGTGAGTGATTCAATACCATACGAATTAGTTTGCTGAATTTAGCCAGATAATCATATGCTTGTTGCTCATTCTTTTTCAGAATATAACCTTGAATGCTATTGATTGCGTTAAAAATGAAATGTGGATTCATCTGCGCTTGCAAAGCACTTAACTGATGCTCAGCTATCAGTTTGTTTATTTTTGTTTTTTCTTCTTCTTTGCTTCTGATACGTTTTATAATTATTCTTACTATTAGATAAATAATTAAAGAAATTAAAGCAATACATAAAAGTATAAACCAAGTGGTAGCCCAAAATGGTTTTATGATTACGAATGAAATTACAAAAGGTGTTTTGCTTAAACGTTTGCTATTATTTATTGCATATACACTCAGTTTATATGTTCCTGGATAAAGATTGTTTAAAATCAATTTATTGCTTTCAACTATACCTGTTGTGCCATTTACTCCTTCAAGCAAGTAAAGCATTTTTGTTTGATTTCCTTTAAAAGTCAACAAATCAAAGTAAAGTGATAATGAGTTCTCATCAGGTTTAAGCGTAAGAAAATCGCCCGAATATTTTATTGTTCTGTCGTTTACTTTTAAGTTGTTTAAATAAATGTACGGTTTTGTGCTGTTTTCTAAGCTTGTGTTTAAAGGAAAGCAACTTATTCCTTCATTTGTAGAAAAATATAGTTCGTCATTACTTATTGCTACTTTGTTTACTTCATTGGACGATAGGCCATTCATCTGATTATAAATAGAAACCGACTTGTCGCTATTAATGCAAATCAACCCAATATTGCTTGCAAGCCACACTCTATTTTTTTTATCTTCTGCAATATCAAATAAACGGATGTTGTTTAGTTTATATTCTGTTGTTTTATTTATTACGCTTTCATTTTTATACAGATATAACCCATCATTTTTTGTTGTTATCCAAACTTCACCTTCACTTGTTTTTATTATTTTAGTAACTTCTGCAGTAAAATCTTTTATTTCTTTTAATACATAAGTATTAATGTCCATTTGATATAAGCCCGTTTTGCAACCTGCAAGCAGTTTATTGTTTCCTAAATAAAGTAAGCAAGTTCCTGCAGATCCCAATCCTTCTGTTGTTCTTTTAACCGCTTCATTATTTATCAGTTCTGAAATAACACTGTATTGAATCACAAACTGACGCTCATTTTCTGTATTAGCTATTTGATATGCTCCAGCATTGAATTGCGTTTTTCCTAATTTTATCGGATCTACTGTTTTAAAAGTTTCGTCCGTTTTGAATAAATATGTTTTTGAACCTACTAACCAAGTTTTATCTGTTTGCAATACATCCGTAATAATAAAATTCTCATTTCCTTCAAATTGTTTTGTTTCAATGCCTTTTTTTGAAAACAAACAAAGTTCATTATCCTGTGAAGCTGTTAAAATAAATCCACCCTCATATTTTAAAAAATGTGCTCTTTTGTTTAAGCCATTCACATTTACATAAGTAACTACGGTTTTATTCTTGCAATAGAAAATACCTTTTTCCAAAGTGCTGCACCAAACACCTTTTTCATTGTCTTCACTTATTCCTGTAACAGAATATTCGTTCAAGCTTATAATCTTATTTCCCATATCCGAAATATCCGGGTAATAATAAACTCCGTTTTTTCGAATACCAACCCAAAAGCCATTGTTTTTATCGCTATAAATTTGCAATACTCTATCTGGGTATTCATAAACAGTGTGACTTCCATCTGCATTCATTTTCACAACAAAGTTTTCGAAACAGAAAAAATCTGTGTTTAAAGCATGAGCAGTTAATATTCTCCAATAAGGATATTGGTTTTTATCAAAAGGAATTTGGATTTCTTTTTCCAGACCACCTATGCTGATTCTGACATATCCTTTACTAGCCTTTTTGGTAGATGAATTAATACCCTGTCCTTTCCCACCATTAATAGGAATCAATCCATTACTTGTTTTTAATAAATAAAAATGAACACTGGTATCAGGTTTAAAATGTTCGGTGATTTCATTGTTGATAATATGAACTTTATATGATCTAGTTCCAGTATTAATATGGAGTAATCCCTTTTCATCAAAGCTTAATAAGTAACTTAATTCAAGACTTCCTTTTAAAGCAGCTTCGTGTTTTTTACTGAAAGCTGCTTCAATAAGACTGCTATTGCTATATTTTAAGATGCGGTTTTTGCTGGTAGCGAACCATAATGTTCCGGTTTTATCTTCGGTAACCGAATAGGTGCTTCCTTCAGGTAAACCGTTCCTTTTATCAAATACCTATAAATCATTTCCATTAAATTTACATAAACCCGCTTCGGAGCTGAACCAGATATAGCCTTTGCTATCCTGCATAATATTATAACATTCCTGAGAAGGCAAAGACAGGTTGCTGCTTATATTGCTGAATTGCAATTGCTGAGTAAAAGCGGTAAAGCTTTGAAGAAGAAAAAGAAAAAAGACACCGAAACGCATGTTTACAAATATAATTCATTTTTTGTTCTTCCTTCTGCGAAGATAGCGTAGGCTGAGGTTTGTGCGAAAAATCCTTTTATCGGTAAGTGATGTCTGATGGGGTATTTCTATTTTTAATTCGGGTAAAACTAAATCTACTATAAAAAATCATTATGAAAACAAAACTTATTTTTATTCTTTCATTGTACTTGACACTCCAAGTTGAAGCTCAAACAATGATTTTTTCAAAAAAGCTAATTACAGCAACTACAGCCGAAGGTTTCCCCGCTGAAACTTTTCAAGTGGGTGATAAAATCTATTGCAAAATATTTCTCAACAAACCTGTGGAGGATCAAGCAGTTTATAATGGCGCTGGAAACAAGATGGGAAAAGCAGAATGCTTTAATGTTAATCCTTTTATAGATCCCCCGGATAATGTTATACGTATGACAAATTATGAAAAGGTGATCCCGGGTCAAACCACATATACATTCATTATTAATGAATCATCCGAAAAAATCACTGACGAAAGGCTTCAAAAGTACGTTACTGTAAATCAAAATGCCTACACTAACGCATTGAATGGTTTATCTATTGGAATTCATAAAATTAAATTCAATGTTTTTGGATGTAAACCAGGAGGCAATGAAACGAAGAAGCCAATTGCAGAAGGCGAAATTACTATTGAAAAAAATTCGGGCGCAATGTTAAAAATCGGCAAGAGTTTTAATGATATCAAACCCAAAATGCAAATTCCGAACGGTTTGGAACCAAAATGGGTTTCTTACATAAATGATTTTTACCAAAAAGGCAATAAAAATTCTGGGGCCTGCATGAAGGCTAAAATCTTATGCAATGATTGGATTATAGTTCATGATAAATATACGGGAGCAATTCTATATAGGTATCTTGATCTAGCTCTGTTATGGAAAGATGAAAAAGGGGTTTGCTTCATTTCTTTTCAAAGATGGGGGCAGCAATTTAATGGTGCAGGATATCAAGATGCTCTTCATAGGACTGCTGACGATGTTCCTACATCTGTCTATCTACCCTATGCCCCTGGAGCATGTGATTGCGAATAACTAAATAAAAAACAACTATGAAAAAAATCTACTCATTAATTATCGCAACACTAATTCTCTCTTCTAATGTTTGGTCACAACCAATTTATGAATGGGCAGATGCACTCCAACCAGTTGGTACTCCTACTCCTAATCAGACAACAGGAATAGTAGCTGATACTTCTGGAAATGTATATGTGACAGGATATTTTCAAGGTACAATAGATTTTGACCCTGGAGTTGGAACTTATAATTTGACTTCGGTAAGTGGCACAAATGATATCTTCCTTGCTAAATATTCTTCGATTGGAGCACTTGTTTGGGCAAATGCCTTTGGAGCTACTAGCTCTCAATCAGCGTATTGTATCACTATTGATTTAAGCTCAAATATATATATTGGGGGACAACACTCTGGAAGTACTTTTGATTGGGATCCAGGTCCAGGAGTATATTCTCCAGTTGGTACTGGAGCAGGTTTTGTCGCTAAATATGATCAAAATGGAAATTTTGTTTGGTTAGTGCAAAATGGAACCATTACTCCAGAATCAATAGATATAGACAATTCAAATAATTTATTTGTTTCAGGCTCTTCAGGTACAAACTGTGGCATTTGGAAATATAACTTAAGTGGAACTACTTTGGGTAATATGAATATAGGATCTACTGGATTGCGATATACAAAAATTACAACTGATGCAAGTGGAAACGTATATATGGGTGCTCATTTTTCTACTACTAACTCAGGTGATTTGGACCCAGGAGCAGGAGTTACAAATTTTGCAAATTTTAGTGGTACGGGATATGACATAGTGCTTGTTAAATATAGCAATATTCTTTCATTTATTTGGGCTGACCAAATAGGAGGTACTGGAAGCGAAATGTCTGGTCTTCCTTTTGGTCTTTCTAGTCCTCTGGATATTGAAATTGATAACCAAGGGAACGTATGCTGCTCTGGGGCTTGTGCTGCAGGCTGTGATTTTGACCCTACTGCGGCAGTTCAAACTGTACCTCCTGGAGCTACAGCAGACGCGTTCTTTGCAAAATATAATAGCACAACAGGAAATTTAATTTTTGTTAAACAATTTACAGGAGGGGGTGCTGTTACTAATTTAGCATGTAATATTGAAATTGATGCAAACGATAATATAAATGTTGGAGGAAATTTTTTTAACATAGTTGATTTTGATCCGGGTCCAGGAACTGCAAATTTAGGGGCGGGTGCTACCGGAAATCATTTATTTATTGCTAAATATGACATTAACGGCAATTATTTATCAGCATATAAAATCGGCAACCTTATAAATAAAGACGTACAACTATATAGAATGTTTCTCACTTCATCAAACATGTATTTGTGCGGAAGATTCCAAGATACACACGATTTTGATATGGGTATAGGAACTGCTAACCTTACTACGGATCCAACTAATTTTACTGGTTTTTTTGCTCAATATGGATATTGTTCTTCTTCTCCAGCACAACCAGCCTCCATTACAGGGTCTACCAGTATTTGTTCAGGAACAACAAATACATATTCTATCACTGCTGTTGCTGGAGCAACATCATACACTTGGGCATTACCAGGTGGTTGGACAGGAACTTCAACAACAAATAGTATTAATGCAACAGCAAGTTCTACAAGTGGAAATATCACTGTGACTGCAAATAATACTTGCGGAAATTCTACAGCAGCAACCTTGGCTGTTGTGGTAAATACAATTCCTGCAACACCGGGAACAATTTCAGGAACAGCAACAATTTGTTCAGGAACAACAAACACATATTCAATTACTGCGGTTGCAGGAGCAACATCTTACACATGGGCTTTACCAGGTGGTTGGACAGGAACGTCAACAACAAATTCTATTAATGCAACAGCAAGTGCAACAAGTGGAAATATTACCGTTACCGCAAACAATGCTTGTGGAAATAGTTCTGTTGCAACTTTAGCAATTACTGTAAATTCAATTCCTGCTACACCCGGAACAATTTCAGGATTAGCAAGTATGTGTGTTGGAACAGGAGCGCAAACATATAGCATCACTGCTGTTGGTGGAGCAACATCTTATACATGGACTTTACCTGCAACATGGTCTGGAACATCTACAACAAATAGTATTGTTGCAACTCCGGGAACAAGCGGTGGAAATATAACTGTGACTGCAAATAACACATGCGGAAATTCTTCTGCTCAAACTTTAGCTGTTGTAATAAATCCATTGCCTACAGTTACTTATTCTCAAAGTCCGGCATTGGTTTGTATTAATGCAACTTCTGTTGTATTAGGAACCGTTTCGCCAACAGGTGGAACATTTAGCGGAACCGCAGTAACAGGAAGTACATTCAACGCAACTACAGCAGGTACGGGAACATTTAATATTACTTATACTTACACAGATGGAAATGGGTGTGTGAATAATGATACATCAAGTATTGTTGTAGATCCTTGCACGGGCGTGCAGTCGGGAGTTCTGAATCAGGAGTTGGGGGTTTTTCCTAATCCTACAAATTCAATTGTTACATTAACTGGAATTGAAAAAGAATCAACAATTGAAGTATTTAATGTGTTGGGTGAGAAAGTAATTTCAACACAAAGTAAAAACACTTCAGTAAATTTAGATTTATCTGAATTTGAGAATGGAATTTATTTTGTAAATGTAAGTTCGGAAAAAGAAACAGTAACTAAACGAGTTATAAAAAATTAAGAACTAGATTTTAAAATTCAAATCGCTCAATTTTATAATTGAGAGATTTTTTTTTGAAAAAAATTCTGTTGTGCCAAAAATACTTTTATCGGTAATTGCTTCTAGAAGGGCTTATTCTACCTTAGTTATTTAGAAACTTAACCTTTTATTAATTTAGAAAAACAAATTAAAAACAATAAAATGAGACTAATAAAAAAAGGAATATTACTTAATACTTTTGTTTGCCTATGCTTGAGTGGAATTGCTCAAACTCCAACATTAGAATGGGTAAATAGAATTGGTGTAGATACTTTAACACATGGTTGGGGAGCAGCAATTGTTGCTGATGCAGCAGGAAATGTATATACAACCGGTTCCTTCTCTGATACAACTGATTTTGATCCAGGCCCAGGAATATATAATCTGATTTCGAATGGTTGGGTTGACGCTTTTGTATCAAAATCAGATCCAGCAGGAAATTTGATCTGGGTCACTCGTGTTGTGGGCGGAGCGACAGGTGATGTGCCCCATGCAATTGTTCTTGATAGTATTGGAAACATTTATGTAACGGGAGCGTATGACGTAAACGAATCTGGTGACAATTCTATGTTTATTGTAAAACTAGATACCTCTGGCACTATAGGCTGGCTTAAACAAATAGGCCTAGGTGCAAACTCGGACGTTCAGTCATTTTCCCTCACTGTTGATCTATCAGGGAACACATATCTAAGTGGCTATTTTAAAACTCTTTCTCCTTGGACCTTGGATTTTGATCCTGGTGTAGGAACAGCCATTCATACTTCATACGGTTCTTCACAAGACATTTTCATTTTAAAGCTGGATTCAACGGGAAATTTCGTTTGGGTAAAACAAATTGGAGGAACTGCACCTGGCGGAGATGATGCAAAAAAAATCATCATCGACCCAACAGGGAATTTATTAGTTGGAGGTCGTTTTTCAGGTACGGTTGATTTTGACTCCGGACCAGGAACTAATAGTCTCACATCAGCAAGCTCTAGTGCCTTTCTGTTAAAATTGGATACTTCAGGAAATTTTATCTGGGTGAAAAACACGGGAAGTTCTACAAATCAAGCGAGTTCTGAATCTGTTGTCTTTGATGCTTTTGGTAATATTTTCATATCAGGAACTTTTACCGGTACGACAGATTTTGACCCCGGGTCCGGAACTTATAATCTAGTTGCTGATTCGAGTAGTACTGACATTTCTTTATTAAAACTGGATCCTGCTGGAAATTTTTTATGGGCAAAACGCATTGGAGGAAGTATTAGCGCTTATGCTGGTCTTAACATTGCTCAGGACCCCGCTGGAAATTTTTATCTCACAGGGTTCTTTGGTGGAATTGTTGATTTTGATCCGGGAGCCGGAATATTTTATCTCTACAATTCGACTGCCACCATGAATATTTTTATTTTAAAGCTGAATACTAATGGCGATTTTCTTTGGGCTGTAAGCTTCGATGGAAATCAATTCAGCAGAGGGTATTCGATTTTCGTAGATGGTTTTGGAAATGTATATACAACAGGTTCGTTTGGAGGAACTGTTGATTTTGATCCGGGCCCAGGAGTTGTAAATTCCAATTGTGCTAGCCTTAGTATTTTCAATATTTTTGTTCACAAAATGAATCAAGTTATAACAGGATATAGTGAACATCAAGTAATGAACGATATTGGACTTTATCCTAATCCAACTAACTCTATTGTTACATTGAGTGGAATTGAAAAAGAATCTACGATAGAAATATTTAATGTTTTGGGTGAAAAAATAATTTCAATACAATGTCAAAATACTTCTGTTGATCTGAATTTATCAGAATTAGCAAACGGAATTTACTTTGTAAAGGTAGGTTCGGAAAAAGGAACCTTAACAAAACGAATTGTAAAGCAGTAAGAACTAATTTTAAAAATTCAAATCTCTCAATTTTATAATTGAGAGATTTTTTTTTTGAAAAAAATCTGTTGTGCTAAAAATACTTTTATCGGTAATGATTAAAAATTACATCTCTATATTTTTGCTTTCGAAACAAAATTATTACTCCAACAGAGTTATCCGAAAATCTGAAAATAGAGTAGGAAAAGAAAAACAATTAATTATTATGAAAAAAGTAATTTTAGGTATTACTATGCTAGTAGTATCAGTATCGGGTGTTTTTGCAAAAACAGATGTACCCACAAAATCTGTAAAATTGGGTGAATTAGTTAATGGAGAGATTAAGCTCACATTTGATGTTTCTACATTAAAAAATTCGTTAGGTATTTTAGTCGCACAAGATAATCAGGAGATTCAAGAAACAGCACTATTTGTGGAAAATGGAGAATATTATTTATGGGGATCAATTGTTGACAAAACAACCAAAGTTGTTATGGGGAAGTTGTTGATTTCAGTTGAAAAGGACAAAAGCAATAATTTTCAATTGTTAGCAAAACCTGTTTGGAGAAAAGTTTGTGTTACCAATGAAGGTTGTCTTCATTGTTCAACATCGGGTACTGCTTGTTGGTGTGATCTTTCTTCTACTCAAGCATGGGGATCTTGCTATTGGAAAAACGTTTTAGTTGATGATGGTACAGCATTATATGACAAAGCATTTGATGAATTATTTAAGAAACAATTCTAGTAATTATAAAATAAAAAACCCGTACTAATTATTTTGTAAGGGTTTTTTATTTTATAATTTTTATTACTCAATCACCAACTTTCCATTAGAAATAACGCTTCCATCTTGAATTAGCTGATAAAAATAAATTCCATCAGAAAGTTTATCTCTGTCAAAGCTAAATTCATTGTTTTGAATGGCTGAGATGGTTTTTACAACTCTTCCTGTTACATCCATAATTTTCATTTCTGCATTTTTAAATTTCAATTGTTCATTAATTTGAATGGTTGCAGTTGTGTGGATAGGATTAGGAAAAATGTTAATGTTCGAAGATTGATTGTGGTTTGAAATTCCCGTTGCAAGAGTTACTGTAAAAGTAGTATTTCGTTGGTCGTCTGGAACTATTCCCGGAGTGCATGGTGGTCCACCAGAACCACTTGTTAGTGTTAAATCAAAAAGATGTGGACCCGCTGGGAGCATTCCCAAATTAAAAGTATCAATAGTATTGCACATAGCAGTTAGCATTCCCAAACAATGGTGTGCATAAGCGCTAGTACTACTTCCTGTGGTAGAATGACCTTGGTTGTCCAAATTACAGCTCATGGATGTAAACTGAACTCCAACATATACTTTAACAATATCTGCTGTTGTTGGTGCCGGAGGATCAATTGAGAATCCCATTATTGTTCCTTGTGCAAATGTGTTTAAGGAAAAAAGAATTCCGATAGTAAGGGTGTAAATATTTTTCATAGTTGTAGTTTTAAAATTGTTTTATAAAGATGCTTTCAATTGTAATTTAGTTGCATTTATATTTCTATTGAATTTTCTCTGCATTTGCTATCCATTTTTCAACTTTCTTAATAAAATCTGCCACTTGCTGAGCGGGCCATAGTGGCAATTGCTTTCCGTCACTTATTTGGCAATACAATGTCATTTGAAAAAGTGCTCGTAATGTACTGAAATAGGGAAGGAACTCTATTTCTTTTTCAGACAATTTTCTTTGTGTTTGATATCCTTTCAAAAATGCATCTACAATTTCTTTAGGTTTGTTTTTATGGTCGTACCAAATAAAAACTCCAATATCATAAATCAAATACCCTTCTCCGAAAAAATCAAAATCGAAAAAAGTGAATTGATTGTTTTTTGTAATGTGAAAATTTTCTGCTTGCAAATCTCCGTGACAAATTCCTGAAGCTAGTTGTGTTTTATCTATATCAATAAACAGTTCTGTAAAATAACCTTTCAGTTGTATTAAAAAATTGTATTCATTAGTGTGATTTACTAATATAGGTTTTAGTGTAGTAAGTGTTTTTTCAAATTGATGTTCAATGTCATAGTTGTGAGCTGTTTTACCCAAATTTCTATTTTGAGTAAGCAAATGTATTTTACCCGTTTGAATTCCTAATAATTCTGCTTGTTCAATGCTTAGTTTTCTGATTTGCTCACCTTCTGCATAAGAAAACAAAACCGCATAACGAATTCCTTCAGGAGCATCAATTGAATGAATATATTGCTTTTGATTGTCTGCCATTGGAATAGAAAGAGCAATTCCATTTTCTTTTAAATAATTCAAAAGTTTGAGTTCGGTTTCTATACTTTCAACGCTTCTCCAATTGTGTTTATAAATACGGAGAATGTATTTCGTAGCACCAGATTCAATTAAATAAGTATCATTAAAACCCCGTTTAAGAAAAGTGATGTTGGATATAGTTGAAAGGGAATATTTTGAGCAAACTAATTCTAATAGCGCTTTTGTTGACAAAGAAGAATATTCGATTGGAAAAGTCATGTAGCAAAGGTAGGATTTTATTGAATGCCATCGTTAGCAGGTCATTCCGAGCGTAGTGAAGCAATCTCTCTATAATGGTGGCGATTCTCCTCATCGTGTGAGATTGCCACATCCCGCGAAGGGCGGGACTCGCAATGACGGTTTCAATAAACATTTTACTCAAATATTATCATAACATTGCCAAAGGCAATAAAAACCATAACCCTTTAACCTAACCCAAAATAAAAAATCCTTTTAAATCATAAAAATCATAAAAAATCTGTGTTCCTATACTATGCTCATTATTTCTACGTTAGTATGTAATTTCTCAAAAATGACCACTCTCAAAACCTCGCTCCGTTACATTTTACGTTTTCTTTTAGGAATAATCGCTTTTTTACTGATTTATCTTTTGTTTGCTTTTCTTTTACCTTATTTAAAGGCAAACTCTTCCTTTAAAAATGTTTCAGATGGAATAGAAATATATGTTCTATCCAATGGAGTTCATACAGATATAGTTATGCCAATAAAAAGTGAATACATCAATTGGAATGATATGTTGCCATATTCTGATTTTAAAAATGTTAACTCCAATTTTAATTATATAGCAATCGGTTGGGGAGATAAAGGTTTTTTCATAGACACGCCAACGTGGGATGATTTAACGTTTGCTACAGCGTTTAAAGCTGCATTCGGATTGGGAACAACTGCGATGCATGTAACCTACAAATACAAAACTCCTAAGCTGAACGATTCCTGTAAAAAAATAATTATTTCAAAAGAACAATATTTGTGCTTGATAGATAAAATTTCTTGTTGCTTTCAATTAAAAGATGGAAAACCTATTTTGATTGATCACGATGGCTATACACAACAAGATTGTTTTTATGAAGCTAATGGAAAATACAGCATGTTTTACACCTGTAATGTATGGACAGGGCAAACATTAAAAGCAGCAGGAATTAAAATAGGAGTGTGGACACCTTTGGAAAGTGGAATTGTTGGGCAATTAGAGTGATGGAACGCGGATGACGCAGATAAAACGGATACTCGCGGATTTTTTATTTTTTTATAAAAGGATGTACGTTTTTGAATGGAACATTTCGGCTACACATGATTGTGTAATGTTCTATATTAATAAATCATTGCCGAAGGCAATTAAATCGGCTTAGTTTTTACACACAGAAAAATAAATCAGTTTAAATCAGTTTTATCCGCGTCATCCGCGTTCCATTTGCGAATGCTATTGCAGAACAACTTTCCCCGTAGTCAACAACTCACCATCACCTACAAACTTGTAAATATAAATTCCGTTTCCTAAATAACCCCTTGTTAGTAGTGTTTCAGCAGAAGTTAATTCTTCAATGTTTATTACTTCTCTTCCGTTAATATCATAAAGAGTAAACGAAATTTTTCCAAATGCATTTAAACAATCCGGATTAAAAGAAATTGTTGCATTTTCTACAATTGGATTCGGATAGATTTTTACGCTGGATTTGAATTTATTCATTTCTTCAATTCCATTTGAATTTGGCTCAAATACCCAAAAATCTTTTGTTGTTAATGAATCATAACCTGTTCCAACATAACCAAAGCTTCCAATTGTAAATCCTACAGCATTTGAACGAGCTGTACCGGAAAAATCTTTCACATTCGACCAAACGTTTGTTAATGAATTGTATTTCCAAAAATCTTTTCTGTTTGATAATGTGTTATCATATCCTGTTCCAACATAAGCATCTGTTCCAATTACAAAACAAGTCGCTCCGTAGCGAGGAGTTCCGCCATAAACAGCAACCGTGAACCATGCATTTGCAGTAGCATCGTATTTAAAAAAATCCCCTTTGAATGCTCCGTCATCACCTGTTCCAACATAAGCTTTTGATCCGATTGTAAATGCTACAGGTAATCTTCTTGGTGTTCCCGGATAAGCAGCTTTTGATGTCCATGTATTAGAAGAAACATTGTACATCCATAGATCATTTTTGAATCCTGAAATATCTTGTCCGCAAGCAATGTATCCATTTCCACCCAATTCAAAACCGGCTGCGGATCTTCTTGGAGTTCCAGCAAAATTTGCTTTTTGTGTCCAGATATCCGCTCCTGCATCATATTCCCAACAATCTAAATTAAATGGATTTGAATTTTGTCCGCAGCATACATAAGCTTTTGTTCCAATTACAAAACTCGATGCACCACTACGCGATAATCCTGAACCTGTGGCTCCTCCCATGCTTGTTACAGCTACCCAGGTATCTGATGCTTGAATGTATACACTAAAATTTCTTTTGTAAGTTGCGCTGTCATACCCAGTTCCAATAAATCCTCCTGTTCCAATTGCAAATCCAACTGCTGAAGTTCTTGCCGATTGATTGTAATCTGCTTTTTTAAACCACCAGCCTTGCGCAAAAATGGTTGTAGGGACAATCAGTAAAAATGAAAAACAAAAAAGTAGTTTGCGTATGTTTAAATTCATAGTCTTACAATTTTATTGTACAATTATTTTTTTAGATGCAATTGTTCCATTTTTATTTTTAATGTTCAATGCATAAATTCCATTTGTCATATTATTTTTAGAAATCGTAAATGAATTTTGTTCAATCGTTTCAGTAGAAATTAATTTTCCTTGAACATCTCTCAATTCCCAAAATAAATTTTGCAGAGAAATTTTATCAGATAAAACAATAGTAGATTGCTCTGTCATTGGATTAGGATAAACATTAGAGAAAATGATATCAGAATATTCATTAATGCCTGCAGGAATAGAAGGAAGGTATTCCCAAAAATCTCTGCGTGTTCCTGTTAATCCTTTTCCTGTTCCTGCATAACCTTTTCCGCTTATAGAAAATGCTCCGGCCGATCTTCTTGCGCCACCCGGGAATGCAGCTTTCGGAAACCAATAATCCAGTGTTTCATCGTACATCCATAATTCATCTTTATAACCCCCATCAGTTCCTAAAAGCATATATCCTTTTCCTGATAAAACAAAAGAACTTCCTGAAAATCTTCCTGAACCAGGAAAATTACTTAATATCATCCACATGTTTATTGATGGATCATATCTGTAAAAATCATTTGTTAAAATATTTTCATCTGTACCTGTTCCACAATAAGCATAATTACCAACTGTAAATGCAACAGCTCCGTAACGTTCAGGCCCAGGCATATCAAGTTTTTGAAGCCATGTGTTTGTTGTTGGATTATATTCCCATAAATCATTTGAGTAGTTTGATGCGGCTTCTTTGCCACAGCAGAAATAACCCTTTCCTAAAACAGAGAATCCTGTGGCATAATAAATTCCAAATCCTGAATTGCCAGGGAAGGAAGCTTTTGATGTCCATGTGTTTGTAGCCGGACTGTATTCCCAAAAATCTGCGAGTGCATTTCCTATCCAGGCATCTGCATTGTCCATTCCTGTTCCAACATATGCTTTTGTTCCTATGACAAAACTTGCAGCATCTCTTCTAGCAACTCCTGGGAAATTTGCTTTTTGTGTCCATGAATTTGAAGCAGGATCGTATTCCCATAAATCTTTCAACATTAAGTTAAGTGTATCTTGTCCTAAGCCAATGTATCCTCTTCCAGCAATAGAAAATCCAACTCCGCGTTCTCTTTTAGAACCGCCACAACCAGCACGTTTGCTCCAAATGTTTTGTGCAGAAATTTCAAAACACAAAAATGCAAGGATACATAAGAGTATATATTTACTTTTTATCATAAAGCAATAAATTTTCCTGTTGTTTGAGTAGTGTTATTTATAAATTCGAAAAAGTACATTCCTTTTCTCAAATCTCCTCTTTCAATTTTTATTTCGTATTGATGAATATTTTTTATTTCCAAAACAGTTTTTCCTGAGATGTCCATAATTTTTATTGATGCATTGCTGTCAAAATTTATTTCCTGAGAAATAGAAAAAGTAACTTCATTTAAAAATGGATTTGGAAAAGTTTTAATACAATTGGAATTTTCATTTTCTTTAACAGAAGCAAACCCTACATAATTTCCATATTCCCACAAATCGTTATAATTTGTTCCACTTGTACCAAATACACCATAACCTCTTGTTCCTATTGTAAAGCAATTCATATATCTTCTTGCTGAACCACTGAAGTCAGTAATTTGAACCCATGTATTTCCTATTGGATCAAACTCCCAAAAATCTTGATAATTGGTGCCACTTGAGAAGTCATCTCCTGTTCCTACATAACCTTTTCCGTTTAAACTAAATGCAGCGGCTTCCATTCGAGGTAAACCAGGCATACTCGCTCTTGCTATCCAAGTATTTGTGGTAGGATTGTATTCATATAAATCTCCATTAGCCATACCACTATTTCCAGTTCCTACATATCCTTTTGAACCAATAGAAAAAGCAACAGCAGCAATTCGTGGCGCACCAGGGAAGGGAGCAATCGATAACCATGAATTAGTTGCAGGATTGTATTCCCAAAAATCAGAAGAGTAAGAACCCGTTCCCACATATCCTTTTCCATTTACGACAAATGAAACAGCTCCCCGTCTAGCCATAGCAGGCATAGATGCCATAGGAGACCAAGAATTTGTTGAAGGATCGTATCTCCACAAATCGGCTTGTTCTACTCCAGCAGTATTTCTACCTGTTCCAACATAACCAAAGTTGCCGATGGCAAACCCTGTTGGATGCATTCGTGGTCCAGGAGGAAAATTTGCTTTTTGAGTCCAGGAATTAGATCCTGGATCATATTCCCACCAATCATCATATAAAATATCAGTAATGGCATTAATATGCCCCATACCTGCATAAGCTCTGCTTCCTATTGTAATAGCTGTGCCTCTGTGTCTTCCACCTGCAGGAACACTTGCTCTTTGTGTCCAGCCATAAGCTAAATTGGGTGGCGGTGGTGGTGGCGGACAAGTAACACAAGAAAGTGTTCCAACCCAGCCAGCATCAGGAACTGTAAAATCAGCTGAAAATGCAAAAGTCATACAACCTGATGAACAAGTTAATGTTCCAGGATTAACTGTTCCAGTAAAAGGACTGCCTGAAATTTGAGGAGAGCTAGTAGAAGGACCATCATAAACTGCAAGATAATCGAAACCTGATTCTAGAGAAAAAGAGCTAAATGTAATACTAACACAATTGCTTGTTCCCGAACAAATTGTTTGAACAAAATTATCATTATCAGCATAAAAACCTGTTCCTCCCGGATCCATATAGGTTCCACTACAAGTTGTGATTGGCGTATTGCTCATAATGTATGTTTGTGCACACACAGGAATTGAACAAATAAGCAGAATTGGAGAGAGTAGCTTTTTTATCATGGAAGTTTATTTAGTTACACCTAAACTGTCGAGTTCTTTTATTGTTATAGTTGGCAATCCACCGGTTTGTTTCATCTTATTGACGGCAAAAGTACCAGTAATGGTTGCATGCTCTTCGCTTGAAAAATGTTTATTTCCTGCAACACCGGGTAAAATAGGCTGATGTATGTTTCGTTTTCCGTCAACATATATATCATAACCCCAGCCCAAAGATTTCCCTGAAACAGTATCTTTTATTTCAAAAGTTTTTACTTCAAATGACTGAGAACTAAAAGTAGGAGGTTGAGGAGTATCACTGGTTTCAGTTATCTGTTCGTTATGCAAAGCAGCATTTTTTTGATTTTCGTCTCCGATGCTGTTTGTACATGAAAAAAAGAATGGAAATACAAATAATCCAAGAATGGAATATGAGGAAATTCTATTTTTCATAAGATTGAGAGTAATTTTTTATAAAGCTAGTGTAAAATTTATGTTAATCCAATTTTTTATGTGTTTTTTAGTTTTATAAATTAACAATTGTTGAATGATATGAACACTGTTTATAACCGTTTGGAAATAAATGAGTAAGAACTTGACTTTTATCTAAATATATACTACTTTTATCATGTTAAAATCATAGTTCGTGACTATAAAACGATTTCAATATTGTTTAACAGTTATCTTCTGTCTCTTTGCTTTTACTGTTTTTTCTCAGTCAACTAATCAAAGCAATCAGTCGGTTGTTACTATTATAGGTGACGCTCCCGAGACAAATAACGACCCTCACGATTTTATTAATTCCAATCCTTATACTGAAAATACCGAGCCTCAGATTCAACAGCAAATGACTTCTCAGAATATTGAGCCAACGTTAGAAAATGGTTTTCATATTCGTTTCGAGTTAAATCAAGCTTCACAAGAATATACTATTAAAACTCCTGATGCTCCTTCTTTAACTTCTTCCGGTTTTAGTTCGGGATCCTCTGGTGGTAGCGCTTCTGTTGGTAAATCAAAGAAGCATGCAGTTTCAGCAGAAGAGCGTGCTTTTAATGCAAAAAAACGTTTTAGAACGTGGTTCCCAAAACGCAAAAAACGCTACCGTCCGCATCTTTGCGGTAGATTTTAACCTGCCTGCCGCTAGACAGGATTCCTTCTATTACTAAATCTTGGCGTTGTTTATGTATTGCTATATTTGCAATTCATTTATATTCTTTGAATAAGTATACATTCATATTTCTATTATTCATTCCAACTCTTGTTTTCTCACAAACTCAAGGAAAAAAATATCTTGCCGGAAATGGCGGAGAGATATTTCTTCCACAAGGTGATATTTCTTTTGCTGATGAGATAGTTGATTTTAAACGTGGCGATCCGGATGCTGTTACCGAAGCTTGTGATTCAATGTTGTCTATCGGAGTAGCAGATTTTGCAGGAGTAGCTTCTAATTTTACTTCTTTAGGATGTGGAGGAACTCTTACAGTCCGCTTTACGGATAATGCTTTGATAAATATTCCCGGTCCCGACTTATATGTTTTTGAAGTCGGAAAATACATTGAAACAACTCAATTGTATGTGTCGCAAGATGGAAAAAAATGGATAAACGTAGGAGCAATTAGTGGTGGAGTTTCCTCTGTTGATATTGGTGATTCGGTAAAGCAAGGAGAAGTATTTCATTACGCTAAACTGGAAGATTTAAAAACCGATTGCAAAGGTTCCTGGCCCGGAGCTGATATTGATGCGATTGCTGCAATCGGCTCGGGAGTTCAATTTACTTTGAGCAGCGCTGTTTTATTTGATTTCGATAAATTCGATTTATTGTCAAATTCTAAACTTGAATTGGATAGAATTGTTGAGCAGATAAAAAAACAAAAACCTTCCAAAATTATTATTGAAGGACATACCGATAATATTGGTCAGGAATCCTATAACCAAACATTATCAGAAAAAAGAGCAGGATCTGTGAAAGAATATATTCTTTCAAAAACGTCAACAACTAAAATTAAGTCCAAATCCATTGGCTATGGAAGCAGTTTGCCTGTTTCTTCTAATGAAACCAAAGAAGGACAAGATAAAAACCGCAGAGTGAGCGTTATTTTGATTCCTTAAGCTAAAACCTCTCAAAAAATCAATTCGTCTATAAAAAGCATTCATTCGTTGCTTTTTTTTATCTTTGCAATCCAAAATAAAAAATATTCATTTACAATGAAAAACGTACTTTCTTTTATTCTGTTTGTTGTTGCGATATTATCTATAAATAATAGTGTTGCTCAGTCCGACAAAAAAGTAGATCCATTTTTAGCAGATCAGAAATTCAATAGTGGAAATTATGAATCTGCATTAGAAGATTATTTGCAATTGCTTGATGATACAAAAAGCGATAAATACAATTATAATATTGCTATTTGTTATTTAAATACCAATATTAATAAAACAAAAGCAATTCCTTATTTAGAAATCGTAACCCGTAAACCCAAGTTTGATCCAAATGCAATGTATCTTTTAGGTCGCGCATACCATTATGCTTACAGATTTGATGATGCGATTAAAGCTTTTACTACGTTTAAGCAAACAGGAAGAGGAAATGCTGCCAATTTAGGAGATGTTGATCGTCAAATTCAATTTTGTATAAATGCAAAAGAGTTAATGAAGTTTCCTGTGGATGTAAAATTCGAAAACCTTGGAGCAAATGTTAATTCTCCTTATACCGATTACTACCCGTTTGTTCCAAGTGATGAGTCATTTATTATGTTTAATACTCGCAGACCGGATGATGGAGCTGAAATTGTTAGAGAAGATGGCTTGTATCCAGCAGCTATTTATGTATCTAAAGTAACAAATGGCGCTTTTGTGAAAGCAAAAAATGTTGGTCCGCCAATTGCAAAAAAAGAAGGTGAGCAAGAAATTATCGGATTATCAGCAACTGGAGAAATCATGTTGTTGTATTATACAAACTTGAAAGGTATTGGAGATATTTATAGTACCACCACAGATAAAAACAAAAGCTTTAAACCGGCTGATAAACTTGACGTAAATATTAATTCAACAAAAGCTGAAGAAATTGCTGCTTGTGTTAGTACTGATGGTAATACACTTTATTTTGCAAGCAATCGTGAAGGTGGAAAAGGCGGAACCGATTTGTATATGAGTCGTAAACTGCCCGATGGAACTTGGGCTCCAGCTCAAAATATGGGAGCAGATATTAATACTCCATTTGATGAAGATTTTCCAAATGTATCTGCAGATGGAAAAGTAATGTATTTCAGTTCAAATGGTCATACAACTATGGGTGGGTATGATATTTTTAAAGCAGAATATAATGCTGAAACAAAACAGTTCACCAATCCAAAGAATATTGGATACCCAATAAATACTCCTGAAGACAATTACAATTTCCGTATTTCAAGTAATGGCCGTTTCGGATATATTTCTGCATTACGTGAAGGAGGATTAGGTGATTTAGACATCTATCGCGTAACATTAAACGAAGTTGAAACTCAATATTCAGTTATTAATGGTGATATTTCCTCTGCTGATTCAACTCAAAAATTGAATTTTTCTGATGTTTTTATTACCGTTACAGATGCTAAGTCTCAGGAAGTAGTAGGTACATATATCCCTAATCCTAATTCTGGTCGTTATGTAATGATTCTTGCTCCAGGAAACTATGAAATGACAATGGAAGCAAATGGTTTTCAAACTATAACAGAAAAAATTGCTGTATTAGATAAAAGTTCATTTAAGTTCGAGATTTCCAAAAATGTGAACCTCAAACCCGAAGGAGATAAAGAAAAATAATTTTCAAAAAGCATCGCAAATAAAAGCGATGCTTTTTTATTTTACACTGCTTTTATTCGGTAATTTTGTGATATAATTCTTAGCTATGAGTATAAAAGCCAATATCGTTGAAACTTCTCAAAAACGAATTGTTATTGTAGGAGGTGGATTTGGTGGATTGCAACTAGCACGGAAATTATTAAAGTTGGATTATCAAATTGTTTTAATCGACAGAAACAATTATCATCAGTTTCAACCCTTGTTTTATCAGGTTGCTACAGCAGGTTTAGAACCCAGCACCATTTCTTTTCCTTTCCGTAAAATATTTCAGAACAATAAAAAAATTCATATTCGCGTTGCAGAAGTAAATGCTGTGCGTGCTTCCGATAATCAATTGGACACATCGATTGGTGTAATAGATTACCATTATTTGGTGATTGCAATTGGTGCTGATACGAATTTCTTTGGTAATACTAAAATGAAGGAGCTTGCTTATCCGATGAAATCGGTAAACGAAGCTTTGGCATTAAGAAATACCATTCTTCAAAACTATGAAGATGCTTTATCAGAATCGGACAGAGAAAAAAGAAAACAACTGATGAACATAGTTGTTGTTGGCGGAGGTGCAACGGGAGTTGAGGTGGCAGGAACATTGGCTGAAATGAAAAAAAGCATTTTACCAAAAGATTATCCTGAGCTCGATTTTAAAATGATGCAAGTGTATTTGTTGGAGGGTTCACCAAAAGTATTGAATGTGATGTCAGGAAATGCATCTTCTAAAGCAGAAAAATATTTAAATGAATTAGGAGTAAATGTATTCTTAAATTCCAGAGTGAAGAATTATGACGGAGAAAATGTGTTTTTAGAAAACGGAAAAGAAATTCCAACAAAAACATTGGTATGGGCAGCGGGAGTAATTGGAAATAAAATTGAAGGTCTGAACCCCGATGTTGTTACTCCTTCAAACCGCATCAAAGTAAACCGTAACAACAGAGTGGAAGGTTACCAAAATATTTATGCTATTGGAGACATTGCATTTATGACAGAAGAAAAATATCCGAAAGGACATCCACAAGTTGCTCAGGTAGCTATTCAACAAGCTGTTGCGTTATCAAAGCATTTTAAAAATTTATTGCTGAATAAGTCTTCAGTTGATTTTTCTTATAAAGATTTAGGCTCCATGGCAACCATTGGAAGAAATAAAGCTGTTGCTGATTTACCAAACATAAAATTTGCCGGATTTTTTGCATGGCTCGTTTGGATGTTTATTCATTTAATGTCGTTAGTTGGTGGAAAAAATAGATTGTTTGCATTCATTAATTGGGCATGGAGTTATATTACGTTTGATCAATCATTACGTTTAATCATTAAACCCAAAACAAAAGTAAAATGAGTTTTGAAAAACATTTTTTAGAAAACAGTATTGGTGTTTTTAATAATTACCGTGCATTAGCAGAAAAATCGTTTGCTCAATTAAGTGATGAAAAGGAATACCATTACACTCCTGATGTGGAATCAAATAGCATAGCAATTATTATGAAACACATGGCGGGGAATATGATATCGCGCTGGACAGATTTTTTGACAACAGATGGAGAAAAACCAAATAGAAACAGAGATGGGGAATTTATTGAAGGAAAAGAATCAAAGGAAGAATTGATTAATTGCTGGAACAAAGGCTGGGAAGTTTTTATGAATACTCTTACTTCATTAAAGGAAGAAGATTTAATGAAAACAATTACCATTCGCGGAGAAGCAATGACTTCAGCACAGGCACTAAACAGACAAACTGCTCATTATTCTTACCATGTTGGACAAATTGTTTTTTTAGCAAAGCACATTAAAAATGCAGATTGGAATTCATTGTCGATTCCAAAGAATAAATCTGCAGAACATTTGAAAGGAAGTTATCTTGATAATATCAAGTAGTTAGGAGACAGGAGTAGGGAGAGCAGAGAAAAGAAAAAATAATAATACCATCGTTTTTTACTCCTCACTCCCGACTCCTCGCTCCTGACTTTTTCCTATATTTACAATATATGATTACATACATCATTCTTGCGATAACCATTTTTATTTCCATAACTGCAATGGACAATCATGCTTTGAAAAATAAGATGATGTTTAATGCATATATGATAAAAGAGCGGAAAGAATGGTATAGATTTTTTTCTCATGGGTTAATTCATGGAGATTGGATGCATTTGGGTTTTAATATGCTTGCACTTTATATGTTTGGAAAAGAATTGGAAGATCATTATGCAAGGCTGTTTGATGAAAAAGGAATTTTATTTTTTATTTTACTTTATGTTGGAGGATTAGCTATGTCTTCTTTATATTCTTATGAAAGAAATAAAGAAAATATTTATTACAACGCTTTAGGAGCTTCAGGTGCTGTGTCAGCTGTTATTTATTCATTTATAATGATTGAACCGTTACGTCCTTTACAATTCATGTTTGTTCCGATTGATATTCCCGCTTATATTTTTGGCTTTGTGTATTTAGGAATTGAATATTATCTTAGTAAAAAGGGAAATACAGGAATTGCTCACGATGCACATTTCTGGGGAGCTATTTATGGTGTTGTTTTAACAATTATGATAAAACCTCACGCTGTGTCTAGTTTCATTGATAAAATTACAGGAGGATGAAAGCAGTTTTTTTAGACAGAGACGGAGTAATAAACTTTGAGCGTGGCTATACACATCGCTTGGAAGATTTTGTGATTTTACCTGATTTAATTGAGGTATTGCAACTGCTTCAAAAAAAAGGATATTTATTGATTGTTGTTTCTAACCAAAGTGGAATAGCAAAAGGTTTGTATAAACAATCAGAGGTTGAAGTTTTGCATAAGTTTATGTTAGAAGAGTTTACAAAAAATGGACTTAAGATTTCTGAAATATATTATTGTGTTCATCATCCTGATGTAAGCAAATGTATCTGTAGAAAACCTGATTCATTGTTTGTAGAAAAGGCATTAGCACGTTTTGACATTGACCCTAAGAAATCTTATTTCATTGGCGACAAAGAACGAGACACAGAGGCAGCTGAAAAGGCTGGGGTTAAAGGAATTTTAATTGAAGCGAATATTTCATTAAAAACGATTTTAAATCAGATTAACTAAATTTTTATAAGAATTTAGAAATGCAAAATTATATCAATCATAATGGAAATTTTATTTTGTCGGATGCCCCAATGGTAACGGCTAATAATCGTTCGTTCCGATATGGCGATGCATTGTTTGAAACTATTCGATTAGCTAATTATAATCCTCAGTTTTTAAAAGAGCATTTACTCCGTTTAACTGCCGGAATGGGCGTGTTGAAAATGGAAATGAATTCCAATTTAAACACAACGTTTATTGAACATGCCATTTTAGAACTTGCACAAAAAAACAATGTTACTTCAGATGGGCGTGTGCGATTAACTGTTTACCGAAATGAAGGCGGTTTGTATGCCCCTAGTGATAATAAAGTTTCTTTTGTTGTTGAAGTTTATCCGATTGAAGAGAAAGGATATATTTTAAATCAAAAAGGTTTCACGGTTGATCTTTTTACAGAATTTAAGAAAGCACAAAATGCTCTATCTTCTATTAAATCAGCCAATAGTGCCATATACGTGATGGCTGGAATTAATAAAACGAAAAATAATTTAGATGAGTGTTTATTATTAAATGACAAACATCATATCATTGAAGGAATAAGTTCCAATATATTTGCAGTAAAAAATGGAGTTTTGTATACACCTCCTGTTGCAGATGGATGTGTTAATGGAGTAATGAGAAAAAAAATAATTGAAATTGCTCAAGCGAATAAAATTGCTGTTTATGAAATTTCAGTTATGCAAAACGTATTATTAGGTGCTGACGAATTATTTTTGACAAATACAATTAATGGAATTCGTTGGGTTGTAGCTTACAAACAAAAGAGATATTTTAATGATACATCACAAAGATTAACGCAAAAATTAAATGAATTGATTTCAACTTCTTCTTAATGCAATGTTCATTAGAACTGTCATTTCGAGCGGAGTCGAGAAATCTACTTTGTTAAAACTATTTTCATTATGGAAGACCTAAGATTATATATAAACAAACTTCGCCACGATTTTGCAAAGCAAACTTTGGATAAAAAAGATGTGGATGCAAATCCAATTTTGCAATTTCAGAAATGGTTCAAAGAAGCGGTTGATGCAAAGGTGAATGAGCCTAATGCTATGACTGTTGCAACGGCTTCTTCTGAAGGCAGACCGTCAGCCCGCATTTTATTGCTCCGTAATTTTGACGAAAATGGCTTTGTTTTTTATACAAATTATACAAGTAGAAAAGGTGGAGAGATTTTAAAAAACCCATACGCTTCATTGTTATTCTTTTGGCCTGAGCTAGAAAGACAAGTGCGAATAGAAGGAAAGTTGATTAAGCAAAGTGAAGAAGAATCTGATAAGTATTTCAAAACCCGTCCGCGTACAAGTAAGTTGGGCGCATGGACATCCGAACAAAGCAGAGTAGTGGCAAGCAGAAAAGCATTGGATGAAGAATACGAAAAAATGTCACAGAAATATCCCGGAGAAGATGTTCCTCGTCCGATTTATTGGGGTGGATATGTTTTAGAACCAACAAGTATTGAATTTTGGCAAGGCCGGCCAAGTCGTTTACACGATAGACTTTTATACACTAAAGAAAAAAATAGTTGGAAGATTGAGCGATTGGCTCCATAAAAAAATCCCTTCGAGTTGTCGAGGGGATTTTTTATTTGAAAGATTTTAATCTTATTCAGCTTTTTTTGCTGCTTTTTTCGGAGCTGCTGCTTTTTTCGGAGCTGCTGCTTTTTTCGGAGCTGCTGCTTTCTTAGCCGGAGCTGATTTTCTTTTTGCTCTTGCTTTAGCAGTTTTGTTTTTTCTTCTAACTCCAAATGAGCCCATTGCTAATTTACCTTTTTTGCTTTTTTTATCGCCTTTTCCCATAATAGTTTTATTGTGTTTTGGTTAATTTCTGTTACAAACGTACGTTAATTTTATAAAATAACAAATTCTTACTACTTGATACTATTTTTTTCTAAATAATCTTTTTCAATTAATTCTACTCTAGGAATTGAGTTGCGCAACCATTGTAAAAGCAATTGTTCTTTTTCTGAATCATTCAAATGCCAGTTTGCAGTTGACTTATGTAACTTCTCTTTTAATGTATGCAAGCACAATGCTGCGCTAACAGATATGTTAAAACTTTCTGTAAAACCATACATTGGGATTTTTACAAATTCTTCTGCATGTTCGCGAACTGTATCTGAAATGCCTGTCAGCTCAGTTCCAAAAAATAAGGCAAGTGGTTTATCAACAGATAAGTCTTCTAGATTGCAATCTTTTTCGTGTGGAGTAGTTGCGACAATTCTATAACCCTGATCTTTTAATTTTTGTATACAATCCAGGGAATTGTTTTCTGCTTTTCTGTAACGATGCAAATTTAACCACTTTGGTGCGCCTAATGCAATGTCTTTATTTACCGTATAAGCATTTTTATTTTCAACGATGTGAATGTCCTGTATCCCAAAAATATCACAAGAACGCAAAACAGCACTTGCATTGTGTGGCTGATACAAATCTTCCAACGCAATTGTAATATGACGTGTTCTATAATCTAAAACAGTATCAAACTTTGCTCTTCGTGTTTCTGAAACAAATTGTGATAAATATGTGATTAGTTCTTTGGTCATTAAACGCGCCCATTCGATTTTGCAACCATATTTGAAATACGATATAATAATCTTGCCCCCACATTTGCATCCCATTCATCTCCTCCGGGTGCAACTTCATTTATATCAAATGCAATTATCCGTTTTCCTGAATCAACAATCTTTTCAATTAACATTAATATTTGTTCAAATTCAAAACCTCCTGCAACGGGAGTTCCGGTGCTCGGACAAAGTTTGGGATCCAGACCATCAATGTCAAAACTTAAATAAATTTCGTTTGGTAATTGTGCTATAATGTCGTTGCAAATGGTTGTCCATGTTGCGCCATCTAGTTGTCTGTGTTTAATATCTCTGTCAAAAAAAGTATGAACTCTTCCATTTGAGTTTTTTATCAAATCAAATTCTGCCTGGCAATAATCGCGAATACCAACTTGAACCAGTTTAGAAACTTGAGGAATTTTTAAAGCATTAAACATGATAGATGCATGAGAAAACTCAAATCCTTCATAAGCATCTCTCAAATCGGCATGTGCATCAATTTGTAAAATGGCAAAAGAATTATTTTTTTCTGCTAATGCTTGCATCAAACCAAGTGGAGTAGAGTGGTCGCCACCCAACAAAGCAACAATTTTATTTTTATCCATGAAGGAGAGTGATTTTTCTTTCACCCAATTATTCATCTTTACACACTCAGAATTTATAAGTTTGCGCATATCTTCCATTTCGTGATTTGATTCCGGTGTATCGCCCTCTTGCAAAAGTTCAATATAGCTTTCTGCTTTTCTTCTTAAACTTTCGCTTTTACTCGCAATATCATCAGAGATAGAATCCATTGCCAATCCTATTTTCCATGCGTCTGGAATTTTAGGGTCAAATAAATCTACCTGGTAAGACGCATTGTAAACCACTTGAGGACCCAATGCTGTTCCGCCACTGTAGGAAACAGTAACTTCCCAAGGAACAGGAAGGATTACGACTTCGGCTTCATCTATAGTAAATGGTAAGCCATAAATATTATTTGTTGCATCACCCAAACCGTTTGGGTCGAAATTGTTTATTTTTTCTTGTTTGCTCATAATTTAATTTTGAGTCACGAAAGTACATAAAATAAAAAAGTCCTCCCGAATATCGGAAGGACTTTTTTATTTTGCTTTAGTCAACGACTATTTGTTAACTGTTTTAGCTAAATCAGCGCCAGCTTTGAACTTTGCAACTTTTTTAGCAGCAATTTTAATTGCTTTTCCAGTTTGAGGGTTACGACCAACTCTAGCAGCTCTTTTAGAGATAGAGAAAGATCCGAAACCAACTAATGCAACTCTGTCACCTTTTTTAAGTGCTTTTGTTGTAGCGTTTACGAATGCATCTAATGCTCTTTGAGCATCTGCTTTTGTCAATTTTGCTTCTGCTGAGATAGCGTCAACTAATTCTGCTTTGTTCATTTTTGTTTTGTTTTAAAAGGGTTTAACATTTAATTATGTAACAAAATTAGTAAGATTCCCTATCGGTGCAACATTTAGAGCTAAAAAAATGAGAAATTGTTGATAAGTCGACTTTTTGTTAATAACTAGGTCTGTAATGGTATATATAGCTACCTTTCAGAATATCTAACCATTGAATCGACTTTTGTTGTTAATGTACAGACAGGTGTCAGTCTGATAGCGAACATTAGTAATGGTAGTACGTATTGAAAATCAGCGAATTATTAGATTGATTTCCAGTCATTGTTCATCGGAAAGCCCCTTAAAAATTCAGTTGTAGCCATTTTCTTCTTTCCTGCTAATTGTAGCTCTTTTATTATAATATATCCATTTTTAACCGAAATCTTTAAATGGGTTTTTGAGTCAGTTATTACAGCGCCAATTGAAAATGAATGTGTGGTATTTTCTATTTCTGTTTTAAATAATTTTACCGAATACGTTTTCCCATCAGGAGCGAGGAGTGTTGAAAATGCTGCAGGATAAGGGCTTAAGCCTCTTATAAAGTTATGAATATCGTTAACATTTTTATTCCAATCAATTTTACAATCTTCCTTAAATATTTTTGGTGCATGTTTTTCTTTTTCTCCTTTTGCAATTAATTCGGCTTGATCAATTTGAGGATAATTATTTTCTTCAATAGCTTTTACTGTTTTTAAAATTAATTCGGCTCCAATAATCATTAAACGATCGTGAATTTCTCCTGCAGTTTCATTTTCGCCAATCGGAGTTTTTTCTCTGAAAATAATTTTACCCGTATCAATTTCGTGCTGAAGAAAAAAAGTAGATACACCTGTTTCTTTTTCACCATTTATTACTGCCCAGTTAATTGGTGCTGCTCCTCTGTATTGCGGAAGTAATGAGCCATGCAGGTTAATAGTTCCTAGCCGTGGCATGTTCCATACAATTTCAGGAAGCATACGGAATGCTACTACAATTTGTAAGTCTGCTTTTAATCCGCGAAGTTGATTCAGAAAATTTTCGTCTTTTAATTTTTCGGGTTGAAGAATAGTTAAACCTTTTTCTAAAGCATATTTTTTTACAGCTGATTGTTGAATTTCTTGTCCTCGCCCTGCAGGTTTATCGGGAACAGTTATAACGGCAACAATGTTATAATTGTTTTTAATAAGTATGTCAAGCGACTCCACTGCAAATTCCGGAGTACCCATAAAAACTATTCTAAGTTGACTCATTTTGTTTTTTTAATATACCGATAATAAAGAATATGCTTAAGTTTGTTTTATTATCTGATTGTAAAACTAAAAATAATTTCATCGCAAAAACAGAATATGATTTCTGCAAAACAAATAAAATTAATTTTAGGTCCTTTATTGGCTGTTATCATCTTTTTCGGATTTGATTTAATGCCGGGCAATCCACTGGTTACCCGAATGGCTGCAGTAGCAGTTTGGATGGCAGTTTGGTGGTTGACTGAAGCAGTTCATTTAGCAGTTACCGCTTTGCTTCCGGTTGTTTTACTTCCAGTTTTAGGAATAGCGGATTCAAAAACTACCGCTTTCCAATACATGGATCCGATTATTTTTCTTTTTATAGGTGGATTCATTATCGCATTTGCAATTGAGCGTTGGAATTTGCATAAACGTATTGCTTTAAAAATTTTAATGCTGGTTGGAACAAGTCCATCAAGAATTTTATTTGGAGTAATGTTAACCTCTTTTTTAATTTCAATGTGGATATCAAACACAGCTACAGTTATGATGTTGTTATCAGCAGTTTTAGCAGTAATTGTGCAAATAGAACAGCATTTTAAAGAAGAGCATCATTCGCATAAAATGGCTGCAGCTTTGTTAATTGGTTTGGCTTATTCTGCAACAATTGGTGGAATGTCAACATTGGTTGGGACTCCGACTAACATGATTTTTTTACGAGAATACAACGAAAAATTTCCTGACAACCACGATATGAATTTTTTTGTTTGGTTTAAAATCTGTTTTCCAATAGCGCTAATTTTCTTGTTTCTTGCTTTTTTTGTTTTGAAAAAAATGTTCATCAAAAAGGATGTGCTTCTTGCTATTGAAAAAACATATTTTTCTGACGCATACAAACGATTAGGAAAAATGAGTTTTGAAGAAAAAATGGTTTCTTTAATTTTCATTTTAACTGCTGTGTTATGGTTTACACGTGCTGATATTGATTTCGGAGCTTTTAAATTTTCAGGTTGGAGTAATTGGAATATATTTCCTAATAAAGAATTTTTGCAGGATAGCACCATTGCAGTTTTTATGGCGGTGTTGTTGTTTTTAATCCCGGCTAAATCTGAAAAAGGAAGAGCATTAATGACATGGTCAGAAGTTTCTAAATTACCATTTGATATTATTTTACTTTTCGGTGGTGGGTTTGCACTAGCAAAAGGATTTGAATTGTCAGGATTGAGCACTTGGCTCGCAACTCAATTAAAGTTTACACCTGAAACAAATATCTATTTATTGATATTTTCTATGTGTATTCTTGTTTGCATAATCAGCGAATTTGCTTCTAATGTTGCATGTATTCAATTAATGTTGCCGGTGTTAATTGCTGTTCAGCATACAATGGATATAAATCCTTTATTATTAATGGTGCCGGCAACATTGGCTGCTTCTTTGGGATTTATGCTTCCTGTGGCTACAGGGGCCAATACTATAGTTTTTGGGACCAAGAGAATTAAGGTCAACGATATGCTGAAAACCGGTTTTGCTCTCGACTTTATAGGAATAATGTTAATAACCTTGTCGATATACTTTATGCAGCTTATGTTTTCTTCTTAAAAATTGTTCTAATTTTATTCTGATAAATGTTGTTAAACTAAAACCTAGAAATCATGTTTCAAACATTTTTACATCAAACCAACTTTTTAGCAATTATTGTTGCTGCAGTTGCATATTTTGTTCTTGGCGCTTTATGGTATTCTCCATTATTGTTTGCAAAAGCATGGATGGAAAATGTAGGAAGAACAAAAGAACAGCTAATGAATGGAAGCAAAATTGTTTACTTGTATACGCTTATTGCAGAATTCGGAATTTGTTTTGTAATGGCATTTGTTATTTGGATACTAGGTACTCCAAACTGTGTCTCCGCAATTAAAGTAGGTGCTTTTTTTAGTCTTGGTCTTACTACAACCATCATTGCAATTAATAATTGGTACGGACAAAGAGGATTAAAGCTGACTTTGATTGATTCAGGTTACCACATTGTAGGAATTATTTTGGCTTCAATTATTATGACCGTTTGGCATTAAAAATTTAAATTTAAATACATGTAACTATGAAAAGAACATTTCTCCCATTTCTTTTAATTTGTTTTTCTTTCAATGCAATAAATGCACAAGAAGATAAAGCCTTTCATAAAGGTTCAATAACAATCGACCCTAGTATAGGTTTCGCTATTTATGGAACTAAAGTTCATGCAGAGTATGATGAGGATTATTGGAATGGAAGTGCTATTGCAACTAGACGAGTAGTGGAAGACACCACAGATGGTGCCGGTTCAACTATTTATGGATTGAGCGGGGAATATGGTGTTACAGATTGGTTGGGAATTGGTTTTCGTTTTGGCTATTCAAATTATATTGAAGAAACTCAATACGATACTGTTTATACTCCAACAAAAGTAACCCATACTTATAAGCCTAAGGCGCGTTCAATTGATTTTGGTTTGAATGTAAATTTTCACTTAGTGAAAGGAAAACGGTTTGATATGCCACTTTGTTTAACAATGGGGTATTCTAATTTTAAGTATTTACAAAATAATCCGGATACAGATCCTACAAGTGTTGATAATAGCGGTGCAATGGCAAAGGATAATGGGATGAATTACGGATACTTTTAATGCCAAAAATTTATTTCGGGAAGGAGCAACATGTTGGTTTAGCTTTTCATGTTGGATACATGGGCTATAATTATCCTAGTTTTCTTTTCTCAAACAATTCAGATTCTAATCTTAATGATGAAAATAACTGGAAATATAAACTAAAAGGCAATGGTTTCAATATTGGTATTGGGTTGAGCGTCAAATTCTAAAATATTTATTCCAGACATCCATTTAGATAAAAAAAGGCATTGAAACCTAAGTTTCAATGCCTTTTTATTTAATGAACACCTCATTGTTTATATAATGTTTTGAAAACCAAGATAATTGTAGTATATTAGTTGAATTAATTCATCATTAAATTCTATTTTTCATGAAGTTGAAAAATTACCTCCCGATTTTTTCTCTTACTGTTTTGTTACTTTCTTATTCTAATAAAGTAAACAGTCAAGTGATGATAAATGAATACTCTTGTTCAAATACGAGTATTACAGATAACTTTGGCGACACACCCGATTGGATAGAATTATACAATGCAGGTGCTTCTGCTGTTACTCTAACCGGATATTACATAAGTGATAAAATAAGTAATCCTACTAAATGGCCTATTCCTGCTGGTGTTTCAATTCCTGCCGGAGGTTTTCTAAGAATATGGGCATCCGGAAGAAATATGTTTGTTGCCGGACATGTGCATGCGGGAGTAAAATTTACACAGACAAAACCCGAAGACATTGTATTTGCTGATCCTGCAGGAACAATTATAGATGGATTTGCCTTAGTCCCAACACAAGCAAATCATTCGAGAGGAAGAACTACAAATGGTGCAGCTACCTGGTCGGTTTTTACTTCTCCAACTCTTATGGCAAACAATACAGGAGCAATGTTGGAATATGCTAGTAAGCCAACAATGAGTGTTGCTTCCGGATTTTATGGAGGTGCTCAAACGGTTACTATTACTGCCACAGCAGGATTAACAATCCGATATACAACAAATGGTTCTATCCCAACTGCAGCATCTACAACTTATACAGTTCCGGTAAATATCTCTTCTACTACAGTTCTGAGAGCAAAAGCTTTTAGCACAAACCCTTTAGAGCCTGCTAGTTTTATTGAAAGCAATACGTATTTTATTAATCAAACGCATACAATTCCAGTTGTTTCAGTATTTGGTGATTTAACCGATGATTTATTAGCCGGCTCTTCTCTAACTGCAGAAACAGGCTTAGAATATTACGATAAAACAAAAGCATTAATTGCAGAAACAAATGGAGAAACAAATGAGCACGGAAATGATTCATGGGCTTATAATCAAAGAGGGTTCGATTATGTTTCCAAAGATGAAATGGGTTATAATTATGCTGTGAATTCTCAGCTTTTTGCTACCAAAGGTCGCAGTTCTTTTCAGAGATTAATTTTTAAGGCAGCCGCAAATGATAATTATCCTTATGCTCCGGGAGCACCTGCGCATATACGCGATTCTTATGCGCATCACTTGTCTCAAAGAGCAAATTTAAAAATGGATGAGCGTTCGTGGGCTCCCGCAATCGTTTATCTGAATGGACAATATTGGGGAGTATATGATGTGCGCGAAAAAGTTGATGATTTAGATTTTACAGATTACTATTATAAACAAGATGATCCCTTTGTTCAATTCCTTCAAACTTGGGGCGGAACTTGGAGCGCATATGGCGGAGCACAAGCGCAAACAGATTGGAATTTTATCAGAAATTACATTACTTCCAACAGCATGGCGGTGCCTGCTAATTACGCATTTGTTGATAGCATTTTTAACATAGAAAGTTTTGTTGATTATTTTGTATATAATTCATGGCTTGCTACTTCCGACTGGTTAGACTGGAATACTGCATGGTGGAGAGGATTAGATCCATTGGGAAATAAACAAAAATGGCGCTACACTCTTTGGGATTTAGATGCTATTTTAGGACATTATATTAATTACACGGGAATTCCTGATCCATCACCAAATGCTGACCCATGTAATGTGGAAGGTTTGCCTGATCCGGGTGGACAAGGTCATACACAAATTTTAAATGCTTTAATGGCGAATCCTGATTTTGAGCAATATTATCAGGCACGTTACATCGATTTAATGAATACTAAATTAAACTGCTCATTTGCTTTGCCATTGTTGGATAGTATGGTTGCCGTGATTGATCCTGAAATGACGGGACAATGCGCTAAGTGGGGAGGTTCTTATTCTACTTGGAAAGCCAATGCTGCTACATTCAGATCAGAAATTGATCAACGTTGTACAGCTTTGACACAGGGTCTTATAGATTGTTATTCTTTAACTGGTCCTTACACAGTAACTTTTGATGTTCAGCCTGCAGGTGCCGGAAATATTCAAATTAATAGTATCACACCTTCTTCTTATATTTATACAGGGAGTTATTTTGGTGGAATTGTAACAAAGTTAAAAGCAACTCCAAACAGTCCTTATGTTTTCGATCATTGGGAAATGCCAAGTCATACGCCAACACCAAGTTTTGTCAGTGATTCTGCTCAAGTAACTTTTACTACAGGCGAAAATGTAATTGCAGTTTTCCGCAAAACAGATGAACCTCAAGGTGGATCTGAAGTTGGTATTCCAAATGTTTTTTCTCCAAATGGCGATAACAACAACGATATTTTATTTGTACTTGGTAGTATTGATAAATTAGATTTCCACATTTATAATCGTTGGGGACAAGAAGTATTTAAGTCAACCGACAGATCAGAAGGTTGGGATGGAAAATTTATGGGACAAGATTGTAATCCCGGAGTATTTGCTTATCGTGTTTCTGGTGTAATGCCTGATGGTACTCTGGTACAGAAAAAAGGTAACATTACACTTGTTCGCTAATTTGAATTTATGAGTTTCAAAAATAAATCGATAGTATTCGTTTTTTCATTTTGCTCATTTTTTTCATTTGCGCAAGATGTACATTTTTCACAGTACAACGAAACCCCTCAGTTATTAAATCCTGGTGCTACTGGAGTTTATAGTGGTTATGTGCGTGCAATTGCAAACTATAAAAATCAATGGTCGGCAATGGGTAATGCATTTAATACTGTTGCAGCTTCTGTGGATATGCCTTTGTTTGACAAAAAAGAAAAGAATGCTCACTTAGGTGCAGGAATAAATTTTTTCAGCGACAAAGCAGGAGATTCTAATTTCGGATTAACTCAAGCCAATTTATGTTTAGCAGCAATTCTTCCGGTTAGTAAGGAAAGTAAATTTTCTATGGGCTTGATGGTTGGAGGGGCTCAGCATAAAGCTAATATTGCAGGATTGTATTGGGGGAATCAGTATGACGGACAAGGTTTTAATACAGCAATGGCAAACAATGAAACTACACCTACCACTTCATTTTTTTATTTGGATTTGGGTGCAGGGTTGTATTACGAACATTCAAATGGGAAAGTAAAATTTGCCAGAAATGAAAAAAGAAAAGTTGACATTGGAGTTGCCTATTTTCATTTAAACCAACCTACACAAAAATATTTTTCTGTTACTGAAAAATTATACGGAAAATTAGTTGTGAATATGAATGCTCATTTAGATCGACCAGGAACTAAAGTAGCATTTCTTCCTTCTTTAATTTATTTTCAACAAGGGAAAGCTTCTGAAATTACTGCAGGATGTGCAATTCGTTACCGTTTTAAAAACGAAACAAAAATTACAGGATTAATTACTGAATCAGCATTAGGAGTTGGTGTTTATTATCGTTACAAGGATGCAATTATTCCATCTGTATTTTTTACTATGTCGGATTTTACTTTTGGTGTTTCTTATGATGTTAATATTTCTTCTTATAAGGAAACATCTAAGTATAATGGTGGAGTAGAAGTGTCGCTAAAATACCATATCTTGAAAGGTGCACTATTCAAACAAAAGAATATGATATAAAAAAATCCAGACATTTATTGTCTGGATTTTTTTTGAAAATTATTTTTTGCTTTTCTTTTTAATTCCCATCGAGAAATTATAAATAGGCATAGCAAACAAGGTTGTTAAGATGGCAATTAAAACTAAAATGGAATAAAGATCTTTAGTGATAACAGCATAGGATAATCCAATATTAGCAACAATTAATTCCATTAATCCTCTCGCGTTTGTTAATCCTCCAATGGCTGATGATTCCCTCCAACTAAATCCTGTTAATTTCATTGCAATCAGCGCAGATGCATATTTACTGAAAAACGCAAAGCCAATAATAATTAATGTTGGAACAAAATTGGTAAGATTGCCCAGTACTAACATATTCGCATTCAATCCGGAAAACGTAAAGAACAAAGGAAGAAGAATAGCTTGTGTGAAGTCCTTCAGTTTATCCTGAATACCTTTTGAAAATACAGGATCACGCGGAACAGCCAATCCTAAAATAAAACCACCAAATACAGAATACAATCCAAGTTTGTCGGTAATAAGAGCAGCTGCCAATAATAAAACTACAATAATCACAAAATCAGGTTGACTGAGGTATCCATGTTTTTGACTGCGTTTACCAATAATTTTTAGAAGTGGTCTCACAATTAAAAATACAATTGCAATAAAACCCATTCCTCCGAATAAAGTAATATAGCCAGCTTCCATTCCTTTGTGAGCTGCAGCAGCCGTAACAAACGATAAAAGTATCCAAGAAACTACATCTTGAATACATGCAGATGAAATTGTTAAAACGCCAATTTCTGTATTGAGAATTTTCTTTTCATCAAGAATTCTCGCTAGCATCGGAAAGGCTGTGATGGCAAAAGCAGTTCCCAAAAATATTGTAAATGATGTAAAGGAAATTCCGGGCATAGTGAAAATATCAAAATACCATAAGGCTGCTATAGCTCCGAAAATGAAAGGGAAAATTATTGCAACTGAAGATAGAAGTGATGAACGCTTTAATATTTTTGGAGTAAAATTTTTAAAATCAATTTCAGACCCAATTAGGAACATATAAAATGATAATCCTAGATTGCTGATGACGAATAAAAAAGGCATCATCTCTTTACTGAAAATTTGAGCACTTAAGTCAGGACAAAAATATCCAAAACAGGTTGGACCTAACAATACTCCGGAAATCATTTCTCCAACAACCTTGGGTTGTCCTATGTATTGAAATATTCTTCCACAAGTATGTGAAACTATCAGAATAAAAATGATCGCTGTAGTTACAGCTATAAACGTATCTAAATTATTCATATTAGTTTTATGAGGATTGAGTAAACTTGTAAATCAAAACTAGAACATTTTTTTGAAAAAGCAATTGTTTTGTTTCATAGTTCTTTCATTAGAACATTATAAATTTTAACCATTGCATCAATGTCTTTTTTATAAACCTTCTCATCTGGTGTGTGCACATTGTCTTCCGGTGCTCCAATGAAACACCAATCCCAAGGATATTCAGCCATTTGTAGTTCTTTAGCGTCACTGCCTCCGGAACCTTCTACTTCTAATTGAAAAGGAATTTTAGTTTTTGTAGCTATTGAAATAATTTTATTTACATAGCTTCTTCTTGGAATTAAACTATCACGTAAAGAAATTGCTACTCCTTTGCCATGTGGAACTCCATCTGTTACCCAAGTAATATCTGAAATTAAAGCTTGTTTCACTTTGTATTTTTCGAAAAGAAATTTTTGGATAAATGAAACAGTTCCACCATTATGCTCTTCATAGCAAGAAAAAACAATCACCCCATCTTTTAATGTTTCAGCGACTTGCAAAGCATTCCAAACCCCCAAACGATTATCCATATAGCAGCATTGAACATATTCTTTTGTTTCACGCCAGTTTGGATTGAACGTAAGTTCTGTTCCTCTTTTAATATCTCTTTTGAATTTATAAGAAATGTTTCCTTCTTTGTTAACGGCTAATTTGCAATCAATTTTTCCTTTACTGTCTTCACCAACTAAGTTAATGCCATCAATTAATCGTGGACCGCCAATTTTAACTAATTGTTTTCCGTATCTGACCGTAAAACCAATGCTGTCAAGATGCGCAAAAATGGCTGTTCTTGGTTTACCGAAAACTAAAACAATGCAATCTTGAAAACCTTCTCCAGAATAAATTTTTGGTTTTACTTTCCAATTCTTTTTGTTTTTTTCAATGTATTTTAAAAGGAATTTTGTCATTCCCGATTCATTTCCTGATGGCGCATGAATAGCGCACATTTCTTTTAATAACTTCATAGACGAATTACGAATTTTTACGAATATACGAATCTATATTGTTCTTGAAAATTTAATCTCTACTCCTTCGAGTCTACTTATTTTGTCAAATGCATTCATTGAGTTGTTTTTTCTTACCGAAAAAGTAATAAAACAATTAAGTTCAGACTCTTGTGATAGTATTTGCAATTCTTCTTCCTTAATAATTCTCATTACATTATTCATTAAAATATAATCGAAATGAATCTCATAAACATCGTTCACCGTTTTTTCAATTATTGAAGCATTTGTTATGGCATCTGCTGCTGCAAGTTTGTATGCATTTATCAATCCACTTACTCCCAAAAGTGTTCCGCCAAAATAGCGGACAACTATTATTAAAATATTAGTAAGATCCTTTGATTGAATTTGTCCAAGTATTGGTTTTCCTGCTGTATTGGAAGGTTCTCCGTCATCATTGGCTCTGAATGATTGTTTGTCGGCACCCAGCCGAAAAGCATAGCAATGGTGCGTAGCGCTAGGATGAAGCTTTTTTATTTCAGCTAACCGTTGCTTTACTTCATTCTCGTTGTTCACAGGAAAAGCATAGCTCGAAAACTTACTTCCTTTGTCTTTGTAGAGGCCTTGTGATGGCTCTTTTATTGTTAAATAGGTGTCCTCAAATAGCATTTCCGATTGCTAAGATAAGGTGTAATTTCGACCTGTAAATATTTGTTTTTATTGTGGAATATTATATTTTAGCTAAAATTTTATAAAATGCTACTCGGTTACATTGATATTGAATCACTTTCTCAAAAAATGGTTTTAGAATCTAATTTAGAAAGCGTTTTAACTGTTGAGAAACTTATCTCAAGGGTTAGAGATGAGTATGCCATTTCGGAAGAGAATTATAATTATATCTGGATTGTTCTTAATGAAGCCGTTTCTAATGCCATTAAACATGGAAACAAATTTAATCCCTCTAAAAAGGTTCGCTTAAAAGTTGAGACTAAAGAAGAGCGCTATTTGTGTTTTACAATAAGAGATGAAGGCGAAGGTTTTGATTTTACAGCTGTTCCCGATCCTACCAGTCCTGAACGCATTGGTGAACCTAATGGACGGGGAGTATTCTTGATTAACAAATTAGCCGACATAGTAGAGTATTCTGAAAACGGAACCTGCCTTGAAATAGGTTTCGATCTTTATAAAAATTAACATTGGCTTTTTGAATTAGCATCTTTTTTGTTGCAATATACTCAAAATCAATATGTTGTGATTAAATGTGGTTTTTGAGTTTAGCATTTCCTCTTTTTTTTATCGTATCTGTTTTTTCTTTTAATAGTAAAATACTATAAAAAGGAAAATCTGATGAAGGAGACTGCAAACATATTTTATCCCAATAAAAATTCTGTTCAGGCATTTGCTTTTCAATCAAATTTTAACAGCGTTTATGCATTAGAAACGCTGCTGAAAAAAATCAAAAAACAAATAAGCCTTCCCAGCCCAATTTATTGCAATATATGTATATCGGTAATTGAGGCAATTTCCAACGCCATTATTCATGGAAACAAATTTGATAAGGAAAAAAAAGTCTATCTGTTTATTCAAGTCAAACAAAACGATTGGATTTGTTTTACGATAAAAGATGAAGGGAATGGTTTTGATTTTGAAAGTATGCCTGAATCAATTGCAGAAACAAACGAAAAAAAGCCATATGGCAGAGGCCTTTATTTTATGAAAAATTTGGCAAACCTAACTTTCTTTTCTGAAAAAGGTACAGCTGTGGATTTGTACTTCAAGTTGAATGCAACTTAAAATTACTTTACATAAAAAAGCAATTTATCCCCGCTTATATTTTCTTTTATCACCGGTTTTTGATTCAATACCGGAGCAGCAACACCTTTTCCTAATTCTTTATCGGATATAAATACTCTTGCCGAATCCCAATATCCTTCATCAATAAAACTCTTAAGTAACAATTCTCCACCTTCTACCATTAAAGAATGAATATTACGTTTATATAATTCATCTAAAACTTGTGGGATGATTGGCTTCTCAAAATCAATTTTTACAAACTCTAAATTAGTTTGTGCAGGCTCATTCATAGAAGTGAAAATGAGAGTGGGAGTTGACTTATCAAAAAGGTTAAATTGTTTTGGAATCCGCAACCACTTATCTATTGTAATCCTTAAAGGGTTTTTACCTTTCACTTCTCTTACGGTTAACTGTGGATTATCTAACAGAGCGGTATTTGTACCAATGATAATAGCTTGTTCCTGACTGCGCCATAAATGCAATAATTTTTTGGAATCTGAATTACTGATTTGAATTGGCTTTGAGGTGTTCTCTTCGTTTCTTTTTGCATCTATAAATCCATCAGCAGTTTGAGCCCATTTCAAAATAATATAGGGACGTTTATTCTCGTGATATGTGAAAAAACGTTTGTTTAACTTTTTACAATCATTTTCTAAAACGCCTATTTTTACATCTATTCCGGCTTTTGCTAATTTTTCTATTCCTTTTCCTGAAACCAAAGAATTAGTATCAACACTTCCAATTACTACATAAGGAATTTTATGCTCTACTATCAAATCAGCACAGGGAGGAGTTTTTCCAAAATGGGAACAAGGTTCTAAATTAACATAGAGAGTAGATTTTTTTAATAAAGCTTTATCTTTTACGGCATTAATTGCATTTACTTCAGCGTGTGCCTGTCCGTATTGCTCATGATAGCCTTCGCCAATAATTTCTCCGTCACAAACTATCACACAGCCAACCATTGGGTTGGGAGCAACTTGTCCTAAACCTTTTACTGCCAAATCGAGGCAGCGTTTCATATATGTTTCGTTATTGCTCATTTTTGAATCAGGTGTATTAACTATTCTTACCTTTGCTAAGGTATGAAAATTGCATCAAACAAAATCAAAGACATTTTAAGGTTTTTTCGTGAAGAGTTGAAAGATTCTTACGAAAGTGATGAACTAGAAACTATTATTGCTTATTGCTTTGAATTTTATTTGAATCTGAACAAAGCTGAGTTTGTGTTAAAATCAGAAAATACAATTTCTGAATCGGAATTACTCAAATTTAATTTTGCAATAAAAGAATTAAAAAAGCATAAGCCCATTCAATACATTTTAGGTGAAGCAGATTTTTATAAATTGAAATTTAAGGTAAACGAATCTGTATTAATTCCCCGCTCCGAAACCGAAGAACTAGTAGATTTAATAATTCATGATAATAAATTGCAATCACCTTCAATACTTGACATTGGAACAGGTAGTGGATGCATTCCAATTGCCCTTAAAAAAAATATTTCGAAAGCAAATGTAACAGCGATAGATATTTCGGAAGAAGCATTAGAAGTTGCAAAACAAAACGCAAAAAACAATGGAGTGGTGATTAATTTTCTACTGAATGATATCTTACATCCGACATCTGACATCCAACATCTGACATCTGACATTATCGTTAGCAATCCTCCCTACATATGTGTTTCAGAAAAAAATAGCATGAATAAAAATGTTTTGGAGTATGAGCCTCATTTAGCACTTTTTGTTGAAGATAAAGATCCATTGCTGTTTTATAAAGTGATATGTGATTTCGCTCTTAAAAATTTAAATAAAAATGGTAAAATTTATTTTGAAATAAACCAGTCGCTTAGCTCCGAAACAAAGAATCTGCTTGAAAATAAGGGCTTTAAAAATGTAGAATTGATAAAGGATTTAAGCAATAATTATCGTATATTGCGTGGTAATATTTAAGTATAAATTGTATGAAAAAAGTTGTTGTAATATTCTTATTGAATAGTGTTTGTTTTCTGCCATTGTTTTCACAATCTGGATACAATGTTGAAGTTCTTCCAACCAATATTGGAGGAAAAACAGAGTTTAAAAGAGTATTTGAACAAGAAATAATGTATCCTGAAGCAGCGCTTAAAAATAACATTTCAGGTAAAGTCACAGTCAGTTTTGATATTAAAAAGGATAGTTCCATTTCAAATGTGAAAGTGAATACTTGTGGTAATCAGGAGTTGGATGTTGAAGGCTTGAGATTGTTTAATTTATTTTTATGGGTTCCGGCTTTAAAGGAAGGACAAAGTGTTTCAACAAGTTGGTCGGTAGCATTTGACTTTAATGCTGAAAAGTACTCTAAAATTTGTAAAAAAAGAGGCTATACTAAATTCAAATACATTGCGGATGCGAAAATTGATTCTACCGGAAAGATATATACAACAGGTGTGCAAATGCCTATGTATGAAAAAGGAAATTTTGCACTTCAGGATTTTATTAAAGAAAATTTAGAATATCCCCGCCAAGCGCAATTATCCAATTTGCAAGGAACCGTACTTTTAAGTTTTATAGTTGAACCAAGTGGATTAATGACAAACATCGGAGTTGAGAAGTCGGTTGGAGGTGGTTGCGATCAGGAAGCAATACGTGTTTTAGAACAAATTAAATGGTATCCTGGTAAATACGATGGTAAATTAGCAAGAGTAAGAATGACCTTCCCTGTTTATTTTATTTTGAATGATGAGTTTAAAAACAATGCTTCCGGTGAGCAGAAATAGTTTGTATGAGTGACAGCATTAAAAATAAAATCGAAAAAATTTCTAAAGCATTAGAAGAGCATAATTATAACTATTATAATTTATCAAATCCAACAATCAGCGATTTTGAATTTGATAAGTTGCTCGATGAGTTGATTGCTCTTGAAAAAGATTATCCACAATACTTATTACCTGATTCTCCGTCACAACGTGTTGGAGGTACAATCACAAAAGAATTTAAAAATGTTAAGCATAAGTATCCCATGCTGTCTTTGGGCAATACATATAACGAAGAAGAGTTGCGGGATTTTGATGAGCGCATAAAGAAAGCGGGAATTTCAGAATTTGAATATGTTTGCGAACTAAAATATGATGGAGTTTCTATTTCATTGACTTATACCGATGGAATACTTACACAAGCAGTTACAAGAGGAGACGGAGAAAAAGGGGATGACATTACTGCAAATGTGAAAACAATAGGAAGCATTCCTTTAAAATTGAGAGGAAAACATTATCCAGCGGAATTTGAAATCAGGGGAGAAATTTTTATGCCTAAAACGGAATTTTTGAGAATTAATGATGAATTAAGGAAACAGCTAATTGAAGAAGGATACGATGAAGAAGAAATTTTTGAAAAACAATTAAAAAATCCTCGGAATGCAACTTCAGGGACCTTAAAGCAGCAAGACTCAAAAGCTGTTGCTGAAAGGAAGTTGGATTGCTATTTATATTCTGTTCTAGGTGAAAATCTTCCTTTCGCTTCTCATTATGATAGTTTAGTAGAAGCAAAAAAATGGGGATTCAAAGTGTCTGCTGACATGGAAAAATTTTCTTCGGTTGACGGAGTAATAAAATATCTTTCAAAATGGGATAAGAAACGTCACGATTTGAATGTGGAGACGGATGGTGTAGTAATAAAAGTGAATTCCTATGAGCAGCAAAAATTTTTAGGATTCACAGCAAAATCTCCGCGTTGGGCAATAGCATACAAATTCAAAGCAGCAAGAGTTTCTACCATTCTGGAAAGTATTTCGTATCAAGTTGGAAGAACAGGAGCAATTACGCCTGTGGCAAATTTAAAGCCTGTTCAGTTAGCAGGAACAACTGTTAAACGCGCTTCTTTGCATAATGCCGACATAATTGAAAAATTAGATGTAAGAATTGGTGATACTGTTTTTGTTGAAAAGGGCGGAGAAATTATTCCAAAAATTATTTCAGTTGATGAAAGTAAAAGAGATTTATTTTCTGATGCTAATAAACCAACAAAATATATTACACATTGTCCCGAATGTAATTCTGAGCTTATCAGAAATGAAGGAGAAGCCAATCATTATTGTCCGAACGAACTAGGTTGTCCGCCCCAGGTGAAAGGGAAGATGGAACATTTTGTTTCGAGAAGAGCAATGGATATTGATAGCTTAGGCTCCGAAACGATTGCTCAACTTTACGATGCGGGATTGATTAAAACAATTGCTGATATCTACGAATTAAAAAAAGATGACTTGTTGAAAATTGATCGTATGGCAGAAAAAAGTGCAAACAATTTATTAGCTGGAGTGGAAGCATCTAAAAATGTGCCTTTTGAAAGAGTTTTATTTGCTTTAGGTATTCGACATATTGGTGAAACAACTGCTAAAAAGCTGGCTTATTTCTATAAAAATATTGAATCGTTAAAAAACGCTACCTTAGAACAATTGCTTGAAGTTGGAGATATTGGCGAACGAACAGCACAAACCATTATAGATTATTTTTCTGATAAACGGATTTTAGAAATTCTGATTAAACTAAAAAAGGCAGGACTACAATTTGAATTGTCGGATGAGCAACTTACAAATACAAGTGAAAAATTGAAAGACTTATCTTTTGTTGTATCGGGTGTGTTTAGTAAGTTTTCAAGAGATGAGATAAAAAAGACTATAGAACAGAATGGTGGAAAAAATGTTGGTTCTATTTCAGGAAAAACAAATTTTGTGTTAGCGGGAGAAAATATGGGACCCGAAAAGTTAAAGAAAGCAGAGAAATTGGGAGTGAAAATTATTTCGGAGGAAGAGTTTATTAAAATGCTTTCTTGAACAGTAGACAATAGACAAAAAATAAAAAGTAGACAAGGTCGCTAGAATAATTATTGTTAGAACAAATTCCCCCTTTGTAAAAGGGGGCTAGGGGGATTTAGATGAGCATCTTTAAAAACATAAAAATATCTTTAGCAAATCGTGCTCTCAAGCAGGAGTTAAAATCCAATGCTTATAATCGTGAACCTAACCAATTTAATTTCGAAAAAATAAAAACTGTTGGAATTGTTTTTGACGCTACAAATGCAGAAGATTATGAAATTGTAAAGCGATATGTTGTCTATTTACGCGAACATTTGAAAAAAGTAAAAGTAATGGGTTTCTTTAGTACAAAAGAAATTCCGGCATTAACCTATTCAAAATTGGAATACGATTTTTTTTCAACAAAAGAATTGAACTGGATGGGAACGCCCAACTCCGTAATTATCCGTAATTTTATTAATGAAGAGTTTGATTTGTTAATCGATTTGAATATACATGACCATTTTCCTTTGAAATATATTTCAGCATTATCAAAAGCAAAATTTAAAGTTGGAAAGTTTAATGAAAATGATATAGAAATTCATGATATGATGATTGATGCGGATGGAACAAAAACTGTAAAATATTTTTTACGACAAATTGATACGTATATTACCATGTTAAACAAGGTTGAAACACCTGCTAATAGTTAAAAAATGAATTACATACTATTTGACGATAAATCACGGATTAACTTGCTTCCGCTTACGTTTACACGTCCGGTTGCTGAAATCCGTATTGGGATTTTAACCATTCGCGAAAAATGGGAAAAAGTATTGGATGCAAAAGTTTCTTTTCAAACGGAAGAATATTTAAGCAAAAAATATCCAACCGAATTTGCAATAGATACTGATAATGTTTGGATAAATGGTTCATTTTGTCCGAATGCTAAATTGTTAGAAGAAGTAAAGTCTTTACAACCTAAGCAAGTACTATTAAGCTCAGCAGTAGTTGTAGCTGTAAATACAGGTAATGATAAAACGTTTGATTATAAAAATATTTCAGACTATACTAATTTTGAATCTGCTGCATTAGCAATGCGAGTTGAAAATCCTTGGGATATTTTTTCTAAAAATGGAGATGCAATAAAAGATGATTTTGAATTGATCACAAAAGGAAGAAAATCATTAGCCTTAAGCAAAACTAATCAGGTAATTGGGGTAGAGAATATTTTTGTGGAAGAAGGAGCAAAAGTTGAGTGTGCAATTCTGAACGCATCTACCGGTTATATTTATATTGGAAAAGATGCTGAAATAATGGAAGGTTCGATTGTACGCGGACCATTTGCATTGTGCGAACATTCAGCATTGAAGTTAGGAGCAAAAATATACGGACCAACTACAGTAGGACCACATAGCAAAGTAGGAGGAGAGGTAAATAATTCTGTCATATTCGGATATTCAAACAAAGGTCACGATGGATTTTTAGGAAATTCCGTTTTAGGTGAATGGTGCAATATTGGCGCTGATAGCAATAATTCGAATCTGAAAAACAATTATGCAGAAGTAAAATTGTGGAACTATGAAAAGGAACGTTTTGTAAATACCGGTTTAACTTTTTGTGGATTAATTATGGGAGATCACAGTAAATGTGGAATCAATACTATGTTCAATACAGGAACTGTGGTTGGTGTAAATGCAAATATTTTCGGTTCAGGATTTCCACGCAATTTTGTTCCTTCTTTTTCATGGGGTGGTGCAGCCGGATTTACTACCTACAAAACAAAAGACGCTTTTGAAGTTGCAACACGTGTGATGGAACGCAGAGGAATAGTTTTTAATGAAACCGAACAAAATATTTTAACACAGGTGTTTGAGTTGACTGAAAAGTATAGAAAGTAATTGCATGGAAGTCATCTCATTTAATTTTACTGACATTATCGGCTACATTGCATCAGCAGTAGTTTTAATATCCTTCATTATGAAAGAAATTAAAACTCTTAGAATAATAAATTGTATTGGCTGTACTTTATTTGTAGCTTATGGGGTATTATTAGACTTTTCGCTTCCAATAATCATAACCAATGTTGCTATTGTTGGGATTAACATCTATTACTTGCTCAAAGCGAATAAAACTGTGTAAATGCGCCAATTTGGTAATTCGTATTTTTCGTAAAAATTAGTAATTCGATGATGTCATTTTGTCCCAATTCCCCCAATGGCACAGCAATTGAAAATTATAGGGTGTAATTTTAATAAAAAGACTTAATTTACTCATAATATGACTGATAATTTCGACTTGAATGGCTTGGTACCAATGCTTCGTGACAATCTGATGGACGAGGATACTGAGTTTATACCATTGCTCTCATCGGAGGATGAAGACCAGATGAACTCCGAAAAAGTGCCTGAAGAGCTGTCAATTTTACCTCTTCGGAACACTGTTTTATTCCCTGGTGTTGTTATCCCAATTACTGTTGGCAGAGATAAATCTATCAATTTAATTAAAGATGCTTACAAAGGCGATAAAATTATTGGTGTAGTTGCTCAAAAAAACGATTCTGTTGAAGACCCAACTGTTGAAGATTTGAATAAAATTGGAACAGTAGCTCAAATAATAAAAATGCTTCGTATGCCCGATGGTAATACAACAGTTATTATTCAGGGGAAAAAACGTTTTGCACTTGGAGAAATAAAGCAGTCGCAACCTTACATAAAAGCTTCTATTTCAGGAATAGCAGAAACACGACCTAAAAATGATGATAAAGAATTCGATGCTTTGGTTTCTTCTTTAAAAGATTTAGCTCTTCAAATTGTAAAACAGAGTCCGCATATCCCAAGTGAAGCAGGTTTCGCTTTAAAAAATATTGAAAGTCCTTCTTTCTTAATCAATTTTATTTCTTCGAACATGAATGCTCCTGTGGAAGAGAAGCAAAAAATGTTAGAAGTGATTGATTTGAAAGAACGTGCTACAATGGTTTTGACTAATCTTACAAAAGAACTTCAAATGTTGGAATTGAAAAATCAAATTCAATCCAAAGTAAAAGTTGATTTGGATAAACAGCAACGCGATTATTTCTTGCACCAGCAGATGAAGACCATTCAGGAAGAGTTGGGTGAGAATAACAATACACAGGATATTCAGGAAATGAAAATCCGGGCAACTAAAAAAGTCTGGAGTAAAGAAGTTTCTCAGGCATTTGATAAAGCTATCGGTAAACTTGAACGTATGAATCCGAATGCAGCAGAATATTCTATTCAGACAAGTTATTTGGAAGTGTTGCTAGATTTACCATGGGGCGATAAAACCCAAGATAATTTTGATTTAAAACGTGCTGAAAAAGTTTTGAATAAAGACCATTTCGGAATGGATAAAGTGAAAGAGCGTATTTTGGAACACTTGGCAGTTTTGAAATTGAAAGGGAATATGAAATCTCCGATTTTGTGTTTGTACGGACCTCCGGGAGTTGGTAAAACATCATTAGGAAAAAGTATTGCAGAGAGTTTAGGACGAAAATATATTCGTATGAGTTTGGGTGGTTTGAAAGATGAAGCAGAAATTCGTGGTCACCGTAAAACCTATATTGGTGCAATGCCGGGACGAGTTTTACAAAACATAAAAAAATCAGGTTCTTCTAATCCAGTTTTTATTTTAGATGAGATTGATAAAGTAGGAAACGATTTTCATGGCGATCCATCATCTGCATTGTTAGAAGTTTTAGATCCTGAACAAAACAATGCATTTTACGATAATTATGTAGAGTTGGATTACGATTTATCCAACGTAATGTTTATCGCAACGGCAAATTCATTGAGTTCAATTCAGCCTGCTTTGCGCGACAGGATGGAAATTATTGAAATTACTGGATACACCATAGAAGAAAAAATGGAAATTGCAAAACGCCATTTGATTCCGAAACAGTTGGAAGAACAAGGTTTGAAAAAGGATCAATTGACATTAAACAAAGAAGTAATTGAATACATCATTGAAAATTATACTCGCGAAAGTGGTGTGCGTGGAATGGAAAAAGTAATTGCAAAAGTAGTACGTAATGCTGCTAAGTCGATTGCAATGGATCAAAAATACAATGCGAATGTTACCATCAATGATTTAGGAAAAATTTTAGGACCGGCACATGCAAAAGACAGATACCAAGGAAATGATGTAGCTGGTGTTGTAACAGGTTTAGCGTGGACGAGTGTTGGAGGAGATATTTTATTTATTGAAACTAGTATAACAAAAGGAACCGGAAAATTAACGCTGACAGGTAATTTGGGAGAAGTTATGAAAGAGTCGGCTGTAATTGCTTTGGAATATTTGAAATCTCACAGTGCTATTTTAGGTTTAAAACCGGAAGTGTTTGATAAATGGAATGTCCACATTCACGTTCCGGAAGGTGCAACGCCTAAGGATGGTCCGAGTGCCGGAATTACAATGTTAACAGCAATTGCATCTGCTTTCACACAACGAAAAGTAAAAAACAAATTAGCCATGACAGGTGAAATCACATTGCGTGGAAGAGTTTTGGCAGTAGGAGGAATCAAAGAAAAAATATTGGCTGCAAAACGTGCAGGTATCAAAGAAATTATTTTGAGTGCGGATAATAAAAAGGATATAGAAGACATTAAAAAAGATTATATCAAAGACCTGAAATTCTATTATGTAGAAAAGATGATTGATGTTGTAAAACTGGCTTTGTTAAAGGAAAAAGTGGATAATCCCATTGATTTGGCCATTAAGGAAGAAGAGAAGAAGAAGTAAGGCAATAAACCCCTCATTTTCTCGTTTAAAACACGGATATTTTTATTTATATTTGTGTTAATGAACATAAGAAGAATACAATTCCTTTTATTTGCTTTGATTTTAACTGTTTCAGCAAACGCTCAAACAGGTGGAAACAATACCTATGAATTTCTGAATTTGCCTATTTCAGCCAGGGTTTCTGCTTTGGGAGGTAATTTAATTCCCGTTAAAGATAATGATCTTAATGTTTCTTTAATTAATCCATCACTCCTTTCTGATTCTATGAGCAATAATATTGCTTTGAGTTATATCAACTATTTTGCAGATATCAATTACGGATACGTAGCTTATGCAAAGCATTTTGATAATATCGGGAATTTCAGTGCCGGAATTCATTATCTGGATTATGGAAAATTTATCAGGGCCGATGATGTAGGAAATACAGACGGAACTTTCGGAGCTAGCGAGATGAGCTTTAATCTGGCTTATGCTAAATCTATTTTAGATACTAATTTAACCGTTGGAGTTACTTTAAAAACAATTTATTCTCAATTAGAATCTTATACGTCATGGGGTTCCGCAATAGATTTAGGAGCAACTTATGTTCGTCCTTCTCATGGATTTGCAGCAGCTGTTGTGGTTAAAAATATGGGGCGTCAATGGAAACCTTATGTGGAAGGAAACAGAGAAAAATTGCCTTTTGAAATTCAAATTGGTATTTCTAAAAAACCAAAGCATGTTCCTTTCCGTTTTTCTCTGGTTTATGAAAATCTGGAAAAATGGGATTTAACTTATATTGATCCAGCTAATCCTCCGCTTACCGAAGATCCATTAACCGGAGAGCCCATTAAGCAAAACAAAGGAAAAATATGGGGTGATAAATTTATGCGTCACATGGTTATTGGCGGAGAATTTATAATTACAAAAAACTTCTTTTTACGTGCCGGATATAATTATCAGAGAAGGAAAGAATTGAAAATTCCTGAAAAACGAGGTGCTGCAGGTTTCTCTTTTGGATTTGGATTCAGAATCTACAAATTTCACATAAGTTATGGTCGTGCAGTTTACCATTTGGCCGGACCATCCAATAATTTCTCAGTAAGTATGGATTTGAACAGCTTTTATTCAAAAAAGTTCAAATCTCCTGCCACTCCATAGTTTTTATTGAACAAAATAATCAGTAATATTGTTGTTAGAATTCTGAATTCTATATGACTAAAATTACCATTGCAATTGACGGATATTCTTCGTGTGGAAAAAGCACGCTGGCGAAAGCTTTGGCTTCAAAACTAGGTTATGCTTATGTTGATTCCGGAGCGATGTATCGTTGTGTTACACTTTATGCCTTGCAAAAGGGTGTAATCAAGGACCATAGTTTTCAGGAAAGTGATATTGTTCGTTTGTTGGATGATATACATTTGACTTTTCAATTTAATCCCAACACAAAATCTTCTGAAACTTTTCTGAATGGAGAAAATGTAGAAAAAGAGATCAGACAAATGATTGTTTCTGAAAACGTAAGTAAAGTAAGTGCCATTCATGATGTTCGTGTGAAAATGATTGCAATTCAGCGTAAGCTAGGGAAAAACAAAGGCATTGTGATGGATGGCAGAGATATTGGGACCAATGTTTTTCCAAATGCTGAATTAAAACTTTTTATGACAGCTGATACCGATATCAGAACACAGCGTAGGTTTGATGAATTGTCTTCCAAAGGACAACATATTTCGTTTAACGAAGTAAAATCAAATTTAATTTACCGCGATCACGAAGATACTCATCGCAAAGAAAATCCTCTGACACAAGCCCACGATGCAATTGTGTTGGATAATTCGGATTTAACAAGAGAGCAGCAATTGGAGTTTGTTGTTAAATTAATTACCGATTTAACTTTATCATTCAATTAATTCAATTCTTTTTGGAGCTTTTCTTTTGCTAAGGATTTAAAATCCTTTTTACTTATTTTGCTTTCAATCCAGGTAATGAAATCAAAATAGTCCAATGCTTTTTTCTCTAAAGGATTTTGAAGTTGTTTTTCTAATTTTTCTTTTAATTCAATAAATGCTTTTTTCAATTCACTTGAAGTATTTATATGCAGCATTTTTTCTTTGATAAATTGAAGCACAATGCTCTCAAACTTGTATAATTTATTGCGTTTGTAAAGGAACCGATAAGTTGAAAGAGTAGCGTAAGGAAGAAGTTCTTCTTCTCCTTTTTCCCAGAAAATAATTAAACGGATTATCCTCGCAAAACTTTGAATATCATCACGTAACGATAAATCATTTTCGTTGATAATTTCATTTAACGTTTTTATTGCTTTTGAATGTTTATTGTTTACAAAATAAACAATCGACATGTTAAATTTGAAAAGTACAATATCTGCCGCTGGAATTTTGTCGCTGTAAAATGCAATTCCTGAATTTATTTCTTCCACAATTTTTTCTGCTTGTTCAAAATCGCAAGCTTTTATAGTAACACCCAATACCAGCTTGTAAGAAGTTACCCATAATAAAATATTTTCGCGTATATTATGAGTGGCTAAGGATCGTATCTTTTCTAGATAAGGTTTTATTTCCTTAGGTTTTTGTAAGTTGATTAAGTTAACCACTAAATTGTTTAAAGAAGCTATATATTTCTCAAACTCCTCATCTCTCAGTTTTGAGGGAATAGATTCAAGCAAATCAATATTTCGTTTTGTATAATGCAAGCTTTTTGAATTGTCGCCTGAAGAAGTGTAATAAACAGTATTGATGTAATTCAGGTAATACTTATCATTGAAGTTTAATTTTTTGTAATCGAGCTTACTGTATTTTTGAATAACTTCGTTAATTAATTCGAGATCTTTTTTAGAACGGGCAAACCCTTGCTTTCTAATCATAGTAAACACTCCAAGTACTTCGCTTTTTAATTCCAAAGTAAGTTGTATGCTTTTTAAAATAACATTTTCTTCAATAAAAACATTTCTATGAAAATTTTCTTGGTCAAAATCTCTGTTTGTGGCTTGCATTAATTTTGCTTTCCATTCTAATATTTCCAGAAGTCTGGTTTTTTTATCTGTTTCAGCAGCCAGCTTTTCTGCTTTGGTGTGAAGTTTTTGACATTGTTTATATAATCCTTTCTGATAAAGAAAATCAATATCAATAAGCATTTCTTTTAATTCAATATCAATAGTAGAACCAGCATGAAAATTTCTCATGCTTTTTAAAATAAGCTGATGTAAATAATTTTTTACAGCTGCAAAACGATTCATAAAAGCTTGTCCATCGAATTTTTCTTTTATAGCTTCTTCATTATATTTTTTTTGAGATGCGATTACATCAAATAGCTGGACATAATTATTTTGCTCACCAATAATATGTCGGGAAGCATAAATCTTAAAAAATCGCTTTTCGGATTGAGTGAGAGACTTTATTAATTTATGAAGTTCGTCTGATGCTATCATGAAAAGGTATAATAATAGTACATATATACTATCAAATATAACAAATATTTACTATATGTAATATTAGACTTAGTATAATAAGTACATTTTGTAATTGATTTCGGCTTTTTAGGGAATAACTTAGATGTAAGATTTTTTTAGTTTTTGTAATAAAATGACAACGAAACATCCAATCCTTCTTCTGCCGCCCAGATTATTTGTTCGCTTGAACAAGTTATTAGGAACCTGTTTCGTTGTTCTCTTTTCTCTTCAAACAACGATTGCTCAAACAACAATTTATACACAACCTTTTAGCGGAACATTGGCAGCAAGTGGTTGGACAGTGAATAATTTAGCTGCACCCTGGGGAAATGCTACATTTTTTGGATTAGCGAATCTTTGGCAAACAGGCGATACAGAATCAGGAATGACAGCAAATGTTTGTGGAGGAGCAGGTTTAGGCGATCCTTCTCTTTTTATGGAATGTACTGGATTAGCTTCTGGTGCAGCATATTTATCCGATATTAATACAAATCGTAGAGTTGGTTCACCAAATATTAGTACAGTTGGCTATACCAATGTAGTAGTTGAGTTTGATTTTATTGGAAATGGTGAAGGTACAACAGATAAAGCTTATTTAGTTTATAGTATCAATGGAGGAACAGGTTGGGTTGTTCCAACTGGTGCACCAACATCAACTAGCCCAGCAATGGGTGGAGGAGGAAGTATTAATAATCTTAAATCACAAATATGTGGTTCTGGGCAAGGCCGCTGGACTCATATTACATGGAATATGCCAGTAACTTGTGAGGGAATTACAAATTTAAGAGTTGGTTTTGTTTGGCAAAGCAACAACAATTCATTAGGCAGTGATCCTTCTTTTGCAGTAGACGATGTTACTATTAACGCGGTACTTACGCCTGCACCAATTGAATTGTTAAGTTTTACAGCAAAATATAATTCAGAAAAAGAAGTGGATATTAATTGGGTAACTGCAACAGAATTAAATAACGATTTTTTTACAATTGAAAGATCAACCGATGCAATTAATTTCTCCGACTTAATTTATTTTCAAGGAGCAGGAAATAGTTCTCAGGTTCTAGAATATTTTAGTATTGATAGAAATCCTTTTTCAGGAATTTCTTATTATCGTTTGAAACAAACAGACTACAATGGTGATTATAGTTATAGTAAAATTGAAATGGTTAATATTGTCCAATCAGATTTTGAAATAATAAATTCATACTGCAATAACGACCAGCTAGAAATAAGCATAAGTTCGAACGAAAAAACGACTTTAAATTTCGAGTTATTTAATTTAGAAGGGGAAAAAGTTTTTTATATCAATGAATATATTGAAAGTGGGCAGAAAAAAATTTCCATTCCGACAAATTCTTTAGCGAAAGGAATGTATATTGTAAAAGCATCGGATGGAAAACAATTGCTTGCAAAAAAAATAATTATTCAATAAATCAAAATCCCCATAAAATATATACAGAAGCAACCATATTACCGCCAATTACATCTGATAAATAGCCATAATTTGAATTGTTATTTTTAATTCTTAACTTGGTGAACTATTTAAAACTAAGCGAACTCCCAATAAAGAAGAATATATGAAAAACAATACTTATTACAGACTTAATATTAAAGGTCATGTGATGAAAGTTTTTGCAATTTCAGCATTGCTTTTATCACTTTTTTCTTTTAATACAAATGCACAGGTGTTTTATACAGAAGACTGGACAACCGGTGGACCAGGATGGACATTTAATGTTCCAACAGGAGTAGAAGGAACTGATCCTAATTTTTTTACAGTTTCAGACAATGAAGGAGGAGGAATTACGCCAAATTTAGGAGCACCAACAAGCTGTGGAGTTGCTAATAATTTAAATAATACATTGCATGTAACTAGTGTATTTAATCCTGCAGGAGGAGCGGCATACGATGCAGGTGGATTATGTGGATTCTTATTTTGTCCAGAAACTAATAGACGCTCGGAGTCACCAACAATCAATTGTACTGGAAAAACAACAATCTCTGTGAATTTTAATTATATAGAGGGAGGTCAAACAACTCTTGATGATGCAACGCTTTACTATTTTGATGGAGCAGTTTGGACATTAATAGATAATATGCCAAAAACATTGACTGGTTGTGGCGGACAAGGATTATGGACTTCGAGAACAGTTGCTTTGCCTGTTTCTGCTGATAATAATCCATTGGTGAAAATTGCTTTTAGATGGGTAAACAATGATGATGGTGCAGGAGTAGATCCTTCTTTTGCAGTTGATAATATTACTTTATCAACACCAACATCAAACACTATCACAACGGGTACTATAACAGGTAGTCCTTTCTGCGCTTGTAGCGCGATGAATGTTCCTTTTACAAGTACAGGAACTTTTACTGCAGGAAATATTTATACTGCTCAATTATCAGATGCAGTTGGAAGTTTTGCAGCTCCAGTTGCAATTGGTACATTGGTGAGTGTTGCAAATACGGGAACAATTGCTTGTACAATTCCCTGCGGAACACCAACAGGAACTGGATACAGAGTAAGAGTAATAAGCTCAACTCCTCCGATAACTGGAACAGATAATGGTGTGAATATTACCATCAACGCTGTTGTAGTTCCTTCAGTAACTATTGCAGCCGTTCCTTCCGGACCAATATGTGCAGGAACATCTGTAACATTTACTGCAACTCCTACAAATGGTGGTGCTGGCCCAACTTATCAATGGCAAGTGAATGGAAGTAATGTGGGAACTGGTGGAACAACTTATACATCAACAACACTTGCAAATGGTGATGTTGTTACAGTTATAATGACATCAAATGCAGCTTGTGCTTCACCAACTACTGCAACATCAACCGGAATTACAATGACAGTAAATCCAACTGTTGTTCCTTCTGTAAGTATTGTATCTACAGGTTCTACAATTTGTGCCGGTGATCCTGTTACTTTTACGGCAACTCCAACAAATGGTGGAGCAGGTCCAACTTATCAATGGCAAGTAAATGGAAGTAATGTGGGAACAGGTGGAACAACTTATACATCTTCTACACTTGCAAATGGTGATATTGTTACAGTTATTATGACTTCAAATGCTCCGTGTGCTTCTCCTACAACGGCAACATCTAATCCAATTACAATAACTGTTTCTGCTTCAGTTCCTGCTTCTGTTAGCATTACTTCAACTGGTGCTACAATTTGTGCTGGCGATCCGGTAACATTTACTGCAAGTCCTACAAACGGTGGAACAACACCAACTTATCAATGGCAATTGAACGGAACAAATATTGGTGGTGCAACATCATCAACTTATACTTCATCCACTTTAGTGAATGGAGATATTATTACTGTTATCATGACTTCATCATTAAGTTGTGCAACAGGTTCACCAGCTACTTCAAATGCAATTACAATTACTGTTGTTGCGTCAGTTCCTGCTTCAGTAAGTATTGCTGCTGTTCCGAGTACAACAATTTGTGCTGGTGATTTAGTTGTGTTTACTGCAACGCCAACAAATGGTGGAGCAACACCAACTTATCAATGGCAAATAAATGGAACAAATGTGGGTGGTGCAACGTCATCTAGTTTTGGAACAACTACTTTAGTAAATGGAGATGTTGTTACTGTTATTATGACTTCTTCATCAAGTTGTGCAACAGGCTCTCCTGCTACTTCTAATTCAATTACAATTACAGTTAATCCAACTGTTACAGCTTCTGTTAGCATTGTGGGAGCACCAACAACAATTTGTGTTGGAGATCCAGTTACATTTACTGCAACTCCTACAAATGGAGGAACTCCTAGTTATCAATGGCAAGTGAACGGAACAAATGCGGGAACAAATTCTCCGACATTTACTACAACCGGTTTATCAAATGGTGATGTTGTAACTGTTATTATGACTTCTACAGCGTCTTGTGTTACTGGTTCTCCTGCTACATCAAATACTGTAACTATAACTGTAAATTCTTGTTCACCTCCTGTTGCAAATTTCACAGCAGACAATACAATTTTTTGTAATACGCCTGCTTGCGTAAACTTTACCGATTTAAGCACCAACTCTCCAACATCATGGTCGTGGTCCTTCCCGGGTGGTTCACCAGCTACATCAACATCACAAACTCCTCCAGCCATTTGCTATTCTTCAAATGGATCATATGATGTTACTTTGATTGCAACTAATGCTGATGGTTCTGATACATTAACGCAAACTGCATACATCACAGTTGGTTCACCTGTTACAGTAACTGTTTCTGGAAACATGCTTATCAATGCTTGTGAGTCAACAACCTTGTATGCTAGTCCAAGTGATGGAACATATACATGGTCAGGAGAAAGTTCTACAGGTCCCGAAGTTACAGTTTCACCAACTGTTACAACAACATACACTGTTCAATATACAAGTCCCGCAGGTTGTACCGATACAGAAACTGCAACTGTTGTAGTAGAAAATATTTTCACTTATTTTATGCCTACAGGATTTTCTCCGAATGGCGATGGAATAAATGATGTGATTCAGGTGCACGGCAGAGGAATTGATTTTATCAGTTTAAAAATATTCGACAGAATAGGAGAGAAAGTTTTTGAAACATCTGATCCTGCTCAATCTTGGGATGGAAGACTCATCGGATTAAAAATGAATAACAATGTTTTTGTGTATGATTTGGTTGTTACATTCTGTGATGGCAGTGAAGCCAAAGAGCATGGGGCAATTATGCTTGCCAGATAATATTAGCTACAAACAAATTTCTTTTTAAAAAGAAAAAATTATGATAAAAAAAATAACATTATTTGCAGCATTGGTTTTTACTACTTCTGCAATTGCGCAAGATTATCATTTTTCTCAATTTTATTTAGCACCACTAAATGCTAATCCGGGAAATACAGGTGCTATCAATAGCGATATAAGAGCATATACTTTGTATCGTATGCAATGGTTTACTGTTACCAATCCATACAAAACATTCAATATTGGTCTTGATGGTCCTATTTTCAAAAAAAGAATGTTGAGTGATGATTTTTTTGCTGCAGGATTAAATATTGTTAGCGACAACGATGGACCATTCCGATTGAAAACGCAATCATTTAATGCTTTGGCATCCTACACAAAATTTATTGGTGGGCGACAAAAACACAATATCACTTTAGGTTATACAATTGGTTATAATATCAGAACTGTTGCATTGGGTGGTGTGAAGTGGGATAGTCAGTACAATCCTGTTTCAGGAACGTATGATCCGAGTTACGGAGTTGCTGAAGGTGGTGGTGGAACTGGATTTTTAGATATGTCGACTGGTTTAGTTTGGAATTTCAAAACAAATCATTTGTTCAGAAGTGCATTGGGTTTTTCATTCCATCATTTTACAGCTCCGAGATATAGTATTCTTGGAAGAGCAGAAAGATTGATTCCAAAATTTGGAGTACAATGGAACATAGGCTATAAATTAAGTGAAACAAGTAACACTACTTTAATGCCTAGTATAATTGCATATCAGCAAGGATCTTCATTATTGTTGAATGGTGGATTTAATGTAAAATATGTATTGGAAGAGGCATCACGTTATACAGATAATCAAACGGATAAAGCAGTTTATTTCGGAGTATTTTATCGTTTTAGAGATGCTGTTTATGTAACGTTCAGATATGAACTAAAAGGATTTGGTTTTGGAGCCGCTTATGAAGTTACTGCATCTAAATTAACACCAACAACAAAATCGGTTGGAGGATTTGAAATATTTCTTCAATACAACGGAGTATTTAAAAATAAAGAATCTAAAAAAGCAAAAGCAAGATTTTTGTAAAAGGATTTTTTTTCGTAGATATCTTTCACTCTTAATGTCATCCGTGGCCCTTCACAGATCTGCCAATTGTAAGGATTGCTAACATTCATGAGATCCAGTGTCGTAGCACGGGGTGACGCTCTATAATGGAAATGGTTGGCTTATGGATAATATTCATATGCTCCTAAATCGGGAAGCGGACCGTTTGGTCTTATCATCCCTCTGATATCAAATGGAATAGCAAGTGAAATTAATGGGTTAGCTTTTTCTGCAGCAAATGCAGTTGGCGATCCAATTCTGTAATTGTTAATTGTTACATCAGCAAATCCTGGATCACTGTTCATTGGTGATACGTAATGTCCATCAGGTGTTCGTGTTGTTCTTACATCACAGTAATCAAATTTGTAAGAAAAAGCTCCGATAGTTAAAGCGGAATCCATTCCTACTTCTTCTGCTATGTCTCCATAGATAATACAATTTCCAAAATAACAACTGTCTAGTGGACGAATAATTTCTCCAATGCCATCAGCATAGTAATGATTGCCCATTACAAGTGTTGGAGTTACTCTGCTATCGTATGTCCAGTAATTTGCAAACGTGCAATGTTCAAAACGGTATTTCCCACCAATAGTAAGAGCCGCAACGTATTGTCCGCAATTTGCATATACGCAATTCACTGCTCTAATATGTGCTCCTTGAGCAAAAAGCCCGGCTGCCGACATATTTTTTACAATTGTATTTGACATTCTGAGAGTAGGAGTGGTGGTTGATGCAACCGTATCTACATGAATTCCTATTTGTCCGTTTTTAATTATTGCATAATCAATAGTATTGTCTTTACTCAAAGCAGAAAACCAAATTTTTCCCCATTGCCCGGGAACATTAGCATAATCTGATTCCAATCTATCACCTTGAAAAGTAACTTCATTTCCTAAATCACCATCAATAATTAAAGTTCCATCGCGATAAACCCAAAGAACAGAATGGTTGTGCATGTACATTTTAGTACCAGCAGGCATTGTTACAATTGTGGCTGAATCGACAACTAAATATCCAAAAACCAAATGTGGTTTATCAGTTGGGAAAGTATAATTAGTACCTGGAGGTGTTACAACAGAATAAAATTTTCCCGGATCTGGTTTGTGTAAATAAACATCTTGACCTATGGCAATCAATTTCACATCTTGAATATTTCCATTTGTTTCAAATATGATAGAATCTTTTACAATTACTGGAAGACTCCCTGATGGATTTACATAAACTTGAACAAAAACGTACATACTATCGCCACCTAAAATTTCGATGTCTGTTAAAACAGGCATGGTTGATGTAGTTGATATTCCGTCAATGTTCAGTTTAAATGGTGAGCTAGTTCCTCCTGCTAAATATGCTTTTGAAATATTTATTGGTTGCTCGTGTGGATTGTAAATTCTGAAAAGTTTTGTTGCAGAACCGGCATATTGAAAAACGGTATCGAACAAAACAGTATCTACTGAAAATGCAAGTTTTGCACTCGAATCGGTAATCAGTTCATCCTTTTTACAAGACGATAAAGCAATTATTACTAACAGGCAAATGGGTAGAACTTGTTTTAATTTCATAATACAAAGATAGGATAAGCCGTAAATTAACGGAATTTGGTGGGAATTATTTTATGACACAAAAAATGGCTTGAAACTATGGAATTTGCTAAGAAATAGCATCAATCAATAAAAAAACTTAAATTTGTATGTTAAGGTGGCTTGTAATATCGATTTTATGGTTGCAACGTATTGTAAATCACTATTTTATTAATCACCAATTAAAGCACATTTTTTCCGGTAAGCCGGAACTACTCTATATGAAGCATGTAAGGTTTGTTTACTTATTGCTAATCACGCTTGCCTTCAGCACGCGCATTGCTTCGGCTCAAACAACTTTCGGTTCAGAAGAAGAATTAAAAACGCAGGCAGCCAAACTGTTTGATGAAGATGAATTTGAAGAAGCTTATCCACTTTACTCTCAACTTACAAGTATTTACCCCAAAGATCCCAACTATAATTATCGTTTAGGTGTTTGTATGCTTTATGCAAGTGATGATAAAGAAAAACCTATTGCCTTTTTAGAATTTTCAGCAAACAAACCGGATGTAGAAAAGGAAGCCTTTTTCTATTTAGCTAAAGCCTATCATTTGAATTATCGTTTTGACGATGCGATAAAAGAATATACCCGTTACAAAAACGTTGCTTCTTCCGCAAAGGCTGAAAAGTTGATGGTCGACAGGCAAATTGAAATGTGTAAGAGTGGTAAAAAGCTTCTTCGCAATTTGACAGATTTGATTGTTATCGAGAAAAAAGAAATGAGTCGAGCTGATTTTTATCGTTCGTATGACATTTCAGGGATTGGTGGAAAGCTTTTGGCTAAGCCAGATGAAGAGGCTTTTAAAACTCCTTTAGATAAAAAGAAAAAAGAGAAATCTATTATTTATCTCGCTACAAATAATAATCAGGTATTTTTTTCCAGCTATGGAGAAAATATGGATCATGGAAAAGATATTTACATCATCCGTAAATTACCAACGGGCGACTGGAGTAAACCTCAAACACTTGGTTATCCGGTTAACACAGAGTATGACGAAGATTTCCCTTTCCTTCATCCCAACGGAAAAGTTTTATATTTCTGTTCCAAAGGTCACAACTCAATGGGTGGATACGATATTTTTAAAACCACATTAAACGAAGAAACAAATACCTGGAATAAACCTGTTAATTTGGATTTTCCAATCAATACTCCTGATGACGATGTTTTGTATGTAACCAATGAAGATGAAAAAGAAGCCTATTTTTCTTCAGCCAGAGCAAGTAAAAGCGGAAAGACTGCAGTTTATCATATCAATGTAGAGCGCAGACCAATTGATGTAGCAATTATTAAAGGAGCAGTAGTAAAGAATCGCGACAATCAAGCTTTGGATGTAAAGATTACTGTGAAAGATTTAAATGATAACGTGATTCTTGGAATTTTTAATTCAAAAGCAGCAAACGGTGTATATCTGATTAATATTCCAAACGGAGGAAAATTCTTGTTCACTGTTGAAGCAACTGGATTTGCAACACAATCGGATGTTGTGACTGTTCCTGTTCAATATGCTTTTCGTCCGATGAAGCAGGAAATTAGTTATGAGGTAGGAACCGATAAGTTGATCATCACTAATTTATTCGATGAAGTTTTGGATGATGCAAGTTATTTGCTAGCACTTAATTTCATTAAAGAAAAATCAAAATTAGATGTGAATGCCAATGAAGTAAGTAATACCAGCGCATCTACTATTCCAAAAGATACAGCTAACACAAATGATGTAGCAGTTAATACAACAAAAACAACGAATACAGCTAAGTTAACAAACGATGATATTGTAAAGATTGGATATTCCGATGCAGAAGATGTTGCAAAAGAAGCGAAAGATTTAAAAGAGCAAGCAGATGTTGCTTTGGTTTTGGCAAATCAAAAAAATGAATTGGCTATAAATAAAGCAAAAGAAGCGGAGCAGTTGATGAATGATGCTTCAATGATGTCGGATAATATTAAGAAACAAGCAACTATCGAAGAAGCCAATATAGCAACAAAAGAAGCAGAAGAATTAAATCAGGAAACTGTTGCAGCATTTAATCTTGCTAAAAAAATTGAATTCAGAGCTTCTGCTAAAGAACAAGAAGCAGAATTATCATTGCAATATGCAAAAGATTTGGAAGCAGCAGTAAAATCTAAAAATACCGATCCTGCCTTATTTGCTAAACTTGAAGAACAGCAGAAAAAATTAGATGCACTTGCTGAACAAAATAACAATCCAACTTTAGCTAATAGCTTAAAGATGGATGTGGACAATAAAAAACGTGAATGGGAAAAAGCTGTTAAAACATCTGCTGATATAAAACAAGAAATTTCTGACAATGAAGCGTTGATTATTACTACACAAGCTGAAGCTGAAAAAGAAAAAAATGCAAAAGTAAAACAAGGTTTGCTTGATCAGGTTACAGGTTTGAAAATGGATACTGAAGAAAGTAAAAAAGATCTAGCATTGAACGAACAGAAAGTTGCTCAATTACAAAAAGAATACAATGGTGCAGTAAATGAAACTGAATTGGTTAGCAATGTTTATGACAAAGCAAAAACAACTACAAATGAAAAAGCTGCTGCTGATGTTGCAATGATTGACAAAGCAAAATTAGAAGCACAGGTCAATACAATTAAAAATACTACAACCACTTCAACAACTGACAATTCTGTTGCACTAAAAACAACTGATAATACAACAGTTGATAACACAACTAAAACAACTGATAATACTGTTACAGACAATACAACAAAAACTACCGACAATGCAATAGTTGATAATACAACAAAAACAACTGACAATACTATTGCAGATAATACAACAAAGACAACTGATAATACTACAGAAGTAAAAGTTGATTATTCTAAAAAGTATTCTGATGAAATTGCTGCAACTGATAATATTACAAATGAATTAGAGCGTGAGAATAAAAAAGCAGAAGTGTTGAAAGAGTGGACAACTTCTATAAGTGAAGACATATCAACTAAAAAAGAAGAAGTAAAAACAGAAAAGGACAAGACAAAAAAGAAAGAACTGAATACGCAAATTGCTGCGCTTGAAAAAGAATTAAAAGAGAAGGAGAAAACTACAAAAGAAACACTTGCTAGTGTAGAAAAATTAAAGAAGCAAGAAACTGTTGTTGCTGACAATACAACCAAGACAGCAGACAATACCGTTGTAGATAACACAACCAAAACCTCTGATAATGCGGTAGTGGACAATACAACTACAGATAATACTTCTTCAACTCCGGTAGTAAATATTAATAAAAAATATGAAGAGGAAGTTGCTGCTACCAGCGGTATCACAAATGAAGGGGAAAGAGAGAAAGCAAAAGCAGATGCTTTGATGAATTGGAGCAAAGCAATAGATGCTGATATAGCGAAGAAAAAAACAGAGATGGAAGCAAGTGATGATTCTGAAATGAAAGCATTGCTTGCTCTTAAAATTAAGCAGGGTGAGGATTTGTCTATTCAAAAACAAAAAGAGGCAGTAATTAGTTTAGGAAATGCAAACCGAATAAAAAATAATGTTGTAGTAGACAACACAACAAAAACAACGGATAATACGGTAGCAGATAATACAACGAAAACAACGAATAATACGGTAGCAGACAATACAACAAAAACAGTAGATAATGCAGTAGTTGACAATACAACAAAAACGGCAGACAACACTGTTGTGGATAACACGACAAAAACTGCTGACAATACTGTAGCAGACAATACAACAAAAGCTGTTGATAATACAATTGCAGATAATACTACTAAAACAGCCGACAATACTGTGGTTGACAATACAACGAAAACAACAGACGCAACAACTAGTTCAGAAGAAAAGGGATTTGCATATACCTCATCAGTAGCTGCAGAACAAGCAACTAAATCAAATGCTATAAATAAGGATGCAGAAAACTTGACTAGTCAGTCGAACGAGTTAAAAACTAAAGCAGCAGCAGAAAATAATACTGCAACAAAAAATGCATTATATGCTGAAGCGGAAGAGCTTGCTAAACAATCGGAAAACAAACAGATTGAAGCTGCTACTGTTATAGCGGTTGCAAACAAAAAAGAATATACTGATAATCAAAATAAACTCGAACAGTTTGCAATTGCAACAAAAGGAAACAATGCAGATGATATTTCAATGGCTGAAATGATGAAAGATGAAGCAGAGATATTTTTTAAACGTGCAGAAAAGGCCAGAGAAATAGCAAACAACACTTCTGTTTTTTATGAGAAAGAAACTGCTTTGGAAGATGCTTACAAAAACGAAATGATAGCATTAGAAAAACAAAAGAAAGCAAACGCTATTTATTTAAAATATACTCCTGATGTTGCAGTAAAAACAACTGATATTGCTGTAGTTGATAATACAACAAAAACAGTAGATAATACTACAAAAGCTGTTGATAATACTGTAGCAGATAATACCACTAAAACGGCTGACAACACCGTGACAGATAATACTACTAAAACAGTTGATAACACCGTAGTAGATAATACTACTAAAACTGTAGACAATACGGTTGCAGATAATACTACAAAAACTACGGATAATACTGTTGTTGATAATACAACTAAAACAGCTGACAATACGGTTGTAGATAATACTGTTAAAGCTACTAACACAACTACGGCAGAAGTTTTTGTAAAAACTACCGCTCCTATTTATTCTGCTACAAAACCAATTCCTGTAAACGAAAAATTACCGGAAGGTTTAATTTTTAAAGTTCAGATTGGAGCATTTAGAAATCCTATTCCTCAGGATTTATTTAAAGGAATGTCACCGATAACAGGAGAAACAACTCCACAAGGATTTACAAGATACACTGCTGGAGTATTTACAACTTTTACAACAGCCGACAAAGTAAAAAATGAAATCAGAGAATTAGGTTACAGAGATGCTTTTGTGGTTGCATTTTTAAATGGAAAAAGAATTTCAATGAATGAAGCAATGGCGATGACTGGAGGAACTGTTCCGCCTGTTAATACTACTGCTACAAACACAACTGTTGCGGATAATACTACAAAAACATCCGACAATACAGTTGCTACTACCAATGTTCAGGTGCCAGCAAATAATACTCAAACAGTTACTCCAGTTAAAACACAAAATATTGCTGCAGTCGGTGGTTTGTTTTACACAGTTCAAATAGGTGTTTATTCTCAAGTTGTTTCTGCTAGTAAGTTATATAATATTCAACCGCTGTATACCGAAGCTGCACCTAATGGAAATACAAGATACAATACAGGAATATATAACAATGTTCCAAGAGCAATTGAAGCAAAAAATATGGTGGTAGATGCAGGAATTAAAGATGCATTCGTTACAGCATATTTTAATGGTAAACGCATTTCACTTCCCGAAGCAGAAAAGTTTATTGCTGATGGTTCGGCTGTCTTTTCAACTGCTCCTAACATGAATGCTTTACCAACTTTTACAGCATCTAGTGGAAGTACAAATTCTGGAACTTCGGCACCGGTGACTAATACTCCAACAACAACAGCATCTGTTCCAGCAACAAATACAACTGCACCAATAAGCAATAATCAACCGGCTACAAACGTTGCTACTTCTGTTACACCTGTAGTGAACGATCAGATAAAAGCGGCTGCTACAGCAAGCAATATAATGCAAATTGATTCAGGAATTGTTTTTAAAGTTCAGATAGGTGCGTTTAAAGAAGAAGTTCCTTTGGAAATTGCAAACAAGTTTTTGAAAATTGCTAATAAAGGAGTGAAGAATTATAAAGATGCAAATGGCTTGACAATTTATACAGTTGGAACATACAAAACTTATGCAGAAGCAAGTAAAGTGCGAACAGAAGTAGTAAAGGAAGGAGGAATTACCGATGCTTTTATTATTGCATATAAAGACGGATTAAAAATTACAATTGATGAAGCAAGAGCATTAAGTGGTCAATAATTAAAAGAATATGAATGTTAAAGATTTTGATAAGCAGCAACACGATTTAGATACCGACTCGGAAATTTTATTAGCTGCTGAAGAGGTTGAAGTAGAAGGAAAGCAACTGATTGTTTATAATGATGATTTCAATACGTTTGATTATGTGATTGAATCGTTGATAAAAGTTTGTAAACATGACCCGATTCAGGCAGAACAATGTACTTTCTTAATTCATTACAAAGGAAAATGTTCTGTAAGAAAAGGTTCTTATGAATCGCTGGAACCAATGTGTACTGCTTTATTAGAAAGAGGAATTACTGCGGAGATTGAATAGAATAAAAATATTTTCATGAAGAAGAAAGTTTTAATAGCTCTTTTTGCCATTGCAATAATTGGCATTGCTTGTCAGAAAGTACCAATTACAGGGCGTAAACAGATGAGTTTAATTTCTGAATCAGAAATGATTGGAATGAGCTTGACGAGCTATGCTGATTTTTTAGCAAAAAATCCGGCTGTTTCTGAAACGGATGCAAATGCAAAAATGGTTTCCAGAATAGGAACAAATATGCAAAAGGCTGTAGAAACATTTATGGCTGAAAAAGGATTGTCAGGCAGACTAGAAGGTTATCAATGGGAATTTCACATGGTGAATCAAAATGAAGTAAATGCATGGTGTATGCCAGGTGGAAAAGTTGTTGTGTATTCAGGATTATTGCCAGTTACTCAAACCGAAGCGGGCTTGGCATGTGTGATGGGACACGAAATAGCACATGCAGTTGCTCGACATGGAAACGAACGAATGAGTCAGGGATTGTTAGTTCAGGTGGGTGGTGCTGCTTTATCCGTTGCGCTTTCGCAAAAACCGCAGTTAACTCAGGATTTGTTTTTACAATCGTATGGATTGACTTCTCAATTAGGAATGTTAAAATATTCACGTACACATGAAAGCGAAGCAGATAAAATGGGTTTGGTTTTTATGGCTATTGCTGGTTATGATCCAACTGAAGCTGTAGCATTTTGGGAAAGAATGGAGCAGACGAGTGGAGGAAATAAACCACCGGAAATTATTAGCACTCATCCAAGTGATGCAACTCGTATTGCGGATATAAAAGCTTTTTTGCCTGAGGCGATGAAGTATTTTAAAAAGAAATAGAGCTTTATTACAAAAACACTTCGACTACGCTCAGTGTGACGAAATGTACATAGACTATTCGAAACAGTCATCCCGTGCCACGACACGGGATCTCCCAGTTGGTTGCTGTAACTTACTTCGCAGTCAAAAATCCCGACAAAGTATCCACCAAATCATTTAGCAACACCTGTCGTTCATTTGTAATATTCTTTTTGAACGCTTTTACTTTATCAATTCCCGTTTTTATATCCGTCTCTGTAAAAGGGCCTTCCATATTTTCAATTGTGGTAATTGCTTCTAAAGAAACCAAATAGTTTTCGTCTAATGCCAGTAAAATAAAAAAAGGCAAATATTTACTAAAGTTAATTTCCGACTCCCAGCAGGCAGCCACTAAAATATGTCTTACAGCATTTGCTTTCGGACTGGCAATTGCAACTAATAAAGTGTCGCCACCTTTTTCTTTTTTTAGTGTTATTAATGCTTCTTCTTTTATTTCTTTATTTGCCGGGTCGGTTAATAAAGAAATAAGTGCTGAAATTTTATCTTCATTTGTAACCGGTGCATTTACACCATCAGCTGTGTTGCCAATAATTGTTGTTGCGTACTCTTTTGAGTTGAAATATTTTTTTAAATCGTCCGATGCGTCCATTTTTAATAATAAATTTTTTTCAGAACACAAATATCCGTAAATTTATTGATATGGAATTCAGATATTAAATGCGTCTTTTTAAAAATATGTTGTAATGAATACATTTATATCAATAAAAGAACCTTGTCACCAAGGATGGAAAAACATGAGTGTTTCTGAAAAAGGAAAATTCTGTTCTTCTTGTCAAAAGCATGTCCATGATTTTTCCAAATCCACTATTGAAGAAATAAAGAAAGCATATTCAGAAAGTGAAGATGGTTTGTGTGGACATGTTTCTGCAAAATTATTGCAAGAGCAATATGTCGATAAAAATATTAATAGGGAACATGTTAATTATTTAAGAAAATTCTGGATTGCAGCAGTTTTTTGTTTCGGTGCAAGTTTGTTTACAGTTGATGCAGCACAGGCGAGTACATTTCACAAAATTAAAACTTCACTATTTAATTTTGTTACAATATCAAATGATAGTGTTATTGCAAAAGGTGTAGTGAAAGACAAAGCTTCAGGAGAAAAACTTCCTTTTGTTATGTTAGCAGTTATTTATAATGATTCTGTAGTAGCAAAATGTACATCAGATATTGAAGGGAAATATGAAATAAAAATTCCGAAAGCCTATCCGAAAGTAGATATTAAAGCAATGTATATAGGTTATGTGACAAAAATAGTAAAAGGAATTTCTGTTACTGCACCTTATCAACCCATAACTCTTGATTTTGAATTGGAACTTAACGAAGAAATTATGTTGGATGGAATAATGATTATGGATGAGTCATTAATTACAGATGAACCAAAACCATCTGGAAATACAATTAAAAGAGAAGAATTTAAGAAGATGCCTAAATAAAAGCAAGAATATCTTCTCTCCAAATTAAAACCATCACACCCGCAATTGCTATTAATGCAGCAAAAACAGATTTTATTGTAATCTTTTCCTTGTAAAATAAATAGGAGAGAGGTAATACAAAAACTGGAACAAGCGCAAAAATAGTTTGTGCTACTGAAGGTTTGTTGTGTAATAAAGAAACTGCTAACATAGAAGTGCTGACGCCAATAACAGGTCCGAAAATTGTTCCTCCTAAGGCATAAATTAATCCATTGTTTTTATTTTCTAAAACTGGTTGATTTACTTCTTTGAATTTCCCTCGTACTATTGTTGTTAAATACATTATTGTAGCTGCAACAATCATACGGATCCAAGTTGCTTGAAAAAATGGTAAATCAGCGTTGTTAGTTTGTGATTCAAATCCTTTGTTAGCAAGCACAAGTCCGGTTCCCTGACAAACAGCTGATAAAATCGCAAACAAAATTCCTTTTCCAACTTTTCCTATCGCATGATCTTTCATTGTTTCCTTGCTGCCTCTGTTCATGCTAAGCCAAACAACTCCAGCAATTGTAATAAGTATTCCAATTATTCCAATAATGTTGATTCGCTCACCTATTAAAAAGAATCCAGAAATTAACGCTGCAGCCGGAGCTAGCGTAGTAAAAATACTTCCAATACGTGGACCAAGAATTACAAAAGAAGTAAATCCAAAATAATCACCCAATGCCAATCCAATTATTCCTGATAAACCAAACCACATCCAATGCTGTGGAAGCGGGCTTGTAAATAAATCCGTAAACGAAATTGGTAAAACAAAAAGTGAAATAATGGTTAAAAATATAACTGCAAATACCAAACGAATATGATTTACTGAATTTGGTCCCATTCTTCGGGCAGCTTCAGTAAAGGGGAAAATTCCTATGCTCCAAGAAATTGTAGTTCCTATTGCAACAAGTTCTCCTAAATATGAAATTCCGTTTGGCAATCTTAAAATATTATTTGTGGAAACAAATGTAGCCTTTTTCGGTTTCTTGGTCTTTTTCCTAGTTTGTATTTAAATACTATTTATTCATCGATAAAATACCTTAATTGGTAGTAAAGTGTTAGTGTTGTCGCACATCATAGTGTTAATAAGTTGCTATCCACCTGTTTGCTTTTGTAGAAAAATTGAACTCTATTTGTTATAACAATATTAAACATTTGAAAATGAACTTATTTAAAAGAATAGCATTTACAGGATTTTGTTTTTCATTTCTAATGATAGCTCAATCAGGAAATGCTCAAAACATTCAAATTCCTGCAGAAAGTGCAGACTTTAAAGTTTTCCCTAATCCTAATCAAAGCGAAGCAGATACTTATGTTAGTTTGCAAGGATTTAAGGCGGAAAATTTATTGGTTGTGGTTTATGATATGTTGGGAAGAGAAATTTATTCGAAAGTGCAATTAATGGAAAATGGTGGGTTCTTATTTACTATTTCTTCTGACGGTCATCAATTGACAACCGGTGTATATTTAATTACTGCTTCAGCAAACGATAAAGTATTTCATCAAAAACTCATTGTAAAGTAAAAATTGTCTCTCTAAACAATTTCTAAACAGCTCTACATCTTCGGATTGGAGCTGTTTTATTTTGGGACAATACAGTTTATTTCGTTTTTCAATCCTTCGTACTTAAATAGCCGCACTTTAATTGTTCCAACAATAATAGGAGTTTCAACATAAACGGGCATTTTGTTTTCATCGTCAGTTACCCAAACAACCATTCCTTCACCACCTTTAAAGATTGTTCCTTCAATAAGTTTCGGGCTGAATTTTATGCAACGGACTGTTCCAAGTAAATCAGATTTTATTGTTTCCTTTCCCAGATAGCGGATATAAGAAGGAAAAATTTCTCCGTCCAATACAAATGTTATTGGAATAGTATCCTTTGGTTTGTATTTTGAAAAATCTAAACATCTTGCATAAAAAATGGCGGTCATCACATCATTTGTGCAGGAAGTAATGCTTATCGAATCGAGTTTGCTGGGTTTTCTGTTTCTTTTGGAAGATGTATAGACTTTGTTATTTTTCAGATTAAAAATATAATCATCGTGCAAATAACTACCACCTTCTCTCGCTTCTCTTATAAATCGGATTGGCTTTAATGTTAAAGTATCGGCATACGATTCATATTTATCCCTCACTTTAAAAAACCAATCGTATTTAGGATACGTTGCACCCAAGCCAACAAAATGGTAAACGTTTCTTCCATTCATGTTGTTTAAAAAAACACTAAAACTGGCTTCACCGGCTTCCATCCAAAGTGCGCCCCAGTTATAAAAAATTTTATAGTTGAATTGTTCACCGGCTTTAAAACTATTATTCTCCACAGGGCAATTCTTCTGAGCTATGAGCGTCAGTTGAAAGCAAATAAGTAAGAATAAAAGTGTTTTTTTCATTTCTTAAAAGTACGAATTAAATTTTTATCAATTATTCATGTCAGGCAACTGCCTCTCACGAAACCGTCATCCCGTGCCCCGACACGGGATCTCCTAATTTGGAAGAGAGTCTTCATCAACAGAGAGATGCCGTGTCGGAGCACGGCATGACGTTTATGATTTTGACATTTATTGAAATGATTTCACCCATTTTTGAATATATTTGTGAAATGAAAATTCTGCATTTGAGTTCTGAAAAAAGTTGGCGTGGCGGAGAACAGCAAATGGCTTATCTGATTGAAGAGCTAAATCTTTTAGGTGTTGAATCTCATGTGGCTGCCCGAAAAGATTCTGAATTTGAAAAATGGTGCATCAATCATAAGATTCCCCTTCTTTCTATTCCTTTTAAAAATGATTTTGATGTTTCTTCTGCATTAAAGGTGAAAGAATACTGTAAAAAAAACAGATTTGATATCATTCACATGCACTCTTCCCGAAGTCACAGCATTGCAGTATTGGCAAATACTTTAGGGAATTCAACTCCCTTGATTCTTGCCAGAAGAGTAGATTTTCCTCTGAAGAAAAATTTCTTTTCCAAAAAAAAATACAACCATTCTGCGATTAAAAGAATAATCTGTGTTTCAAATAAAATAAAAGAGATAGTAATTAAATCAATAGAACAAGCTGAAAGATGTACTACCGTTTATGATGGAGTTGATTTGCATCGTTTTGATGGAATTGGACTGAGAGGCAAAATCCGTAAAGAGTTAGGAATAGCAGATGAGTATAAATTAATCGGTAATATTGCTGCAATTGCTCCCCATAAAGATTATTTCACTTTTTTAGACACAGTAAAAATTCTTTCCAAAAAAATAAAAGCAAAATATTTGATAGCCGGTGAAGGTCCATTGCGTGAACAAATCGAAAAACGAATTGAAGAATTGAATTTACAGAAAGACGTTTATGTTTTGGGTTTCCGAAGTGATGTGGAAAATGTGTTTGCTGATTTGGATGTTTTACTTTATACATCTAAAGAAGAAGGTCTAGGTTCAACACTTTTGGATGCAATGGCGTATGGATTGCCAATTGTTGCAACCGAAGGAGGTGGTATTCCGGAAATTGTTAAAAATGAATTTAACGGACTTACAACTAAAGTGCAGGATTCAGAAAAGCTGGCAGAACAGGTAATGCGGATGTTGAATAATACCACTTTGCGCGAAAAGCTTATTGCCAATGCGAAAGAATACGTAAAAGGCTTTTCTAAACAAGAAATGGCGAAAAAGACATTGGAAGTATACAAAGCCTGTCTGCCCAAGCCTAAAATCTGATTACTTTCCTTATTTTTCTCTTTCAAATCAGGCAAATTTTGATATATTTGTTATACAAAACTCAATCACAAAAAATTTATAAAAATGAAAAAATTAGCTACACTGCTTTTTGCATCTCTTTTAGGATTTAATTCTTTGTCCGCGCAAACTATGGGCGGTCCGGATGCTTATGGTTATATCTGGAGAGATAGTAATGATACGCTTGGTCCTGTTTATAACTGGATTGACATTTTACCTTTAACAGGTGCACAGGAAGTTCGCTTTTTAGCGGATGATAACACTGTTGGTTCATTTCCTGTTGGATTTCCTTTTCATTATTATTGGTATGATGTAACTCAATTTTGGGTAGGTTCAAATGGTTATATCGGTTTTACTAACGGACAAATTTCTGCTCCTTTTGGTATGATTCCCAATACTGCCGGAACACAAAACTTTTTAGCTGCAATGGCTTGTGATTTATTATTTGATATTTCAAATGTTGCTGAATGTTGGAGATATACTAATCCTGCTGCTGATACGCTTATTGTTTCTTGGATTAATGTTCCTTTTTATGATGCCGGAACTCCTTCCGGAATTGGTAACAATGAGTTTCAAATTATTTTGAGTGCTGTTGACAGTTCTATCACTTATCAGTATAAAACTCAAGTAGGTTCACCAGCTACAGGTACAAATGTGGTTATTGGAATTGAAAACAATTCAGGAAGTATTGGTTTGCAACACTCCATGAATATTTTTCCTCCGGTGAATTATGCTATCAAATATTCTTATCCAAGCAACACTACTTATGTTGTGAACGATGCTTCTACAAGTTATAATGATAATACAGAAACAGGTGGCATTTTCCGTTCACGAAACGGACAACAGTTTACAATGAATACAAGTATTAAAAATACCGGAAACCAAAATTTACCTTCTTACAATGTTTTTTCCAGAGTATTGAATTCTATTGGAACAACAATGGTTTCTGATAACAAATTGAGTTTGGCTTCTATTCCCGGACAAACTGAAAATATTACAATGACCAATATGTTTAATCCTACAACTGCAGGAACATATCGTTTTATTACCAATACACAGTTGCCTGGAGATGCTACTCCAAGTAATGACCAAAAAACTCAGGAAATTGTTGTTGTTGATACAACAGTAACTGCTATCCGGTTAGCGTATGACAATAATATTGAAGCAGGATTGGGTGGTTTAAATTGGACTGGTGGACAAGGTGGTGCTGCAATTTATTTTGTTCCTCCTTGTTATCCTGTTGAAGTAACAGAATTGTATGCATATATTGTTGCTAATCCTATGTCTTTTGGATACTCAATGGTATTGTATGATGATAACGGAACAGGTGGAGCAGCAGGATCACAAATTGATTCAATTTATGTTCCAAGCACTTCTGTATTTACTTCTGCATGGAACACAATCCCTTTACCTACTCCTGACACAATTTACTCCGGTGGTATTTATGTTGCCTGGGTTATGAATGGTGATGGTTTAACTTTAGGGCAAAATCAAATTGCTCCATTTTCTTACAGAACATTTGAAATTATAAGCAATACCTGGGCGCCTTATCGCTACAGAGAAACAGAAGACTTAATGATTAATATTGGTATTGAAAAAGTCTATATTTCCGGTGCAGGAGTTTCTGAAAACGGTATGGAAAATTATTTTGGTGATTTTTATCCTAATCCTTCTTCAAATTTAGCTACCATTAATTATGATATTCCTTTTAATGTAAAAAGTATTGTTTATCAATTGTACGATGTGCAAGGTAAATTAGTGAATATGTCTTCTGCCGGTGTTCATTCGAACAATGGAAAATTAAGCATCAATGTTGCAAATTTAGATGCTGGAATTTATACTTGTAAAATTTCAGTTGATGGAGATATGGTTGTGAGAAAATTGGTAATCACTAAATAAGAAGTAAAAAATGTTTGAAAGGCGTTCTGGAAACAGGACGCCTTTTTTATTTCAACCCACCAATTACTTCATCAATCTCCTTCGCACTAGGAAAATAAGAAACAATTTTTTGGAGTACTTCATCCACAATTGAATCCGGGCAAGAAGCTCCGCTGGTAAGTATAATGTCAATAGTTTTTTTATTGGGTAAGAAATCTAAACTATGCAAATGTTTTTGATGAGAAAAATCAAAATGATTTATTTCGTTTTTTGAAACAATTTCTTTTGCTGATGAAATAAAATAGGTTGGAAGTTTTTCTTCACACAATTCTACAATATGAGAAGTGTTAGAACTATTATAACCACCAACAACTATTGCTAAGTCAGCTTTATTTTTCAAAAGTCCGTAAGTTGCTTCCTGATTTTCGTTAGTTGCATAACATAAAGTATCACGTGTATCAGCAAAATGATTTTTTAAATCACTGTCGCCATACTTTTTAATCATAATGTTTTTGAAATAATCGGCAATCTCTTGTGTTTCGGTTGCCAACATTGTTGTTTGGTTGATTACTCCAACTCGTTCCAAATGTTTAGTAGGATCAAAGTTGTCGGAATGTTTTCCTTTAAAAACTTTATTGAATTCATCCAGACCAATATTTCCTAAAATATATTCGCCTAATACACGTGATTCAACAATATCTTTTACAATAATAGATGGAGCATTTTGTTCACTTCTCGAAAAAGTTGCTCTTGTTTCTTCATGATTGAATTTTCCATGTATGATAATGCTGTATTTATCTTCACCTAGTTTCTCGGATTTTTTCCATACTCTTTCCACGAAAGGGCAAGTTGTATCGTACTTACGGACTTCAATGCCCATTTTGTTTAATTCGATTTCAATTTTTAAAGTTGTTCCAAATGCAGGAATAATTACAATGTCATTTGAACTTAAATCGCTAAAAGGTATAATTTGGTTTCCGCTCGTGTCCATCAAAAACTTTACTCCACGATTTAATAGATCATTGTTAACATCCGGATTGTGAATCATCTGGCTTAAAAGAAAAATTCTTTTGTCAGGATTTTCTTCTATGGCTTTGTAGGAAATCTCAATGGCATTTTCTACACCATAACAAAATCCAAAATGGCGGGCAATATGAAAACGAACTGCTCCGAAGTCTAAAATGGTTGGGCTAAAATCTTTTTTGCGAGGGTCGCTCACTTTACGGATTTCTTTTACTTTAGAAATAACCGGACTTTTATAAAAATCGGGAATGTTGAAGTTTTTCATCGAGATGCAAAATTACGGATTTCTATTTAATAGAATCAATAATTTGTTTTGCAATTTGTTCTGCTTGTTTGCTTATTTCAGGAACAGCAGTTGTTTCCCACAATACTCCTCGTAGTAAAGAACCAATGGCATAAATATCATCAGACATTTTTCCTTGTTCTTGAATAATTTGCCCATTCAAGTTAGTTTGAATGCCCATTTTAAGCTCGTGTGCAAGAATAATCTTTTTTGCCAACAAATTTCTAATTAGTTCATCCTTTAGTTCTTTGTAATTACTTTGTGGACCAGTACAATTAATAACTCGTGAGATGTTTAATGTCCTTTTTTCAGAAATGCCTCTCAATTGGATGGTGGCAGTAATATCTCCGTTTTTTTCTATAATTTCATTAATTCTTCCTCCAATAATTTCCAATTGTCCTTTTACTTTTAAATCTATTAACTCTTCATATGTATTCTTAGGTAATCTATGTCTGGCAACTCCCCAAATGTGGCGGATGTGTGATATAAATTGTTGCTTTTCTTTTATTGATAATATAATCCATAATTCTTGGAAATGTTGGCGTAATGAATCAATCACCCCAATCCAACAACTGTTTTTTTGTTCTGCTATTTTTATATGTTTACGAACTATCTGAACTATTTCTAATAAAGTTTTGCCTTTTAGCTCAGAATAAAAATCAGGGTAAGTTTCTGTTTTAGAATGTGGTGCTGGTGTATAGCCTCTGGGAGAAACAGCATATATTTTTCCAGTTAAGCCAGCATTTTTTAAACTAAGTACACAATCAACCATTGTTAAACCTGTTCCAATCAATAATATGTTTTGATTGGTTTGAAGACCTTTCAAAAAGTCGGTATTCCATGGGTTTTTAAAATAGTTTGAACTTTCAAAAAAACTCTCACTTGCTGATTTTGGATTTGCAGGAAGAAAGTTTCCTAATGCTAAAACTATTTTATTGGCATCAACAGATTTGTTATTATCCAGTTGAATAGAATACAAATTTTCTTTTTTTTGAATGTCAACTGCTTTGGTATTTATTATTTCAAGTTGTTCTTGCAGCTTCAGAGTAGAAAAAAGTTCTAATATATATTTTCCGTATAAAAGTCGAGGAAAAAATTGCTTTTCTAATTGTTCTGCCGAATTTCCATTTGCAATAAGCCAATCAGTAAAGTGCTTTGGATTATTTGGGAAAGCACTCATTTTTTCTGCAGGAACATTTAATAAATGCGAAGTATCGGTTGTACTATAGGCTACTCCGAGACCAATTGGTGTTCCAGAATGGATTATTTTTATAGATATATTTTTGTTTTTCTCTAATAGCTGAATAGCTGTCAGTATGCCGCTCCAGCCACCACCAATAATAACAATTGTTTTCATTTTCAATAAAATTAGGAAATTGTTTTCTATTTTATAGGTTTTTTAGCCCTTTTATCAACAATCAGATGTGAATGCATTATTCAATAAATAAGCTTCTTTTTCATAGAACTAAGTATTTTTGTAGAAATGAAAACAAAACGTCCATTAATACTTGTTACCAACGATGATGGTATTACTGCTCCTGGTATTGCATCATTAATTGAAGTTGTTAAAACTATTGGCGATGTAGTGGTTGTTGCTCCCGACAAACCTCAATCGGGTATGGGGCATGCAATTACTATAAATGCTACTCTGCGGATTAATAAAGTAAATATATACGGAGTGAAAGAGGAGTATAGTTGTACCGGAACTCCTGTAGATTGTGTAAAAATTGCTATCAACAAAATATTGAAGCGTAGACCAGATTTAGTTGTTTCAGGAATCAATCACGGTTCTAATATGTCAATCAATGTAATTTATTCAGGAACTATGTCTGCAGCAGTTGAAGGTGCTATTGAAAGTGTTCCTTCTATAGGATTTTCCTTGTTGAACGATTCCATTGATGCAGATTTTACAGCTTCCAAAAAAATTGTAAAAACAATTGTGAATCAAGTATTGAAAAATGGTTTACCTAAAGGTGTTTGTTTGAACGTAAATATTCCTAAAGTGAAATATGAAATGCTAAAAGGAATTAAAGTTTGCCGGCAAGCAAGAGCAAATTGGATAGAGGAGTTGGATGAACGTAAAGATCCTAGTGGAAAAACTTATTTTTGGTTAACAGGAAGATTTGATAATTACGATAAAGGAAAAAGAGATACCGATGTATGGGCACTGGAAAATCAATATGTTTCGGTTGTGCCAACGCAATTTGATATGACATCTCACGATTCAATAAAAGTACTTGATAAATGGAAATTTTAATCTGTTAAAAATGAAAAACTTTAATTGGGATAGAGTATGGGTAGGTTTAGTGATTGGCGTTCTGATGCCAATCATTATTTACACCATCTATTATTATTTTGTTTATAATTCCGGAATTAAAAAAATGAATGTTAGTTTGTGTATCGCTACTAACTTAATTCCTTTCTATTTATATCAGAGAAAAGAAAAATATAATGGTTTAAAAGGCGTTTTAATAGCAACATTTGTTTGGGCCGGACTGGTTTTTGGATTAGCATTTTTTACAAATTATCTACGCATAGGCTGATGAAGTACTATATAATAGCAGGAGAAGCTTCGGGCGATTTACATGCATCCAATTTAATGAAGTCATTAAAGGTGTTGGATTCTTCTGCTTCTTTCCGTTGCTGGGGTGGTGATTTGATGCAAAAGCAAGGTGCAGAAATTGTGAAACACTACCGCGAATTAGCATTCATGGGTTTTGCAGAAGTGTTGATGAACATCCGCACCATTTTTAAAAACATTGATCTCTGCAAAAAAGATATTCTTGAAAATAAACCGGATGTATTGATTTTGGTTGACTATCCCGGTTTTAATTTACGTATTGCCGAATTTGCAAAAGCAAACAATTTTAAAGTGTTTTATTATATCTCTCCGCAAGTTTGGGCTTGGAAACAGTCACGCGTTCACAAAATAAAAAAGATTGTAGATAAAATGTTTGTGATTCTTCCTTTTGAAAAAGAATTTTACAAGCGCTTTGATTATACTGTTGATTTTGTCGGACACCCATTGCTAGATGCCGTTGATAATTATACTAAAGAATCCAACGACTTAGGAATAACTTTTTCAAAACCGATTATTGCTATATTGCCCGGAAGCAGAAAGCAGGAGATATCTTCACTTTTGCCATTAATGTTGTCGATGCGCAAACATTATCCCAATCATCAGTTTGTTGTTGCAGGTGCTCCGTCACAAACACCGGAGTATTACAAAACATTTTTTCCTGACAATGATGTTAAAATTGTTTATGGAAAAACGTATCAACTATTACAAAAATCAGAAGCGGCTTTGGTTGCATCTGGAACTGCTACTCTGGAAACTGCTTTGTTTGGTGTTCCTGAAGTGGTTTGTTATATGGCAGGGAAAATATCTTACGTAATTGCAAAACAACTTATAAAAGTGAAATACATTTCTTTGGTGAATTTAATTATGGACAAAGAAATAGTCAGAGAACTTATCCAAGATGATTTGAATGAACAAAATTTAAAAACGGAATTGGATAAATTGCTTACTTCTGAAACAAGAAATAAACTTTTAGCTGATTATACCGAACTGAAAACAAAATTAGGTGGTCCAGGTGCTTCACAGAAAACAGCTGAATTAATGATTAAATACCTTAAGCAATAATGCGAATAAAAAAAATCATACTCTCCTTTTTCTTTTTCGCTTCTTTCAGTTCAATATTTGCGACTTCTTTAAATGTCCGGATACTTACCACAAAAGTTATTCAGTCCTTCATTTTTTCACCCATTACCGGTACTTATGATGTTTACGGAGACGGAGTGCTGCTTTTAAACAGCGATACTCCCGGGATTTTTCAATTGACTATTGAAAAAGATTCAATCATCTTAAAAACATTTGAAAGGACAATTGGAAAATATGCATCTCTTAAAATGAAGTCCAAACAACTTGACGGAGCATTTAAAATTAAATCGGTAATTCCTGAAGGAAAAGTAAGAACCTATGAGGATGACGTGACTATTGGTTTAACGGCCGACAAAAAACAATTTTTACTCATCAACAACATTGATATAGAAAAATACATTGCAGGAGTGGTGGAATCTGAATCAGGTACCCGTACAAGTTTAGAGTATTATAAATTGCAATCCATTTTATGCAGAACGTATTTGTTAGCGCATATCAATCGTCATGTGTTGGAAGGTTATCAAGTTTGTGACGATGTGCATTGTCAAGCTTACTTGAGCAGATCAGTGGATGCTGATATTAAAAAAGGTGTGTATGATACAAAAGGCTTGGTTGTTGTTGACGATGACTTAAATTTAATTACTGCAGCATTTCACTCTAATTGTGGCGGACAAACGGTTGCATCACAAGATGTTTGGGCTACTCCTACAACTTATTTAAAATCGGTGAAAGACACTTTTTGTCTGAGACAACCACATGCAAAATGGAAACGCACAATTCCAATGGAAGATTGGAAAGCCTATTTGCAGCTAAAACATAAATATCCTGTAGATGATAGTTTGATGCTTAACAATGCAACATCGTTTACTCAAACATACGGAAGAGCAATTTATTTTACGGATAAAGATCTAAAAATTCCGTTGAAAATTATCCGTGCCGATTTTCAATTAAAATCCACCTATTTTTCAGTTGAACAAGAAGGTGAGTCCGTTCTTTTTAATGGAAAAGGTTATGGACACGGAGTAGGGCTTTGCCAGGAAGGTGCCATGCGTCAGGCAAAACTAAACCGTTCTTATAAGGAGATTTTGAATTTTTATTATAAAGATGTTCATCTGGTGGATTTGTCAGCCTTGAATTATTTTCGGCAGGAATAAGTTAGCTCGCGGAGCGTCATTGCGAGCGAAGTGAAGCAATCTCACTCGCAATATTTAGGATGAGATTGCTTCGGGCAAAGCCCTCGCAATGACGTTCTGAAAGAAAATTCTCCTTATCTTTAATCGTGCGTTTTACTTTCAAATATTTTTTGTTGTCTGCTCTTTGTTTTGCCTTTGTTCATTCAAAGGCGCAAAACGATTCTATTCTCATCAAACAAGCACTTATTGATACTTCTCATGTTAAGCCTATTCCCATTACACTTGTGTGTTCAGCAACCTCATTTTCAAAAAAACGTTTCGCCCTTGTTGCCGCAACAGAAGCTGGATTATACGCTGGTTCTTTAATAGGTTTAAATGAATTGTGGTACAAAGATTATCCCCGCTCATCCATGCATTCTTTTGATGATAATGCAGAATGGTTGCAAGTCGATAAAGTCGGACACCTTACAACATCTTATTACATTGGACGAGTTGGAACACAACTTTATAAATGGAGTGGAATAAAACGCAAAAAAGCAATTTGGTATGGCGGAATGTTAGGTTCTGTTTACCAAAGCACAATAGAAGTATTGGATGGTTATTCTTCCGAATGGGGATTTTCATGGGGTGATTTTGCTGCAAATACTGCCGGCTCTCTGCTTTGTATCGGACAAGAACTTGCATGGAACGAACAACGCATTGTTTTGAAATTTTCTTTTATGCAAAGTGAATATTCAAAATTCCGTCCGGATGTGTTAGGGAAAAATTTACAGGAGAATATTCTAAAGGATTATAACGGACAAACATATTGGCTTTCTGTAAATCCAGCTTCGTTTATGAGTCATGAAACACGATTTCCAAAATGGTTAAACATTGCTGTTGGTTACGGAGCGGATGGTATGACCGGTGGAAACTTTAACCCGCCATACACTGATGAAGAAGGTTTTCAAATTTATCATGAACGCTACCGACAATATTATTTGTCCTTTGATGTAGACTTAACAAGAATAAAAACAACATCTAAATTTTTAAAAACAATTTTCTATTCTATTGGCTATTTGAAAATTCCAGCACCAGCTCTTGAATTTTCTGAAAAAGGTGTGAAGGGTAGTTTGTTGGGGTTTTGACGTCTTGTGCCCGTTTGCTTTTCTAACTATTCTATTATCAACTTACCAGAAGCAATAATTTGTTTGTCGGTTAGCAGTTGAAAAAAATAAAATCCATTTGAGAGATTATGTCTTTCTATTTTAACTTTTTCTTCTGTGATATTATTTATTGTTTTTACAAGTTGTCCATTAAGGTCATAAAGTGTCAAAGTGCAGTTCTGTCTTGTTGGATTTGTGAATTCTAATATCGAAAAATGAGCAGTCGGATTTGGATAAAGTTTGAAATTGAAATAATTTTCAAAGGAATTAATTCCACTTATAGAATCACAATCTATTACACTACTATCTGGGGCAAAGGTTAACACAGTATTAGGTAAACCAACCCAGACAGATGTGCCTGGTGCGACCTGAAATCCATTATTAATATAATTGCAAGAAATTCCTAAGGAATTAGGGCTGTTTATGACTCCTAAATAGTTACTGCTTGAAGAAGCTGCATATATTTTTTGTTTATAGGGGTCTAGCTGGAATGATCTTATTGCATATGGACTAAGATCGTAAATTAATGTCTTTGAATTATTAATTGCTGTATCAGAACCTGCTGTTAAATCAAATTGAAAGATTGCGCTTGGCAATGTAGCATATTGTGAAACATAAAGTTTAGTATTATCAGGTGAAAATTCAAGTCCCCATGGATTATCAATATTATATATTACTAATGTACTTGATATGCTGCCTGTTGAATTATCAAAATCATATATCTCAACTTTACTTGTTGTGTAGTATATTGTGGAACCTATAATTGTTCCATTAGGAGATATTTTCATTTGACCATATTCATCTCCATCAAATGAATAAGGCAATCCTACATTAGAGACAGTTGGCGCACCAATACCGCTACAAGTAATAGGGTATGCCAAAAATTTATTACTCCCAAACTCATGTGCAAGGACCCAAACATCAATTCCATTTGAATGTTTGGCAACAGTTAGTTTTTCAGCCATTGGAAAAGAATAAAGTGGAAAATTTTTTACAACGATATCACCTTTTCCGCTGTTAAGACACATGTCAACTGTTGAATATCTTAAACCATTTGATCCCGTTTCGGCTTCAATGGTAAATATGTAATACTTTCTTTTGCTGCATGGATGACGGACTATTAATGCTGCCTGAGTAGTTGTACCAGTACCCATTAAGCCAGTTCCATTAGGCATTATATTATGAGTTGAATCCCAAACATTTCCACCATCTGTATAAAAAAGTACTTTGCCACTAGATGGATCGGCTATACTAGCTGTCCCTTCAATGACAGCTGTTTGCCCATCATTGAGAGCAACAGGTACGGCACCATTAAAATCTATTCCCGCATTAGTTCCAAAATACCAAATGTTTCCCTCATTTTGAGCAAATGAAAAATTCGTTATAAATAGAATAGCGATGAAGATTAGTTTTCTCATAGTTGTTTAGTCTCTACCAAATATACCAAACTTATTTCACCTTCACCACCTTACTCACTCTCCACAACATAAACACACATGCAATAGCGAAAAATACAACAACATATCCTAAAATATCGTAATGCTCAAGCGGACTTAATTTTGTTTTTTGAACAACTATCATTCCTCCAATGGCTGATGCAATTCCTCCGGCAATTTGTTGCAGAGATGAATTGATACTCATAAATGCTCCACGGTCGTGCATTTCTGGTAATGCAGAAACCAGTGCCATGGATGGAACCATTCTTCCCATAATTCCAATCATCATGGAAACATTTAAAATCATCACCAGCCAAAGTGGTGATTCAGTCATATTGGTATAAATTACAACTACAATCATTAACCAGATGGATGCAAATGTAAAAATGTTGAACTTACTCATACTGTCACTCAACTTACCAATTACCGGCATAATAATTAATGTTGCCACACCTGCCACCATAAATAAAATTGGAAGTTGTTCGTTGGTAATTTTTAAATTGTTTATCGCAAAGGCGCTTCCCCAAGGCATCATCATAAATCCGCCTAATGAAAGTAGAGCAGTGGTTAAAAATCCAATTCTGTAATTTCTGTTTTTAATGGTATTTAAAAGATGTGTAAAAGCATTGTTCTCAGTTTTATTATCTAAATGGTCGGTAATAGGTTGCATTTTTACAACCAATGCTGCCAAAATAATACTTGCCATTCCAACAATCATTAAAAACGGACTTTGCCATCCCCATTCATTAGAAAGGTATAAGCTGATTGGAATTCCCAATACCTGACTTGCACCAAATCCCATTTGCATGAATCCCATAACTCGTCCGCGTTGCTGAATAGGAAAAAGATCGGCTACAATTGCCATAGAGATAGAACCAATTACGCCACCAAATATTCCAGTGATAATGCGTGCAGCCAATAACATTTGGTAATTGGTGGATAAGCCACAAAACAATGTTCCTAAAATAAAACCTATGTAAAAAAACAAGAGTAATTTTTTTCTGTCGTATCTGTCGGCAAAACCTGCTGTCAACAAACCTGAAATTCCTGCACTAACAGCATAGGCTGCAACCGAAATTCCAAACTGTGTTGTTGTAAGGTTCATCTGTTTCATAAGCATATCACCTAAAGGCGACATAACCATGAAATCAAGCACAACAGTGAATTGTGTCAGCGCTAAAATTGTGATTACAAATTTTTGATAAGGAGTAAACGATACTTTTTCTGCTTGTTCTTGTTTCATATAAATGTTTTCTCAATTGATGCCCTTCGACTACGCTCAGGGTGACGCAATAAAGAAAGAATCACTTTAAAGTAATTATTACTTTCAATCGTCTTTTTAGTTAGAGTACAAATATAATGTTAATTTTTGTTATGGAAACTTTGAAATCGAAAAATGTTTCCATAGTTTTGTGTCCTAATTATTAAATGAATGGCAACCGGTTTACGAATTCTGATTATTGGCGTTTTATTATTTCTGTTTGATTTGTATTTCTATCAGTCGATTAAGACCGTATTAGCAAACAGTTCCGGCTTTAAAAAGAACCTGGCTTTTTTTTCATATTGGGGATTCACCATTTTTTCCTTTGTAATTTTTGCGATGCCGGCTCTTTTTACATTTAATGATTTGCCCAAATTTATCAGAATATACGTTTTCTCCTTTGTTATTATGGTTATCATTTCAAAGTTGATAGGAACTACATTTATATTGATTGATGATATTATCCGGTTGTTCAGATGGATTGCAAGCTATTTTACAAAACCACCGGAAATTGTTTCCAATGAATTAGCTGTAAATCCCCATTCCATTTCTCGTTTACGGTTTTTAAATATTGTTGCCGTTGGAATGACAGCTCTACCTTTTGCAAGTTTTATTTATGGAATGGTGAAAGGCGCTTTCGATTATAAAGTACATAAAGTAAAAGTAGTATTGCCAAATTTACCTTCGGAATTCAATGGATTAAAAATTGTTCAGATTTCTGATATTCATTCCGGAAGTTTTGTTTCTACATCACCACTCGAAGCTGCTGTTAAAATTGTAATGGAACAAAATGCGGATGTTATTTTCTTTACAGGAGATTTAGTAAACAACGAATCAAAAGAAGTATTACCATTTTTTGATGTATTGAAAAAAGTACAGGCACCAATGGGAGTGTACAGCACATTAGGTAATCACGATTATGGAGATTACATTACTTGGGAAAGTCAGGCAGCAAAATCACAAAACTTAGAAGATTTAAAAAATACACATGCAGCATTAGGCTGGAAATTATTAATGAACGAACATGTTGCATTAAAAAGAGAAGAATCAGAAATTGCATTGATAGGAATTGAAAACTGGGGAGGTAATTTGAATTTTCCTAAGTATGGAGATATGAAAAAAGCGCATGCAGGAACAGAAAAATATCCTGTGAAACTTTTATTGTCACACGATCCATCGCATTGGAACATGCAAGTTACAGAAGAGTTCAAAGATGTAGATATTACTTTCAGCGGACATACACACGGTTTCCAATTCGGAATTGAAATCCCGGGATTAATAAAATGGAGTCCTTCACAGTTTGTCTATAAACAATGGGCAGGCTTATACTCAAAAGAAAAACAACATTTATACGTGAACCGTGGATTAGGATTTTTAGGTTATCCTGGTAGAGTAGGGATTATGCCGGAGATTACGGTGATGGAGTTGTATAACGCTTAAAGGGAGGAAGGCCTCCATCGCCATCGTCACCCCGTGCTCCGACACGGGGTCTGCCAATTAGAACATACTGTTATCATTCATGAGATCCCGTGTCGTGGCACGGGATGACGCTTCGTAAGAGAGATGCTCCGTAATCAAAATCAATCTTATATTTGTAAGCATAATTGTAAAGAAAAATGGCAGACGCATTAAAAGACATGTTTTCCAAAAAATTCTACGAGCGATTGGCTCATGAATTTAATAAAGTCGATAAAAATTTCCATTCGGATAAATTTGTAAAAGACGTTACAAAAGGAATTGATGCTCTTTCTTTGAATCAGCGGATGCGCAATACAACCGTTACGCTTAAGAAACATTTACCTGACGATTATAAAAAATCAGTAGACATTCTTTCGAAAGTAGTTCCGGAATTCAAATCACATTACACTTCTTTTTTGTTCCCTGATTATATTGGTCAATACGGTCACCACGATTTTAAATTATCGATGGAAGCATTGAAACATTTCACACAATTTGGTTCTTCTGAATTTGCTATCCGTGAATTTTTAAAACGTGATTTTGATAAAACACTTTCGGTGATGAAAAAGTGGGCAGAAGATAAAAATCATCATGTAAGAAGATTAGCCAGCGAAGGTTGTCGCCCGAGATTGCCATGGTCATTTAATTTGGAGGAAGTAGTGAAAAATCCCAATCACACACTTCCGATTTTAGAAATGTTGAAAGCGGATAAAGAGTTGTATGTAAAAAAATCAGTCGCCAATCATTTAAACGATTTTTCCAGATTGCATACCGATTGGATGTTGAAAGTTGTTAATTCCTGGGACAGAAAAAACGAACACACTGCCTGGATTGTAAAGCATGCCAGTCGTACGCTTATTAAGAAAGGTGACGCAAGATCGTTGGCAGTCTTCGATTATGAGAAATCTCCGAAAATTTCAGTTACAAAGTTCAAAGTTGGAAAGTTGAAAGTTGTATTAGGTGAGAATTTCACTTTTTCATTCGATATTACTTCTGAGAAAACAAAATCACAGAAGTTAGTTGTAGATTATGCGATTCATTATCAGAAAAAATCAGGAGAATTGGCTCCTAAAGTTTTTAAGTTGAAGGATTTGGATTTAAAAGCTAAGCAAAGTGTTTCAATTTCTAAATCGCATAGTTTTAAGAATTTTACTACCCGCGTTCATTATCCCGGCAAGCATGCTGTTGAGATTTTTGTGAATGGGAAGTCATATGGGAAGAAGGAGTTTACTTTAATTAGATAACGGAGGCATTACTCTCTCGCATTTGTCACCCCGTGCTGCGACACGGGGTCTCCCAGTTAGAATGGCAAAGCAATATCGCATCTATAGTGTCAATCCTTACGAAAATGAGATCCCGTGTCGTGGCACGGGATGACGGTCCTTAAGATGTATTTCTGATAACATCATTAGAAATAATTCCTAATTTTACTTTGTGAAGTCAAAAGCATTTCAAGTCATTCAATACTTTCTTCTTCTTGCAATTGGTATTTACCTTTGCGTCCTTTTTTTCAATACGCTTGACTTCGATGAATTGAAAACAAAAATCGCTACCGGTAATTTTTCTTGGTTTTATGTAGTGATGTTTGTTTCCATAATGGTTTATGTGATTCGAACATTACGTTGGCAAATGTTAATTCGTTCTATCGGACATGAAACTAAATTTCTAAATGCATTTTCTGCTTTATCAATAAGCTACTTTGTGAGTTTTGTTGTTCCACGTCTGGGTGAAGTGACACGTTGTTTGTCGGTTAAGAAACAACACGATATTCCTTTTATGCAATTACTTGGGACTGTAATCATAGAACGGATCATAGATATAATCAGTTTGATTATTCTTTTATGCTTAACTCTTGTTTTGCAGTTTGACCAAATCATGGAATTTGTAAAGACAAATGTGTTTCATCCTATTTATGAGAAAATAATTTTGAAAATTGTTGCAGGAAACATGACTGTATTAATAATTGCTTGTTCTGTGATGGTTGTCAGTATTGCACTGTTCTTTTATTTTAGAAAATATATCCGTGAACGTTCACCAAAATTGATTTTAAAGTTTTTGGAAGGACTCAAAGAAGGAATTACAAGCGTTGGAAAGTTGAAGCAGAAAAAACTTTTTATCCTTTACACTATTTTGATTTGGGTTTGCTATTATTTAATGACCTACTTCTGGTTTTTCGTTTTTGAAGAAACCAGTGCTCTTACATGGGGAGCTTGTTTGGCTATTTTGGCAATTGGTACAATTGGCCGCTCAGTTCCAATCCAAGGTGGTGGAATGGGAGCATATCATTTTTTAGTAACAGGAGTTGTTGTATTGTATGGTTTATCAGAAACCTGGGGAAAAGATTTATCAACGTTGATTCATGCCGGACAAACATTTTTTACGTTTGCTATGGGCTTGGTGGGTTTGCTGATTTTCTTTGTTTCTTATTGGAGAAGAAAATTATAGTCATTTCAACTTTTTCAAAATCATTCTTGCTCGTGCATGAAAAGCAGCTGTTGTTTTAGGCAGTTGATTTTCTATAGCCGACTTTAATTCCGGAATTAATTCTCGATGTTCTTTTGCAATATTTGCGATGCATTGAATGGCATGAACTTTCATTGCAACTTTTTCTGTAGGTGAAAGAATTAAATTATAACATACATCAATCAATTTTGCTTGCAGTTTTTTAGGAATTTCGTTACTCGCTAAAACTACAGTCATGTTTCGTCTGACAGCATCCAATTCAAACTTTTGAATGTCGTTGATGAATTTTGAAAGATATGGCTTTAGTAATTCGGGGTGTTTTTTATTTACTATAGACAATAACCATGCAGCACGTTGTGGCAAAGGAGGTTCAGCATGATAAAGAATGTCAATTATTTTTGAAAATTCAGTAGGATTATTACCAATTGCTTTTGCTATACGATTGGTGTTTGCCCGGGAATGTTCTTGTAAAAGTTGTGATACGAAATCCATTTTGTAAAAATAAAAAAAGTCCCGCTGTTTAGCGAGACTTAAATTTGAAACTTGGAATTAGTTCAATTCCGGCAAAGTATATTTTCTTCCTTTGTTTTGTTCTTTCAAATAATCCATCAGAGGAGCAAAATAATCTAACATTGCTTTTGCGCTTAACTCACTTCCGGTTTTATCTTTTAGTAATTGTCTCCAATCGGCACTTGCTCCCGGTTTCATCATCTCTCCAATAAATTTCCCAACTTCTTTGTTTCCAAAATAGTTTGTTGCATGTGGGTCTTGTTTTAAAATATTTTTCGAAATATGGTCGTGAACTTGAAATAATAAAACGTACGACAATGCATAATCATAATACTGAGCAGCATCGTTATTGATATGTGTTTTTGTAGCCGCATCACAAAACTCTTCTCCACGATTTGTTGGAGGTGCGATTCCTTGATATTTTGCTGCTAATTCCCACCAACGTTTGTTAAATTGATCAGCAGGTAAATTTGTTGCATAAATGTCGTGTTCAAACATACTCATTGTTCCTGTGCTGAATGGAATAAATACAACATAGTTCAATGCTTCTTTCAAAAGCGTTTGCATTTCATCTGATTTAGAATTTTTTGGAATCAGATTTAAGTTTTCCATAAATGGTTTTTGCATAGCAGCCATTCCCATCAAACTTCCCAATGCTTCGTGGTAAGCACGGTTTGCGCCTTCACGCAATAAGTTCGGAACTTCTGGATTGCTGTATGATAAATAATAATATATATGTCCCAATTCGTGATGTGATGTTTCATACCATTCACTATTCGGAACAGCACTCATCAAACAACGCACATCTTGGTCGTAATTCATGTGCCATGCGGATGCGTGATTATTCTTTTTGTAAGTTGCATCTTTCGGAGCGGGATACAGGTCAGATTTTTCCCAGAATGATTTTGGTAATTCAGGAAAACCAATACTCACATAAAAACGTTCGCCTTGTTTTACTATCCATTCTGCATCTTTTGTTTTTAATGCGCTATCCAAATTAATTCCTTTCACATTAACTAAGCTTCCCCAATCTTGTCCCCAACGATTTGGCAACCATTGTGCAGGCAATAAATCCGGAACTTCTTTTACACCGTATTTTTTTGCGTATTCATAACGTGCATATGTGTGTAATTCTCTGAACAATGGATGTAATTCTCTGTTGAACTTTTGCAACATCTCAATCATTTCCTGAGTAGTCATTCCATAATCAGAAACCTGATATTCAAAATAATCTTTATAGCCTAAACCTTGAACAGTTTTGTTACGCAAATCACGTAAGTTCACCAATCCTGTTTTTAAACCTTTTCCAACATCTTTACTTGCCTCCCAAGCTTTCAAGCGTGTAGCCATGTTTGTTTCATGTGATAAAACTTCATCGATATCATTTGTAGAAACCGATTTCCCATCAATTTTGAAATCATAACCAAACATGTCTGCATTTTGTTTTGTTTCAGCTTTAATGCGCTCCTTCACAACATCCTGGATTGTTTCCGGATTGTTAGCCGCTTTATACATAATGCTTTTCAATTGCTTTACTTGAATAGGAGTCAATTTGTCTTTTTGAGCCAAATATTTTGTAGCAGTTTCAATATTAATTGCACTACCAGTAAATTTTGCATACTCTTCCTGAGCTTTGTTAAGAGCAGCCGCATTGGTAGTATCACCTTCAACTATATGTGTATTAGCCGACCAATCAGTTTCATTGGTAATCACACTTAGTTCCTGATATTTTTTGTTATAATCGTTCAGGAATGTCTGAACGCTATCTTGTAATGCTTTGTTAGCAGTTTCGTCTGTTTTAGTTGAATCGCTTCCGCAAGAATAAATCAGGGCAGAAGCCGTTAAAAGAAGAAATACTTTTTTCATTTTTTTTTGTTTTTTAATTGGGTAGCAAATGTAGTAAAAAACAAATTCGAGATGGGAGATTTATGAATAAGAAGTAAAGAATATTTAGTAGTTTTACATTAACTAAAGATTTTTATTATGCGTGTATTTTTTCTACTCTTATTTTCCTTTTTTTATGCATATGTATCTGCTCAGCCAATTTTTCATAGGACGTATGCTGGATTTTTAACCTTGTATGGTAATGGAGAAGCAGGAATTCAAACGAGTGATGGAGGATATATTATTACAGGTTCGATTAATAATTTTCCTAATCCAGACGTAACGAATGTTACATTAATAAAAACTAATTTGAGTGGAGATACCGTATGGGTAAAAAATTATGATGGCTCAAATTCTAATGCTGAAATTGGATTAGATGTTAAGGAAACAAGTGATAATGGATATATCATAACTGGTTGGACACAAAGTTTTGGAGCTGGTGGCCTAGATGTATTGCTGATGAAAGTAGATAGTGCTGGAAATTGTTTATGGGCTAAGGCATTTGGTACTTCTGCTAGTAATGAGGTTGGTAATTGTGTTGAACAAACAATTGATGGAGGTTACATTATAGCATCAGGCTTTCCTCATGAGTATGGAACTGGAACGACAGTTGATAAAGCAACGCTCATAAAAGTAGATAGTTTAGGGGCACTCACATGGACTAAAACTTTCACTGGAATATCTTCCGCTACTGGCAATTCTGTTGTTCAAACTTCAGATGGAGGGTTTGCAATGGTCGGAACAGCAATTACAGCGACTGGACAGGATGTTCTTTTAATTAAGACCGATAGTCTTGGCAATACATTGTGGACGAAGTCGATTGATGATGGTGAAAATGAAACGGGCTATTCTTTAGCAAAGACACTAGACAATGGATTTATTATTTCAGGCGAGGCAGCAGCTGGAAGTAGTTATTCGGATGTTTATTTATTGAAGGTAGATAGTCTTGGGAATTCAATATGGTCGAGAAAATATGGCAGCCCAACAAGAGATGAAGGTGTTTCTGTTTTTGTTGCTTCAGATGGTGGATTTGTGGTTGCAGGGACCTACAATATTAATGGTGCAGGGGGGAATGATGTTTATCTTTTAAAGACAGATGCTAGTGGAAATATTTTATGGGAAAGAACATTTGGTTCAACAAATTCAGATAGAGGCCGTTCGGTTATTGAAACATCTGATGGGGGATATATGGTTGTGGGTTTTTTAAGTGGTGGGAATACATATTCTTATTTTATTAAGACAAATTCAATTGGTAATTCCGCAGGTTGTTTACAAAGTACTCCTGTGTCGGCATTTTCATTTGAAAGCCCTATTTCTTCCTCTATAACATTGACCGTTTCTTCTCCGTTTCTTTCTAATAATGGTGTAATGTATACAACTTATAAAGGGAACAGATATATCCAATGTTACAGTAGTGGAACAGTAAATGTTGAAGAAGAAAAGAATGATCCAGAAATAATCTTATATCCAAATCCTACATCTGACATTCTAAACATTAAATGTTCTGAAAATATTAATTCTTATTCCATTAATGACATTTTAGGACGCAAACTGTTAAATGGCTTTGGAAATGTAGTTAATCTTCAAAAAATTCAATCTGGTATTTATTTATTGAGTGTAATTTTTGAAAATGGAAATTGCAAATTTTTAACCTTTATCAAAGAATAATCTTTTCTCTTTTTGAATATTTAATCGAATATGTCAAATCACAAACTAAAAGCAATCATTGTTGGACCTGCATTCCCATTACGGGGCGGGATAGCCAATTTTAATGAAGCTTTATGTAGGGCGATGACTGCTGCTGATATCGAAACAAAAATCATCTCTTTTTCTTTACAATATCCTAGTTTTTTATTTCCGGGTAAAACCCAATATGATAAAGGGAAAGGACCGAAAGATATTTGGATAGAAACAAAAATAAACTCTATTAATCCGTTCAATTGGTTTGCTGTAGCGAAACACATTAAAAAACAAAAACCTGATTTTGTTGTCTTCCGGTTTTGGCTGCCTTTTATGGGTCCATGCCTAGGAACAATTGCAAGAAGAATAAAAAGTGGAACAAATATCAAAATTATTGCAATTACCGACAATGTTATTCCACATGAAAAACGTTTTGGCGACAGAGCTTTTACAAAGTATTTTATAAAACGTTGTGATGGTTTTATTGCCATGTCTCAATCCGTTTTAAACGACCTCAAAGAATTTACTTTCACAGATAAAAAATCCTTTTTACCACATCCTATTTATGATATTTTTGGTGAAAAGGTTAGTAAATCTGATGCTCAGCAAAAGCTAGGATTAAATCCAAACGATAAGCATTTGTTGTTTTTTGGCTTTATCAGAAAGTACAAAGGCTTGGATTTATTGCTGGAAGCTATGGCTGATGCGAGAGTGAAGGAAATGAACGTAAAGTTAATTGTAGCAGGAGAATATTATGAAGATGCGACTCCGTTCAATGAAATTATCCGAAAAAATGGGCTAGAGCAGAACATTATTCTAAAAACCGAATACATCCATGCAGATGATGTGCGATATTATTTCTGTGCATCAGACATGGTTACTCAACCCTATAGAACAGCTACTCAAAGCGGGGTAACGCAAATTGCATATCATTACGAACGACCAATGTTAGTTACAAATGTTGGTGGTTTACCCGAAATTGTTCCTCATAATAAAGTTGGATATATCACCGAAATTTCTTCCAAATCCATTGCCGATTCAATTGTGGATTTTTATTCCAAAAGTAGAGAACAAGAATTCACAGCAAACACCGTTATAGAAAAGAAGCGATTCCTGTGGAGTAGTTTTGTGGATGGGATGTTGAATTTGTATATGAGTTTATAGCTCGAAAGCTTCCCTAATCAACCCAATTACCGATTTTCCTAATTAACTGAATATTGGCTTAATATTTGAAAACCCCTCCTTAAATTTTCGTACTTTTGTACCTGAATTAGTTCGTAAAAAGCTTGAATTGTGAATGTATCTTTTCCTGTTTTTTTCGTTACAGTAAAAACTAATACTTATTTACTATGAAAAATTCGTTTTTAATCGCTGTTGGAATTTTGCTTTCAACTACCATCTTTGCTCAAACGGCACCAAATGTAACTGATGCAGCTGGCAAAAAACAAGGCCATTGGATTAAGTATGATGAAGATAAAAAGAAGATTTACGAAGGTAATTTCGAGAACAATATTCCAGTTGGAACGTTTACATATTTTTATGATACAGGTATTCCTTGGTCGATTTCTGTTTTTTCAAAAAATGGTACCGTTGCAAGAGCAAAAATGTTTGATGCAGGAGGAAAACTTACTGGAGAAGGGAAGTTTATTAACCAGAAAAAAGACAGCATTTGGAAGTTTTATGATCAGGAAGGAAAGTTATTATCGGATGAAGTTTATTTGAATGGAGAAAAAAATGGCGCTGCAAAGGTTTACTATTCGAACGGACAAATTGCTGAAGAAAAAATGTGGAAGAATGGAGTAATGGAAGGGCCATGTAAAAAGTATTTTTTGAGCGGGCAAATAAAATATTCAGGAGCATACGTAAAAAATAAAGTGGAAGGGAAAGTAATTTATTATTATGCGTCCGGAAAGATTGATGCTGAAGGTTTGTATGTAAACGATTTAAAAAACGGACCATGGAAATATTACAAAGAAGATGGCACTGTGTTGCGAACAGATACCTATGTGCATGGTAAAATGACGGAAACAACCGATAAAACTAAAGATAGAGATAGCATAAGTAAAGAACAACAAGCAGAAGAAAAAAAGAAATCACAACAATTTGAATTGAAAGACCCGCATTCAGAAAATTACCGCGGTGAATATTAAATGAGTAAAAAGGGGAAAGTATTATTAGCAATGAGCGGTGGAATAGATAGTTCCATCGCTGCTTTGTTATTACACGAGCAAGGATATGATGTTGTTGGAATAACCATGAAAACATGGGATTATGCATCATCGGGAGGTTCAAGTAAAGAGACAGGTTGTTGCAGTTTGGATTCAATTAACGATGCTCGTTTGTTGGCAGTTAATTTAGGTTTCCCGCATTTTATTTTAGATATCCGTCAAGAATTCGGTAATTATATCATCGATAATTTTGTAGATGAATATATTGCAGGAAGAACACCAAATCCTTGTGTGTTATGCAACACACATATTAAATGGGAAGCACTTTTGAAACGTGCTGATATGTTGGAGTGCGATTTTATTGCAACCGGACATTATGCCCGTATTCGTGAAGAAAACAATCGTTTTGTAGTTTCGAGAGGTTTGGATACCAACAAAGATCAATCATACGTACTTTGGGGATTAACTCAAGAAAGTTTAAAACGTACCATTTTTCCCTTGCAAGATTTCCGTAAATCTGAAATCAAACAAATGGCAATTGATAACGGATATGTTGACTTGGCAAACAAAAGCGAGAGTTATGAAATTTGTTTTGTTCCTGATAACGATTATCGTGGATTTTTAAAACGAAAAGTATCTGGTTTGGAAGAAAGAGTAGCGGGAGGAAATTTTGTGGACAGAACTGGTCGTGTTTTAGGAAAGCACAAAGGTTATCCTTTTTATACTATTGGTCAGCGTAAAGGTTTAGAAATTGCTGTTGGTGAACCTTTACATGTTTTGGAAATTGTTCCTGAAACAAATACTGTTGTGCTTGGAACTAAAGAAGATTTAGAACAACAACAAATGATTGTAGGAAAATACAATTTGATCAAGTACGCTTCTATACCTGATAATTCAGAATTTCTAACAAAAATCCGCTATAAAGATGCTGGATCAATGGCATCTGTTTCTCATAATAATGATAAACTGAATGTCTTGTTTCATAATCCTGTTTCTGCAGTTGCGCCAGGGCAATCAGCAGTGTTTTATGAAGGCGAAGATTTAGTTGGTGGTGGGATTATTGAGAGACAAAAGCCTATTCTGATTTAATTTCCTTTTTTCGTTAAATTTTCTTATCTTAGCTGATGCTTAAATCAATACAGATGCAAAAAGTCATCGGCTTTGCTATTATTTTACTTATAGTAATATCAGGCAGTTTTTCTTGTAAAAAGAAAGATGAGCTTCCTCCAGATTTGGGTTACAACTATTTTCCTAATCAAGTAGGGAAATATGTTATTTATGATGTGGATTCATTTTATTACAACGACTTCAATGTTCCTTTAACAATTGATACTTTCAAGTTTCAATTGAAAGAAAAAATACAATCGACTTATTTAGACAATCAAAACCGTACAACACTTCGTTTGGAGCGCTATGTTCGTTATTATAACCCTACAATTCCTTATTCTTCTTTGCCTTGGGTTTTGAGAGATGTTTGGGCTGCAAACAGAACTGCCACTACAGCGGAAAAAGTAGAGGAAAATGAACGATACATTAAATTGGCATTTGCAGTTAAACAAGAACAGGAATGGGATGGAAATGCACAAAACACTCTTGGTGCACAAACATATTCTTATGAATTTATTAATCAGCCCCGAACTTTTGGTGGAACAGCATTTGATTCGGTTTTACAAGTTAATCAAAAAGATGAATCGTCATTGGTAGGCGTTGATTATCGCATTGAGAAATATGCAAAACGAACTGGGATGGTTTACAAACAATTTATCTATATACAATCTCAACCAAACTCTGATTGGTCTGATCCTTTTTTGTTCCCATTTGGAAGTGATTCACTAGCGTTGTTTTTTAGTAAACCTATTATGAATCGTGTAACTTCGGGTTGGCAATATACTTATACTTATAATTCCTCTGGCACAGAATAAAGCTTAATATGAAAAATATATTTTTAATTGCGTTTGTTTTTTTATCTCTCCAATTTTCATTTGCTCAAAATTCCAAAACATATCTTGTAATTTTCAAAGACAAAAATAATTCTTCGTTTTCTGTTTCTGAACCAAGTAAATTTCTTTCAGAAAAATCAATTGCTCGCAGGCAAAAGCAAAACATCGGAAT
>SXGT01489876.1_pt1 | contig 103272 bp, 75 predicted proteins | sample 3176221 | NCBI WGS metagenome assembly SXGT01 (sample SAMN11356862, study PRJNA531348) | freshwater metagenome | isolation source: freshwater sample F1-120 | place: China: Fuxian Lake, Yuxi | collected 2017-12-25 | reverse complement strand
TCCTGCTGGGCCGCTGCCAGGGCGGCTGCCAGAATCCCGACGCTCGCGCTCAGATCCTGGCCGCCTCGCAGATCCCCTGCGCCCAGGTCGTCCCCCTGGCCCTGGGCAACCTCGATCCCGAGGGCGTCTGCGCCCCCGAGGGCGATCCCGAGATCTGCGACGACGGCAACGACAACGACAACGACGACCTGATCGACTGCGCCGACTCCGACTGCGCCGGCGATCCCGCTTGCGGCGCGGTGTCTGCTGGCGACATCGCCGCCCCCGGCGCTACCATCACCTTGAGCGGCTCCATCGACGACACCGACCCCCTGTGGGCTCGACCCAGCCCGACCTGCATCGCGGCGCCCCCTGCGGATCACTTCTTCGATGACCTCCAGGTGACGAACAACACCGGCGCCGATCAGCGCATCACGATCACGGCGGCCTGGAGCGACGACGGCTTCCTGCACGCCTTCTCCGACCCCTTTGATCCCAACTCCATCGACGGTTGCATCATCGGCAACGACGACCTCAACGACTTCCGAGACAGCCAAATCGTTGAGTTGCCGATCGCCGCTGGCCAGACGATCCACATCATCGCCTCCACCTTCACCGGGGAAGACGACATCGGCGCCTACACCATCTCGGTCCGGACCGAGTTCCCGCCTGAGTCGCTCTGCGACGACGGCCGCGACGACGACAACGACGGCAACATCGACTGCAACGACTCCGACTGCCTCGGCAATGTCGCTTGCGCCGTGACCTCCGGCGACATTGCTGCCCCCGGCGGCTCCATCTCCCTGGGCGGCTCCATCGACAACACCGACCCCCTGTGGGCTCGACCCAGCACGACCTGCATCGCTGAGCCCCCTGCGGATCACTTCTTCGATGACCTCCAGGTGACGAACAACACCGGCGCCGCTCAGCTCATCACCATCACGGCGACCTGGAGCGGGGACGGCTTCCTGCACGCCTTCTCCGACCCCTTCAACCCCGCCAACATTGACGGTTGCATCATCGGCAGCGACGACTTCGGCGGCACCCTCGGCAGCAGCATCTTCCAACTGCCGATCGCCGCTGGCCAGACGATCCACATCATCGCCTCCACCTTCGACGCCAACGCCGCCACCGGCGGCTACGCCATCACGGTCGAGACGGCCCTCCAGCGATGAGCCCTCCCTGAACCCCCTGGCGTCCCTCCGCCCCACCGCGCGGCGCAGGGACGCCCTCTGCTCCTGACCCTCTCTCCAACCCTCCGATCCAACCCTCACCCACCCCGCGAGCCACGAACCCGGCGATCATCGACCGCTGGCGTCGAGCGCGCCGCAAGTTGCAGTGGCGGCGCTGATGCGAGACAGCTACCATGGAGCCGGCACACCGCTGCGCCTTGACCTCCCCACGGAGACACCCACCCATGCACAACTCGCCCCTCCTGAGACGCTCGCGCTGCCTCGCCCTCTCCCTCTGCCTCCTGGCGGCCGGCCTCTCCCTCGTCGCCGGATGCAGCGACGACCCCGCCGACGGCGGCGGCGCGGAGCCCGAGGCCAACCCCGAGCCCGAAGCCAGCCCAGAGGCCACCCCTGAACCCGAGCCCAACCCCGAGGGCCAACCCACCCCCGAACCCGAGGCCAACCCAGAGGCCAACCCCGAAGGTCAACCCGAGGCCAACCCCGAGCCTGAGCCCAACCCCGAACCTGAGCCTCAACCAGAGCCCGAGCCCCAACCGGAGCCTGAGCCCGAGCCGCCCGGCGACGAGGTCTGCGACAACAACGCCGACGACGACAACGACGGCGCCATCGACTGCCTCGACCCCGACTGCTCCCTCGATCCGACCTGCACCCCCCCTGGCGACGAGATCTGTGGCAATGGCGCCGACGACGATGAAGACGGCGCCGCCGACTGCCTCGACGCCGACTGCGCCCTCGACCCCGCCTGCAGGCCGCCCACGCCCGAGATCTGCGACAACAACGCCGACGACGACGGCAACGACCTGAGCGATTGCGCCGATCCAGCCTGCTTCACCGATCCGGCCTGCCAGCCCGAGGGCGCGCTCAACATCGCCCCGCGCGGCGAGTCGATCTCCGTCAACGGCGCCCTTGAGGCCGGCGACCCCCGCTTCAACCTCCCCCTCTTCAACTGCACCGCGCGCCAGGACCCCACCGAGCACCACTTCGACGCCGTCACGATCGTCAACAACACCCGCGTCGATCAGCTCATCACCGCCACGGCCCAGTGGCTCGGCGGCGGCACCAGCGACGGCTACCTCTTCGCCTACAACGCCCCCTTTGATCCCCAGTCGCCGCAGACCAACTGCGTCGTCGGCAATGACGACTTCAACGGCCGCAGCGGCAGCCGCGTCGACAACATCCCCATCCGCGCCGGCCAGTCCCTCGTCATCGTCGCCTCGACCTTCGCCCCCGACACCCCCATCGGCCCCTACACCCTGACGATCGCCACCCACGCCCCCATCGCCGAAGTCTGCGACTCGATCACGACGCTCGTCGACGCCCCCGGCACCTACCGCGGGACCGTGACCGAAGGCGACGGCCTCTTTACGGGCTCCTGCGCCCCGGCCCGCGGCAAGGAGAGCGTCTACGCCTTCACGCCCGCCACCTCCGGCACCTGGTGCCTCAACACCCTCAGCTCGACCTACGACACCGTCCTCTACGTCCGCACCACCTGCTCGGACGCCGGCTCCCAGGTCGCCTGCAACGACGACATCAACTCGGACCTCACCCAGTCCCGCATCCAGACCCAGCTTGAAGCCGGCATCACCTACCACATCTTCGTCGACGCCTACGCCAGCAACATCGTCATGGGCAGCCACGTCCTGAACATCATCGAAGGCTCCTGCCCCTGAACCCGCCGCGCATGGGCTTGACTTCGCTCCCTCCAAGGTGCAAACCCGTGACCTCACCCGGAGCGGTTTTCCGGGGAGGCTGATGGAGGAAGAACCATGCGCTCGCATCGTGATGAATTTTCAATGGATTTTAACACCGCCTCGCGCCGCAATGCCGCGCGTCGGGCCCGCAGGCTCCTGTCGCTGGCGGCGCTCCTGAGCGGGATCGTGGCGCTGACCGGCTGCCCCTCCGCCGACGCCCCCAACGAGGGCGACGGCGGCATTGGTGAGGTCTGCGACGACCTGCTGGACAATGACTTTGACGGCAATGCCGACTGCCTCGACACCGACTGCGCCGCCAATCCGGCCTGCGAGCTCGCCGGCGGCGGCGGCGTCGGCGACGCCTGCGAAGGCGACGACGACTGCGAAGGCGACCTGCGCTGCTTCGCCGACAACGACAACAACCAGTTCTGCGTCCAGATCTGCTCGGTGGCCGCGAACGACTGCCCCGACGGGCAGGACTGCGTCGCCGTCGACGGCGACGTCGGCTTCTGCGACTTCCGGGAGGGTGAACCCGAAGCCAACCCCGAGGCCAACCCTGAAGGTCAACCCGAAGCCAACCCCGAGCCCGAACCCAACCCTGAGCCCGAGCCCAACCCCGAGCCTGAGCCCCAACCGGAGCCCGAGCCTCAGCCCGAGCCCGAGCCTCAACCGGAGCCCGAGCCCCAACCGGAGCCTGAGCCCGAGCCGCCCGGCGACGAGGTCTGCGACAACAACGCCGACGACGACAACGACGGCCTCAGCGACTGCCTCGACCCCGACTGCGCCCTCGAGCTGAACTGCGTCCCCCCCGACGAGATCTGCAACAACAACGTCGACGACGACGACGACAACGCCGTCGACTGCTTCGACGCCGACTGCGTCAACGCCCCCAACTGCCTCGACCCCGATCTCGAGATCTGCGACAACAACGCCGACGACGACAACGACGGCGCCATCGACTGCCTCGACGCCGACTGCGCCGCCGATCCGACCTGCGCCCCCCCCGGCGACGAGATCTGCGACAACAACGTCGACGACGACGACGACAGCGCCGTCGACTGCCTCGACGCCGACTGCGTCGCCGACCCGGCCTGCCTCAACGAGGGCGCCACGCCCATCGCCGCCCCCGGCCAGAGCGTGACGCTGAGCGGCTCCATCGACGACACCGACACCACCTGGGACCGCCCCAGCGAGGGCTGCCTGGCCGGCGACGGCAATGACCACTTCTTCGACGTCTTCGAGCTGGTCAACAACACCGGCGCCGCTCAGACCCTGACCATCACTGCGGCCTGGGGCGGCGACGGCTTCCTGCACGTCTTCTCCCCGCCCTTTGACCCCGCGGTGCTCGACACCTGCCTGGGCGGCAACGACGACTTCAACGGCCTCGGCGCAAGCCAGCTTCTGGGCCCCATCGCCCCCGGCGAGGTGATCGTCGTGATCGCCTCGACCTTCGCCCCGGATGACGCCATCGGCCCCTACACCATCGAGGTGCTGACCGATGTGCAGCCCGAGCTGGACTGCGGCGACGGCCTCGACAACGACGGCGACGGCGCGGGCGACTGCCTCGACGACGACTGCGCCCTCGACCCGGCCTGCGAGAACTTCACCGCCCAGATCTGCGACGATCCCCTGATCATCACCCGCACCGGGCCGCTCGTCGGCAGCACCGAGGGCCTGGTCGACAACCAGACCGGCTCCTGCCAGCAGACCTCCGGCGCCGAGGCCGTCTGGGTCTTCCAACTCAACGGGGACAACACCGTCTGCCTGGACACCTTCGGCTCGACCTTCGACACCACCCTCTACGTCCGCGAGGCCGACTGCGCCGAGGGCACCGAGGTCGCCTGTAACAACAACGCCAACAACGGCACCCAGTCCCAGGTGGAGTTCGCCGCCACCGCCGACACCACCTACTTCGTCTTCATCGACGGCGCCGACGGCCAGGGCGGCGACTTCAACCTCAACTTCCGCCTGACGCCCTGCGCCCAGGAGCCCGCCCCCGAGGTCTGCGACGACAACGACGACAACGACTTCAACGGCGACTTCGACTGCGCCGACGCCGCCTGCGTCGACGATCCGGCCTGCACCCCGGGCCTGTGCGCCAACCCCCTGATCATCGCCGCCGTCGGCGCCCAGGAGGGCGACAACGCCGCCTCGGCCAACAACCACGAGGGCTCCTGCGGCGGCACCAGCGGCAACGAGGACATCTGGGCCTTCCTGATCACCGCCGACTCCACGGTCTGCGTCACCACCGCCGGGACCGGCTTCGACACCGTCCTCTACGCCCGCGAGGCCGGCTGCGAGGCCGGCGCCGAGGTCGCGTGCAACGACGACGCCAGCTTCTTCGAAACGACCTCGCAGATCGAGTTCGACGCGCTGGCCGACACGCCCTACTTCCTCTTCGTCGACGGCTTCGGCGCCGACGAGTCCGGCCCCTACACCCTCAACTTCGACTTCGGCCCCTGCCCCTGAACATCTCCTGTGAGGTCAACACCTTCGACACGCCGCACGTACGCTGACGCCCCGTCGCCAGCCCCGCCAGAGGGCGGGGCGACCCGGGACAAAACCCAAGGCCCGGGCGCGAGCCCGGGTGGACCGTCAACGTGCGGATCCCATCAACGAAGTCGACTCCCCGATCCCGACGTGCCCAACAACGAAGTCGACTCGCCGATCCGCCGTGCCCGAACCGCGAGCGTCCCTCCCCCTTGCGCAGCGGAGGCAGTGCCTCTCGGGGGAGGACAGGAGGGGGAGTTCCCCGATCCCGCCTTGCCCCAACCGCGAGCGTCCCTCCCCCTTGCGCAGCGAGGGGGAGGACAGGAGGGGGAGGACAGGAGGGGGAGTGAAGCAAGGGGGAGGACAGGAGGGGGAGTGAAGCGATCGCCCAAGCACCGCTAGCATCGCTCCGGTCATCTGTTACAATGCCGGTCCCATGAGCGGGCTGGAGCATTGGCCGCGATCGACGGGAGCGACCCCCATGACACTTCGACACCTCCTCTTCGGGCCGGGGCTCCTGGCTCTGGCGCTGATCCTGCCGGCCTGCGGCGACTCTGCGGGGGGCGCCGACGTCGCGCCCGCGCAGGAGCCCGAGGCCAGCCCCGAGGCGCAGCCCGAGCAGACCCCGGAGGCGACGCCCGAGGCCGAACCCGAGGCCGAGCCCGATGATCCCAGCGCCTGGGATGGGACGGTGACGATCCCGCTGGGCGAGACGCTCTACCTGGACGGCGACGACTACCTCTCGGTCTGGGAGCAGGGCCAGGGGATGCCAGTGACGCTGGCGTCAAAGCCCGAAGGGGCCGAGGCGCAGATCGTGGCCGATGGCGCCCGCCTGACCCCGGATCGGGCGGGCGTGTGGGTGCTGGAGCGCGACGGGGCCCAGGTCGAGGTGCTCGTCCGCGACGATTTCCTGAATGAAGACACCTTCTTGAACTTCAACTACACCCCGACGACCCCGCTGGCGCTCACCGGGGACGCGGAGCTCTGGGTGGCCAGCCCGCCCTCCAACGCGATCCAGCGCGTGCTCCTCACCCCCGAGGGCGCCCAGCCTCAAGAACTCGTCCCGACGGGCTCCTGGCCGACGGCGATCGTCCACTGGGCCGAGGGCGGATACCTGCTCGTGGCCCAGTCGGGCCGCGACAGCCTCGGCTTCGTCAACTTGTCAACGCGCAGGATCGAGGACGCGCTGCCGGTCGGCAATGAGCCGGCCAGCATCGTGCTGGACGAGTCGGACCCGGCCACCCCGGTGGCCTGGGTGGCGCTCAGCGGCCAGGACGCCGTCGCGCGGGTTGACTTGAGGGCGCGCGCCCTCACCGACGTGATCGCGGTCGGCCACGATCCCCGCGCGATGGTGCTCGACCCGCAGGGCGGGCGGCTCTTCGTCGCCAGCCTCCTGTCCGACAACCCGACCCCGCGCGGGCTCCTGCAGGGGCCGCAGGTGCCGCTGGAGGATCGCCGCGACATTGCCGTCATCGACACCCGCGCCGCGGCGGTCGTCGACTGGATCCACGAGGCCGGCACGATCCTGCGCGGCCTCTGGCTCGACCCGGCCAAGCCCGACCGCCTCTTCGTCACCCGCAGCGTCTCGCTCAACTTCCAGGCCGAGGTCGCCGCCAGCTCTCGCCCCCACGCCCACGGGCTGACGGTCGTGGACATCGCGCTGGGCTCCGAGACGCTCTACGAGGTCGTCGAGGCGGTCGAGCTCGACCGCCCGGCCCAGGACGCCGGCCCGGCGCCGAGCCCCTTCACCCTGACGCCGACCCCGGATGGCGACCACCTGCTGCTGACGCTCTCGGCCGGCAACGCGGTCCTGGCGCTCGACCCTGAGACCTTCGAGCCGCGCGCCCGCGTCGACGTCGGCCACGATCCGCGCGGGCTGGTCTTCGCCCAGGGCCGGGCCTGGACCTACGCCTGGCTCGACAACAACCTGGTCAGCTTCCCCCTGCCCGGCCCCGAGGGCTTCACCTTGCCGCTGATCGTCGACAAGGTCGAGGTCGGCGACGATCCGACCCCCCTCGACGTCAAGGAGGGCCAGCGCATGTTCAACGACGCCAGCTTCTCGCGCCACGGGGATTTTTCGTGCAACAACTGCCACATCGACGGGCTGACGGACGGGCTGGTGTGGAACATCCTGCTCGACGGGGACGTCAACACGCTGGCCTTCCGCAACATCGGCGGCACCGGCCCCTTCTTGTGGGGCGGCCAGCTGCCGACGCTCTTTGACTTCAGCCGCGAGGTGCTCCGGCTCGTCGGCGGCAACGCCACCGGCGACCAGATGGACCTGCTGACGACCTACATGCAGTCCGTCACCGCACCGCCCAACCCCTTCGCCCGGCCCGGCGGCAAGCACAGCGACTCGGCGCTGCGCGGCCGCGAGATCTTCTTCAAGGGCTCCAACGAGCCCGGCGGCGCCGGCTGCGGCACCTGCCACTCCGGCCCCCTCTTCACCAACTTCAGCCAGGTCCCCGGCAAGACGCCCCTGAGCACCGACGTCCCCTCGCTCATCGGCGTCTACGACACCGCCCCCTACGGCCGACAGGGCCAGTGGCGCACTCTGGAGGAGATGGTCCAGTTCGGCGTCGAGTACACCGGCGCCACCCTGACCCCCGAGCAATACGTCGACCTGACCCGCTTCGTCCAGGAGCTGCCCGGCGACCTCCTCTACCTCAACAGCGCCTCGCCGCTCAACCGCAGCCGCAACGTCCACTTCAGCACCCCCGTCGCCCTGACCTTCTCCAGCATCCTGCGCGATAACCAGGCGAGCTTCTTCACATTTTTGATGGGCGATGGCGAAGAGCAGGTCGAGGTCCCGGGCCAGTGGATCATCTCGGGTCGGCGGGCGCGCTTTGAGCTGGCCGAGGGCGAGCTGGCCCTCAAGACCCGCTACACGATCCGGGTCAAGGAGGGCCTCGGCAGCATCCTGGGTCAGTCCCTGGCCGACCCGCTGGAGGTCACCTTTGAGACCGGCGACATCCCCGGCGCGGACGTCAGCGGGCTGTGGCGGATGACGCTGACGGCCGCCGTCGGCAGCGGCGAGGTGGAGGTGGCCTTCATCCAGTCGGCCGGCGGGCGGGTCTCGGGCACCATCCTGCAGAGCATCGGCGGCATCGACCTGGACCACATCGACGGCTACGTCTCGGGCACCACCCTCTTCATCGAGCCCGTGCGCGCCACGACCCCCTTCGGCGACGTCGTCATCAACAGCGGCGAGGTCGAGCTGGAGCTCGGCGATCGCGGCGATTACGCCGTGCGCGGCAACGGCACCTTGCACTCCATCATCGACGCCAACGTTCGAATGGACCGCCTGAGCTTCCCCGACGAAGACTGAGCTCACCCCCTTGGCCTGGTCATGTCCCCATGAGCAAAGCCCGACGCGCCCTGCCCGCGCAGCTCCTCCTGGTCCTCCTGCTGGCCTGCGGGGAGCCGACCCCTCGCCCCAACGACGCCGAGGGCCCAGGCCAGCCCGAGCCCACGCCCGAAGCCGAGCCCGAGGCCGAGGCCGAGGCCTCCCCGGAGCCGGAGCCTGCCCCTTGCCCCGAGGGCGAGTTCCTGGGCGCGGGGGGCTGCGCGCCGCTGACGCAGTGCGGCGACGGGCAATTCGAAGCCCAGGCGCCGACGGCGACCTCGGATCGACGCTGCGCCGAGATCCGGGTCTGCGTGGACGGCGAGGTGGAGGTGCAGGCCCCGACGCCCGAGTCGGATCGGATCTGCGAGGTCGACCCGCGCCCGGATTACGAGGCGCTGACGCAGGGCGTCGGCCTCTTGGGTACGGGGGAGTACCCGGGATCATTGATCATTCATGGCCCCTGGGCCTTCTCGGTGGCCTCGCTGGACAACGGGTCGAGCTTCATCGCCGCCAGCAGGCTGGAGGGGGGCCGGGTGGTGGCCTTCGGCAAGGACGGCTACACGAACGGGGGCTGGGAGAGCCGGGGCGAGGATCTGCGACAGCTCATCCTCAACGCGGCGCGCTGGGCGGCGCGGGTGGAGAACCCGGTCGTGGGCGTCCAGGCCGGCCGCAGCGCGCTGCAGGACGCGCTCTCCGAGGCCGGCTTGCAGGTCGTCGAGGCTTCGCCGGCCGACCTCGACGGCGTGGACGTCTTCTTCGGGCACAGCTCCGACGGCATGACCCCCGAGGCCATCGAGGCGCTGCGCGCCCATTGCCGCGTCGGCGGCGGGCTCGTGCTGGAGGGCAACCCCTGGGCTTATGCGTCCTACGTCGACGGCCAGGACTTCATCCACAGGTATCCGGGCAACAGCCTGCTCAACGCGGCTGGCCTGACCTGGGTCCCCGACTACACCTGGCCCACCCAGGGCGAGCGCCCCATCGCGCCCGCTCTGGAGCCGCTCCACAACGCCAACAGCGCCATCGACGCGCTCCTGCGCCACCAGATCGGGCGCGAGCCGCTGTCTCCAGACGCTCTGGCGCTCGGCGTGCAGACGGTGAGGATGGCGCTGCGCTACCTGACGCTCGACTTTGACCACGTCCACGGCGCGCTGGCGGCGCTGCGCGAGGGCCTCGATGTGCCCTGGCCGAGCCAGGCTCAACCCTTCGAGGGCGCGCAAGACCCCATCGGCGTCGTCCTGCTCGAAGCCGAGATCGCGCGCACGCAGCAAGCCCCGGCCGCCGAGCTCGGCGCACACCCCGCCTCGGCAGACTTCCCCGGCGCCGTCGCGGACGACGCCCCTCGCGTCACGCGGGCGGTGACCCTCCAGGGCGACAACGGCGGGTGGCCCGACCAGCGGCTCCACTCCGGCGCCGGCAGCAAGGTGTGGCGCAGCACGGGCCTCTACGCGCCACCCGGCGCGATCCTGACCGTGACCATCCCCGAGGTGCTGGTGGGCGCAGGGCTTGAGGCGCAGATCGGCGCTCACACCGACCGCCTCGACCTCAACGGGACCCTGCACCGCTTCCCCTCGATCGCCCGCTCCTGGCCTCTGGCGCAGCCTCGCCAGGAGGTCGGCAATGCCTTCGGCGGCCTCATCTACGTGGCCCTGCCTCCCGGATCGCGCCTGGGCGAGTTCGAGGTGACCATCGAGGGCGCCGTCGAGGCGGCGCGCTTCGTCCGGGGCGAGACCACGATCGCGCAGTGGGCGCAGGAGCGGCTGCGCCCGGCGCCCTGGGCCGAGCTCGACGCCGGGGCGCTGATCCTGACCGTCCCGGCCGAGAGCGCCGCCGCGCTCAACGACCCCACCGAGATCGTCGACTTCTGGGGCGCCGTCATGGCCCACGGCGACGCGCTGGCCGGCGTCGACCGCCGCCAGGGAGCGCTGCGCCCCGAGCGCATCGTCACCGACCGCCAGATCTCCGCCGGCTACATGCACTCGGGCTACCCCATCATGGGGCACCTGGACCAGGCTGACGCCATGCTCGACGTCGCCACCATGCGGATCAACGGCAACTGGGGGCCCTTTCACGAGATCGGCCACAACTACCAGTGGCGCGACTGGCTCCTGCCCGGGACCACCGAGTCCTCCTGCAACCTCTGGTCCGTCTACATCTCCGAGCGACACCTCGGCATACCCCGCGGGCGCGCCCACGAGGCCATCGCCCCCCGCGCGCGCTTTGAGCGCCTCAACGCCTACGTCCGCGGCGGACGCGACTTCGCCAACGAGTGGTCCGTCTGGACCGCGCTCCAGTTCTACCTCGAACTCCAGGAAGCCTTCGGCTGGGAACCCTACCAGGACATCTTCGCCGACTACCTGACCCTCGAAGACGCCCAGCGCCCCGCCGACAACGACATCGCGCGGATCGACGCGTGGCTCGTCCGCACCTCCGAGCGCGTCGGCCACGACCTCGGCCCCTTCTTCCAGGCCTGGGCGCTGCCCGCCTCAAGCGCCGCCCTCGCCCGCGTCGACGGCCTGCCGGACTGGACACACTACTCGCCGCTGCTGCCCGGAGGCACCGGCGAGCGCTCAACGGCAGCCGGCCTTGAAGTCCGCAATGTCCACATGATCACCGAAGGCGGCCTGGGCCAACGACTCGTCAGCTGGACCTCCGAAGACCTCGGCGACGGCGGCCTCGTCGAGCCCGACAGGCCCACCAGCGGCTCCCCCAGCGGCGTCATCACGCTCTTTCGCAACAGGCGCCTGAGCCAGACGATCGGCACACCAGCCCCCGGCGTCGCCTACACCCTCCAGGTCACCGCCATCCGACAAGGACAACCGGCCGCCTTCAGCTTCGAAGCGCTCCAGGGCAACCTCGCCCTCGGCGCCATCGACACCTCCAGAGAGCCCGCCCTGCCCGACGCCAGCACCCACGCACCCTACCGCTTCACGATCCGACCTGCCGCCAACGGCGGCCCGATCACCCTCATCGCGCGCCACGAAGGCCCAGACAGCGCCACGGGCTTCACCGCGATCTCGCTGACCGCCTGCGACCTCACCGCGCTCGACGGCCAGGGCCACTGCCCCACCCCCTGACCCCGCCCGGCGTGCCTCATACCAGACCACAGACGAAGGGCTTGCTTTGTGGGCGAGGACAGGGGGATGGCCTGGGCCTGGGCCTGAGCGAGGCTGGTGCACCGCACCGCCGACTGAAGGCCCTGGCTCAGGCCGCCGCCTGGACCGCCCACAAAGTGAGTCTCTCGGCTGTGGTCTGGTATCAAGCCCTCAACCCGCCGATGGCGCGATCGTTCGCTCCTCGATCCGCCTTGTCCTGTCTGCCTTGCCCTCGTACGGAACCACGCTCAAGCCACTTCCATGTTGGGCCACCAGGATGCCCAGGATGACAGTGCTTCAAACGTGGTTCCGTATCACTCGATCCCGACGCCCTCGACCGCCAGACCCCGCGGCCAGAAGCCCGGCGCTTGCTCTCAGCGCGGCAGCGCGTCCCAGAAGTCGCAGATCTCGGCCTTGAGCCGCTGGCCGACGCCGACCTCCAGATCCAGACCCATGAAGCGCTCCTCGTCGACCTCGAACCCGGGCCAGCGCAGATCCTCGCCCCCGTTGGGATCGCCGCCCTCGGCCAGCCGCGTCCAATAACGCCGCATCAGCGCCGACAGCGGCCTCTCCTCCTCCTTGAGCGCGGTCCCGTAGAGCGAGTTCTGGAAGATGAACATGATCTCGGCGCTGTGGAACGCCCCCAGATCGGGGAAGAGCGAGAAGCGCACCTCCCGCGTGAAGTGGTAGGTCCACACCGGCAGCCCCGCCGACGACAGCGCCCTGGCCGTCCGCCGCGTCCCGCAGACGAAGAGATCGTCGCCGGCCACCTCCGCAAGCGCCCGGTTCGGGCTGCTGAAGTCGGAGGCCGGGTAGCGCGCCAGCACCGCCTCGGCACCATCGCCGTAAGCCTCCCGGATCACCTCCTCGTAGCGCGCCTCGTCAAAAACCTCGCGCATCAGCGCCACGAAGAGCGTCCCCTCATCTCGATTATGTCCAATGATCACAGGCACATCGGCCACCTCCCCGGCCTCGATGGCCTCGCCCACCGCCGCCGGATAGAGCGACCCCGCCGCCAGCGGCGTCCACAGCACGCCCTCGCCGAAGATCACCCCCTGCTTGATGGGCAGCGCGCGCATCAGCGCGTCCCTGTCCGCAGCGCGCAGGCAGGCCGCCGCGTCCGGGGCGCCCTCACAGCCGACGATCCCCGCCAGCCGCGCGCCATCGGCCATCGCCTGCGCCACGTTGGAGCGACCCTCGCGGACGCAGGGGCCGCTCTCGATGATCGCCCGATGAAAGAGCCCACGGCTGGCGGGCGTGACCAGGTGCAGGCAGGCGCTCACCGCCCCGGCCGACTCGCCGAAGATCGTCACAGTGCCGGGGTCGCCCCCGAAGGCGGCGATGTTGTCGCGCCCCCACGGAAGCGCCGCGATCTGGTCCAGCAGGCCGTAATTGCCCACCGCCCGATCGTCCTCGGCCTCCAGCGCCTCGTGGGCCAGGAAGCCGAAGGGGCCCAGCCGGTAGTTGATCGTCACGACGACCGCGCCGTCCTGCGCGAGGTGGTCGCCGTGGTAGAGCGGCTCGCTGCCGGCCCCGAGGGCGAAGCCGCCGCCGTGCATCCAGACCATCACGGGCGCGCCTTCGGGCGCAGGATCCGAAGACCAGACGTTGAGCACCAGGCAGTCCTCGTCCCCCGTCAGCGCGCCGCCGAGCGCCACCGGCTGGCGACAGGAGTTGCCAAACTGCGTCGCCTGAAGCGGGGCCTGCCAGGGCTCGGCGGGCTGCGGCGGCCGCCACCGAAGCTCCCCCACCGGCGGCGCCGCAAAGGGGATCCCCTTGAAGCTGCGCCCGCCATCCTCGACGACGCCGATCACCGGACCCAGACGCGTCTCGACCCTCGGCCCCGATGGCTCCGCCTCGGGCTCTGCCTCAGGTTCTGCCTCGGGCTCGGCCCCAGGCTCGGCCTCGGGTTGGGCTTCTGGCTCTGCGACGTCAGGATCGACGCCCGAGTCCTCCTCGTCAGCGGGAGGGTCGGCGGAGGGCGATCCGCCGCAGCCCAAGGGCGCGAGCAGCGCGAGCGAGGCGGCGACGAGGAGGAGCATCAGATGAAGATTCATGAGCAGACACCACCACTTGCAACAGATCAAGGCGAGCCAGGGGGCGGGCGCCGAGGCCAGGCGCCGGCCCGCCGCAGCTCTCTGGGAGGGCGCTACCTGGGGCAGCAGACGGGCGAGGAGGGGAAAGGCGCGTTGCCGTCGCCCGCGAAGCGCTCGCCCTCGGCCAGCGCGGCGCCGGAGACAGGGGAGCAGCCGAGGTCATCGGAGCCCTCGCCGCAGGCCACACATACGAGCAAGTGCCTGACAATCAACAACAAACCGGTCTTCCTCATCACCCAGCCGCTGAGCGCGAATCAGGACAGTGGATCCCTCGATACGTTGTCCTGTTGAGGTCTTCATTTCATAATCGATCCTCGCGCGCAAGCCGGCGGCGACCCTTCGCGCATCTTTTCAAGAGGCGCCTCCCTGTGGCATCACCTCACCACCACGGCCTGCCGAGCGGACCCCGATGAAAAGACCCGAAGCCCTCACCCTGGCGATCCTGCTGCTCATCGGCGGCGCGAGCTGGCCCGCCTCGCGCGCGAACGCCAGCCCCCCCGGCCCGCCGCTGGAGGCCGCCGACGCCGCCGATCCGACCGCCCCGCTCGATCAGGCGCCGAGCCGCGCCCTGCGCCCCGACCCGCCCGACGCCGATCCCACGCTGGCCCGCCGCGCGCTCAACGCCTCCGTCGCCCTCGTGCCGGGGCTCGCGATCCACGGCGCCGGCCACATGGCCGCAGGCGACGTCGACACGGGCCTGAGCCTCCTGATGGTCGAGGGGCTCGGCGTCCTGCTGACCATCGGCGGCATCGGGGGGCTGGCCGCCACCGGCGCCTCCCCTCGCCTGAGCACCCCCTTCATCACGTCGACGATCTCCGGCGTCGGCCTCTTCGGCCTCTCGGCCCTGGCCGACCTCTACGGCGTCCTGGCCCCCGCAGGCGGCTTCGGCCTCCCTGACATCGACCCGCCACCGCTCCGGCTCCAGGCGGGCTACCGCCACGTCCTCGACCCCATCTTTGACTACCGCAACTTCGCCCACGCCCGCGCCGACGCGCGCCTCGACCGGCTGCGACTGAGCCCCGAGGCCTGGTTCGCCCTCGACGACGCCAACTGGCGCCTGATCCTCATGGCCGCGTGGCGCTTCGCAGGCCCCACCAGCCCCGGCGTTGCCCGGGACAGCGTCGCCAAAGACGGCGTCGCCCAGATCGACGGCGTCGCCCAGATCGACGGCGTCGCCCAGATCGACGGCGTCGCCCAGATCGACGGCGTCGCCCAGATCGACGGCGTCGCCCAGATCAACGGCGTCGATGACCTCGGCGACGGCTCCGCCCTCGATCTGGAGTTTGGCCTCGTCCACCACCGCTACGACACCGAGGGCTTCAGCATCACGACCGGCGAGGTGGCCGTGCAGGGGCGGCTCGACCTCGCGCGGCTGGCTCCGACCCTCCGGGGCGCCTTCGCCGAGATGGGCTTCGGCGTGGCGATGGGCGCCAACAGCTACGACGGCCTGACCACCGAGGGCACCGACCTGCTCCTGGGGCGCTTCGCCTTCGGCCTCTACCTCGGCCATGAGGGCCAGGGCGAGCTCTCCATCTATTACGATCACCGCCACGACGGCTTCGCCGCCGGGCTCAAGGTCAAGGGCCTGGGCAGCGGCGCTCCTGGGCACTTCGGCGCGCGGCTGTCCACACGGCTCTTCGGACCCTGGGGCGTCGAGCTGAGCGCCGAGGCCGGCTCCGCCCTCGTCACCGGCGCCTCGATCACACGCGACCTCGGAGGGGAGCGATGACACACCGACAAGCCACTGATATTGCTAGACTATTCAGGATGGCGGCGCTCAAGGTCGTGGCGCTGTCCGCCTGCGCCGCGAGCCTGGGGGCTTGCCTGGACGTGGCCGACGAGCGGGCGCGCTTCGATCTGGAGGTGGGCCGAGGGGCGATCCCCGAGGCCGCCGTCGAGGTCCGCGACGGGCTCGCCTCGGTGCAGTCCTTCGAGCCGGGGGCGCTCGTGCTCTGGGCGCAGGCCCCCGAGCTTGAGATTACGCTGATCACCGGGCCGCAGGGCGGCGGCTCCTGGCTGCTGACGCTCCACAACGCGCTGGCGGACGCGGCGGTCAAGCGGGCCGTGGTCGTCGACCAGCCCGGCGGCGCGGGCCAGAGCGCCGAGATCGCCCTCGACGTCGAGCCGGTCGAGCCGGCCTCCCCGCTCGTCACCCTCAAGTCGTGGCGTCTGGAGTTGCCCTCGGGCGCGACGATCAAGCTGACGATAGGGCCGCCGGACGCGCGCAGCACCGAGCCCTTCCGCTTCATGATCTTCGCCGACATCCAGTCGCGGATCGACGGGGTGCAGGACATGTACGACAGGATGAAGGAGGACCCGACGATCCGCTTCGGGCTCATCAGCGGCGACCTGACCGAGCAGGGCGCACCGGAGGAGCTGAGGGCCTTTCAGGACGAGATGCGCGCCCTGCCCTTCCCGCTCTACGCGACGCTGGGCAACCACGAGCTGGGCCACGGGCAGCATGTGTTCCAGCGGATCTTCGGGCGGGGCAACTTCAGCTTCGTCTTCAGGGGGGTGCGCTTCACCTTGCTGGACTCGGCCAGCGCGACGATCGCCCCGCAGGCCTACGACTGGCTCGACGACTGGCTCGACGACGCCGAAGGTGGCCTGCACCTGGTCGTGACGCACATCCCGCCGCTGGATCCGGCGGGGCAGCGCAACGGGGCCTTCGCGTCGCGGGGCGAGGCCAACCGGCTGCTGAGCTTGCTGGCGCGCAAGGGGGTGGACATGACGGTCTATGGGCACGTCCACTCCTTCTACACCTTCACCAACGCGGGGATCGAGGCCTTCATCTCGGGCGGCGGCGGCGCGATCCCGCAGCGCCTCGACGGGATCGGCCGCCATTACCTGACGGTGGACGCCGACCCGGTCGCGCAGCGCTTCGCCACTTCGGTCGTCCGCATTGACCCTGAAGATTAGGCGCTCGGACGAGGGCCGCCGCGCACCCTTGAGATCGCAGATCGTCCCTGCCGCGTCGAGCCCGAAGAGCAGACCTGGGCTTCATCAACTCATACCAGACCACAGACGAAGGGCTTGCTTTGTGGGCGAGGACAGGGGGATGGCCTGGGCCTGGGCGAGGCTGGTGCACCGCACCGCCGACTGAAGGCCCTGGCTCAGGGCGCCGCCTGGACCGGCCACAAAGTGAGTCTCTCGGCTGTGGTCTGGTATCAGGCCCTTGAGGCCTTGACCCGGCCTTCAGCGGGCAGGGCGCGGGATGGCGACCTCGACCCACTCGACGCCGAGGACCTCCTCCAGCGCGGCGGGCGCGATCTCGACGAGGAAGCCCCGGCCTCCCCCGTTGATGAAGAGCCTCGGCAGATCCCGGATCGAGGCCTCCGCGAAGATCGGCATGGCCCGCCTCATCCCGAAGGGCGAGGTGCCGCCGACCTGATAGCCGGTGTGGCGCTCGGCCACGAGGGGATCGCAGGGAGCGACGCCCTTGACGCCCATGTGGCGGGCCAGGGCCTTGGTCGAGACCTGACAGTCCCCGTGCATCAGGATCGCCAGCGGGGCGCCGTCGTCGGCCTCCATGATGAGCGTCTTGATGACCTGGCGCTCGTCCACGCCAAGCTCGCGGGAGGAGACCGCGGTGCCGCCCTTGGGCTCGTAGGCAAAGGGGCGAGGCGTGAAGGACACCTTGGCGGCCTTGAGGGCGCGGACGGCTGCTGTGGAGGGGAGCTTCTCCTTCTTGGACATGGGCTCTCAGACCTCTGAGTCGCTTGCGGCGACGGGCTGGGCGGCGCGATCCCCCAGGGGCGAGGAGCGCGGCGCGGGTTCGGGGGGGCTAGAACGTTGATTGGTTTGAGGGACCGAGGCCGGCGAGGCTGACAGCGTCGAGGCCAAGGAGGAGAGCACAGGCGGGCCCTTGGCCCGCCGAGCATCGACGACGCCGGCATCGGCTCTGTCGGCCCGTTGGCCGACGGGAGTCAAACCAATCAACGTTCTAAGTCACGGTGACGGCCTTGGCGAGGTTTCTTGGCCTGTCGATCTCGCGGCCCAGCGACAGCGCGACATGATAGGCGAAAAACTGCAAGGGCACGACGGTCAGGGCCGGCGAGAGCGCCGGGTGGTGGTCTGGCAGCGGGACGAGCGCGTCGGCCAGCCGGGCGACGGCGCGATCCTCGGGCCTGGCCACGACGATCAGGTGGGCTCCGCGGGACTTGAGCTCCTGGAGGTTGCCGATCATGCGCTCGCGGCACTCGTCCTCCGGCACCAGCGCCCAGACCGGCGTGCCCGGCGCGATCAGCGCCAGCGGGCCGTGCTTCATCCCCGCGCCCGAGAGGCCGTCGGCCGGCGTGTAGGCCACCTCCTTGAGCTTGAGCGCCCCCTCACACGCCACCGACACGCTGACCCCACGGCCGACGAACATCACATAGGGGCTCTGGCAGAAGCGCTCGGCCAGGGCCTGCACCATCCCCTGATGCTCCAGCATCGCCTGGATCTTCTCGGGCAGCGCCGCCAGCGCCGACACCCACGCCCGCCCCTCGGAGGAGGGCATGTGGTGGACGCGCGCGAAGCGCAGCGCCAGCAGCGAGAGCGCCGCCACCTGCGCCGAAAAAGCCTTTGTAGAGCATACACTTATCTCAGGGCCCGCGTGCAGGTGGATCCCGCAGGCCGTCTCGCGGGCGATCGTGCTGCCGACCGCGTTGGTCAGGCCCGCCGTCAGCCCCCCGCGCCCGTTGATCTCGCGCAGCGCCAGGATCGTGTCGGCGGTCTCGCCGGACTGGCTGATGGCGACGTGCAGCGTGTCCTCGGTCACGATAGGGTTGCGGCAGACCAGCTCGGCGGCGTCGGCGGCCCGCGTCGGCATCCGCGCGTAGCGCTCCAGCAGATACTGGCCGACGCCGGCGCTGTGCAGGCTGGTGCCGCAGCCGAAGAGGGCCGCCTGCCGCAGCCCGAAGAGGCGCCGCCCGAGCCCGTCGATCCCCGAAAGGCGAGCGCTCGCCCCCGCCTCATCGAGCCGCCCCCGCAGCGCGCGCTCGATCACCACGGGCTGCTCCAGGATCTCCTTGATCATGTAGTGGGCGCAATCACCCAGGGCGGCGGACTCGGCGCTGGCCTCGATGGCCTCGACCCGCTTGGCCCTGTCCCGGTTGTCCAGATCCACCGTCCGCAGCCCGCCCCCGCTCACCTCGGCCACCTCGCCCTCGTCCAGCACCACGATCCTGTCCGTGAAGGGCGCCAGCGCCAGCTGATCCGAGGCCACCCAGCATCGCCCCTCCCCGATCCCGACGATGACGGGGCTGCCCACCCTGGCCGCGATCAGCCGATCCGGCTCCGAGCGGCACAGCACCAGCAGCCCCGCCGTCCCCCGGATCGCCCTCAAGGCCTGCCGCACCGCGTCCAGCAGCGAGGGCGCGCCCTGCTCTCGCTGCCGGACGATGAGGTGGGCCAGGATCTCCGAGTCCGTCTCCGAGGACAGCCGGCCGCCGGCCGCCTCGATCTGCGCCCGCAGATCGTCGGCGTTGTCGATGATCCCGTTGTGGACCACCGCGATCTCGCCGCTCGGGTCCAGGTGCGGGTGGCTGTTGGCCTCCGTCACGCCCCCGTGGGTCGCCCAGCGCGTGTGCCCGATCCCCACGCCCCCGGCCAGCCCCTCCGGCCAGGACCGCTCCAGCGCCGACAGCGGCCCGACCTCCCTCGCCACACGCAGCTTCTTGCGGTGGATCGTCGCGATCCCCGCCGAGTCGTAGCCCCGGTACTCCAGGCGCTTGAGCCCGGCCATCACCACCGGCCACGCCTCATCGACCCCCACGACCCCCATGATCCCACACATCCTCGACGCCCTCCCTTGTTGCCCTACCCGTAAATCCGACGCCGGACCTGGCGCTCGCTCACCTGAGGCGCTCTGAAGCGAAGCTGCGCCGCCTCCTGTTGGATCTGCGCGTAGATCCTCGCGTTCTTCCACCCGAGCCGCTGAAGCTCCGCGTGGCGCGCGGCCACGAAGGCCTCAAAGGTCTCGTCCTGTGCGTCGAGCACCTCGTCCACGATCCGCCGCGCCGTCCTCGGATCGAGATCAAACAGTCGGGTCAGCCGCGCCTCGATTTGCTTCAGTCGCCGGTCCATGGGCCAATACCTGCACGCTGGGGGAGCTCTCTGTCCATGAATATACCCGAAGTCGGGCAGGATGGACCCCTCCAGGGCCTCCGACGCCCTCCAACGGCGCCGAAAGCCAGCGGTAGACCGCCGCGCGGTGGCTGGGTTATGTTGTGGGCTGGCGGCCACGAGAGCGAAAGACAACCACGGACAAGGGCGTTGATCCCCGCGGCTGCGAACCCGAACAGACGCTGAAGAGGATCCCGACGATGCAAAACAAGAGCTTGTGGGCGCTGCCCCTCATGACCTGCCTCTGCGCAGCCCTCCTGGGCGGGTGCTGCGAAGAACAAGAGACCTCCGATCTGGCCGACGGCGGCGCGGCCCCTCAAGCCGAGGGCGACAAGGCCCAAGGCGACAGGGCCGAGGCCCCCGAGGGCGACAAGGCCCCGGCCGAGGGCGACAAGGCCGAGGGCGACAGGGCCAAGGCCCCCGAGGGCGACGCCGACGCGGGCGACAAGGCCGAGGGCGAGGAGCCCCCCATCGACAACGACGATCCCCGCAACATGCCCGGCAAGATCGATCGCGACGAGGACCGCCTTGAGGCCGTCGGCAAGCTCCTGAAGCTCGACGCCAGCCAGGGTTGGGAGCACGACCTGCTCGACGCCAGCGGCTCCGACCTCGCCGTCGCCATTCAGGAGGGCAGCAAGGGCGCCTCGCCGGCCTTCCGCGCCGCGCTGCTCCAGGGCGACACGATCCTCGACGAGACCACCGACTTCAAGGCCTTCCTCAACCTCGGCGACGACCTCGCCAACGAGTTCAAGGACTGCCTGACCTGGGCCACCTCCCCCATGACGCCCCTGACCTTCGGCGAGACCCGCGCGCTCAAGATCAGCTTCTGGTGCAACCTCGAAGAGGACCCCCCCATCACCAAGGAGATCGTCGCCATCCTCAAGCCCAACGCCGACAAGCCCGGCAAGCTCTCGGACTTCACCGTCCTCTGGAGCGGCCTGGGCGGCTCCAGCAGCCAGAGCGGCGACTGCGCCCTGACCAACGAGGCCTTCTTCACCGCCCTGGACGAAAAGACCCTCCAGCGCGAGATCAAGCCCACCGCCTTCCCCATCACCACCGGCCCCGAGGAGGGCGAGGACGACAGCGCCAACGTCATCGATGTCGCGGATGTGGAGGATAAGGGCGAACCCGAGAACCCCTGCAAGACCCCCAAGGGCAAGATCGACAAGTTCACCCTCCTCTGAGTGATCGCCTCCGAACACTCGCCGCCGCGCGATAGCCTCCGAACACTCGCCGCCGCGCAATGAGAAGCGCCCCCACAGGATACCCTGCGGGGGCGCTTCCCATTGCGCTCAGGCTGACACCTACTCGCGCGACTCCCGACGCCCTCGCGCCTCGTCCATCGCCTCGACGCAGGCCGCCGAGAACTCGCCGCGGTGCGCCTCGATGCACTCCCTCATCCGACCTTCGCCGGGCTCAACCTCGCCGCAGGCCGCCTTGATGTCCTCGCCGCACACCCTCTTGAGGGCACCGTGGCCCCGGCCCCGATTACCCTTGTGCTTCTTGTGCTTCCTGGCCGCCTTGAGCGCCTTGGAGCAGCCCTTGCTCAGATCGTCCTTGTTGTCCCTCATGCACTGGCGCAGCTCCTTGCCCTCCAGACCCCCGCACAGGCTCTGCGCGTCGGCCTCGCAGGCCACCTTGAGCGCCTGCCGCTTCTCCTTGAACTTGTCCAGCTTCGCCTCGCACGCCTCCGACAAGGCCTCCCGGTTCTCCTCCAGGCACTGCATCGTCTCATGCTGGTTACCGGCCTGCGCGCACAACCTCACCTTGTCCTGGGCGCACGCCCCCTCACCGCCGCCACCCCCCTTGCCCCCCCGCGCGCTCGCCGGGCCCGCCACCACCATCACCATCGCGATCGACACGATCCCGGCCGCCATCTTCAGGTTCATTGATTTTCTCCATTCTCTCACCAGTTGAAGACACACCGATCCGTCCAGCTCGCCGCACCCCCATTCAGGAGCCCGACGCGCCGCGCCACCCCAGCACCTGCCCATCTCGGGCTCGACCGGGGCCATCGCGCTTCGTCCAGGCCGGTCAACAAGGGAGACCCGATGCCCTGCGAGGCGTTAAAAAAAATTTCTTCGCCTCGATGAGACTGTCGGTACGTTACTGGGACAGGTTTGCTCAGTGAAGCCTGAAGTCCTGCCGCGCTCGCCGATCGCCCCACGCTCCTCGCACCGCCCCCGTTGGGGACGGGCTCGTCGGGTGGGGCTAGAAACTCAGGGTGGGCTGCGCCCTCTCGGTCGCAGGCCAGCGCACGACCGATGTCGACACCAGGGGGCGTGAAAACCACAATCCACAGGCCCACTTCGACGCGCTGATCCTGCCCCGCGATCCGCCCTGGCCCGCCCGCCGGCCTGCGCCCTTGGGCGCAGCCCCCCCGCGCATCCAAGCCCCACCCGACGAGCCCGTCCCCAACGGGGGCGGTGCGAGGAGCGTGGGGCGATACGCCGTCGGCACGATCGTGGCGTGGGATGCCGTGGCGTCGCGGGCCTTGGAACCTTCACTGAGCAAACCTGTGACTGGGATAGGCTCTGCATTGCGTTGGTCGGACTGGCGTGGGAGAGTCTTCTTCTGGGGGCGAGCGGAGCATCGTGGCGGGATCGCCCGTCGTCGTGCGAGCCTGACCTTGGGGGGACGCGCCGAGGGCAGGCAGCGTCCGATATCGGGCGAGACTGTCGCCGAGGGCAGCCATGGCACAATACAAGACCGGGCCGAGCGCCTGGATCTTCTTCATCCTGGGCGGCACTTTCCTGTTCGGCTCCGTGTTGGTCGGCGCGCTGATGGTCTCCGTGGGCCTTGGGGTTGGCGGTGGCCGGCCGCCGGGCCGCGACTTCTACGCGATGTTCGGAGGCCTGGCCTGCTTCTTTGTTGTCGTCGGCTCGCTGATGATCGCCCTCAACGTCTGGCTCCTCGCCCGCCGGCGCAAGGCCCTTCCGCCAGATCCCAACCCGGCCGCGTGGGTGGCCTGGGCGCTGTCCCAGCGCAGCGCGTGGTGGAAGGGTGAGTGGGAGGGGCGCACCGTGGTGGCGCAGCGCGCCTTCCGCAAGTACGGTCATGGTCACATCTACCTTCACGTGTCGGCCGCTGTGGCGTCGAGGGCGGTGCTGATTCGGCGCGGCGGGGTGGCCGGTGGGCTGGGGCGAGCCCTCGAGTCTGTCGCCGGCGCCACCGTTGTCTCGGCCGCGACGCTGGGTTACCCCGACTTCGAGGTCTCGATGGCCGAGCCGGAGTGGGCCGAGCGCGTGCTCGGCACGCCCAAGGCGCGGGAGGCCGTCCAGACCCTGGCCGCCCTGCCCACGGGGGCCAGCGTCGTCTCCATCAGCCTGAACCCCGGCCACCTGACCCTGTGCCACGGGTTCCCCTCCACGGGAGCCGTCGGGGAGCTCACCGCCTCCTCCTGCCTGCAGCAACTCGCCGCGCTCGCCAGGATCGCCGAGGCCCAGCCCGGGCCACGGACGCCGGTGCTGCCGAGCTGGAGCGACGGGCTCGCGCTGAACCCGGCCAAGGCGCAACGCGTGGCCTACGTCATCGTGTTCGTGCTGGTCGGAGGCATCGCGCTCGCGATCACCGTTGCCGCGTTGCTCGCGATGGCCTTGAGCTGACCGCGAGCGTTGCCACCATCGTGCCCGAGGCGAAACGCGTGCGGTCGTCCTGAACCAGGGGAACCTCCAGTGCACCAGACCCCGTCGGCGGCTGGTCGCCCCCCAACCCCTGCCGGAGCGGGCGGCGAGTCCGTAAATGTTTGATATTGCATAAGAATCCACATCGCGCTTCGTCCGGATCGGTCAACAAGGGAGACCCGATGCCGCGCGAGGCGGTAAAACGCTTCGCCTCAATGCCTCAAAAAATCCGATCCACGAACCAGAACATCCCCAGCGACGCCCCCGCCATCGAACCCCAGGCCACGATCCTGTCGTGGAGCCCGCGCCGCCGACCCCACGCGAGCAAGGGCCAGATCCCCGCGATCAACGCCAGCTGACCCAGCTCCACCCCGACGTTGAAGCAGAACAGGGACCACAGCGACACCCCCACACCCTGCCCGCCGAACACCCCCGCAAACCCAAAGCCATGAACCAGGCCAAAGAGCATCGCCACAAGCCCTTGCCAACGCTCAGGTTTTTCGGTTCTGGCCGAGAGCGCGAAGTGACAGGCCGCGAAGATCCCCACCCCGACGAGACACAGCCAGAGGCCGCCCCCTCGCCCCACCGCGACCAGCGCAGACGCCGCGATCGCGGCCACCACGACGACCGGGATCCGCGCGCCCTTGCCCTGCCTCGACCAGACGTTCTCGGCGGCCACCAGCGCGATCGACAACCCGATCATCGCCTCTATCGAGGGCACGTCGACCCGCACGAGCCCCCCCCACGCCATCGCCAGCGTCGCGCAATGCCCAAGCGTGAACCCCGTCACCGTCAGCGCAAGCGCCCGCCACGACGTCGCCCCCAGCACCAGCATCGCCACGAAGGCCAGGTGATCCCACCCCGTCAGGATGTGCTCGACGCCGATGGCGATCAGCCGCCAGCCTGCCCCCTCGTCGACCCCCTCGGCCACCCCCACCGAGGGCGCCTCGGCGCTCAAGACACGCTCCACGATCAGGCGCCCCGCCTCCGCGCCCCCTCGGGCATCGCCCTCGCCTCGCGCTCCACCCGCCTCGGTGCTCTCAAGCGCCGTCAACATGTGAAGGTGCCCCGGGATCTCCTCGAAGAGCAGCGCGCTGCGGGCGCGCCACGGCCGGGCGATCCCGGCGCAGCCCACCCGCCACTCGAAGCGCCACGACCCCGGCTCCGCGCCCAGCTCTGCGAACGAGCCGCGCACAGGCGCGCACCGCCCCAGCCTGCCCTCCAGCCAGAGCGCCCCCGTCAGCACCCCCTCGATGTCGCGCTCGCCGATCTCCCCAAGCGCGCTCCGGTCCAGGGCCGAGAGCCGGACCCTGACCGTCGCGCCCTCGGCGTCGAGCCGCCAGACGCTGTGGGAGACGCTCCGGGTGTGCGCGCCCGCGTCCGCCGCGAGGCCGGCGACCCCCGCCCACACGAGCGCCACCAGCGCGAGCGCCGCGACCGACGAGGCCAGCGCGCTCTGCGCAAACGGCCTGGGCAGGCGGCGCTCGGCGCAAACGGCCAGCGCGCTCGGCGCGAATGGCCGGGGCGGGCGGCGCTCGGCGGGCAGGGCGGCGCGGCTCGACAAAGGGCTTGGCAGGCGGGTTGAGCGCGGAGCCCTCGCTGAAGATCCTGGCGTCTGGCGATCGCTGAAGATCCTGCAAGATGGCGATATCACTGAAGATCCTGGCGGACGGCAATGGGCACCTCTCGCCGCCGGGCCTCCAGAAAGCGCCTGACGGCCTCATCGCCCAGGTTCTTGCGCCAGTCGGCCTCGACGAGCGCCTTGACCTCTTCGAAGGGCCGCTCCTGGCCCGCCTCGACCTCCGCGATCGACAGGAGGCAGGCGCCGCCCGCGCATCGCAGCGGCGGGCTGGTCTGGCCCTCGACCAGCGCCGAGGCCGCCGCCGCCAGCGTCGGCCCGAGGTAATCGCCGAGCTTCTGGACCGTCAACAGGGCGTCGGGCGGCGGCGTCAGCGGCGGATCCCCGAGGCGCGCGGCCTCCTCAGTCCAGCCGCCGCGCACGACGCGAGCGCGAGCCTCGGCGGCGCGCTGGAGGGCGGCCTCGTCGCCCCCGGAGAGCCGAGCGCTGAAGAAGAGCTGGCGCACACGAGCGCGGACGGGCCGCCGGAACAGGGCCTTGCGCGCCTCGTAATGGGCGCGAAGGGCCTCCTCGGAGGGGGCGGGCTCGGCGCCCTCGGCCTGGGCGACGATGAAGCTGAGCACCGCGTCGCCGAGCGCCGCTCTGAGGCGCGGCGCCCGCATGGGGAGGCCGAGCTCGACGCCGCGCTGGGCCAGGAGCGACTCGTCGATGAGCCGATCGAGCACATGGCGGCGCGCGGCCTCGTCGAGCGCGCGCCGATCGCCGCCCATCGCGTCGAGCACGCGCCGGTAGTCCTCCTCGGCGATCGGCGCGCCGCCGACGATCGCCACGGCGCCCTCAGGGACGCGCGGGGCCTCGGCGTCGGGGCCGAGAGCCCCCAGCGCCGCGATCACCGCCCCGAGCAGCGCCCCGAGGGCCAGCATCCCCTCGGCGGCCTTCACGGCCTGGGCTCTTGAGCCGAAGGTCGCGGGCCCGAAGGCCGCTGGCCCGAAGGCCGCTGGTCCAAGGGCTTCTGGTCCAAGGGCTTCTGGTCCGAAGGCTGCTGGCCTGAGGGCTGCTGGCCTGAGGGCCGCTGGCCCTCGGGGGGGGAGCCCTGGGGCGCGTCGGAGGGCGCGGGCGGATCGGCGGGGGCGGCGCGGGGATCGAAGCGGACGAAGATGGGGGAGGACCAGGCGCGCTCCTCGGCATCGGCGAGGCAGTCTTCGTCGAGCGGGGTGGGGACGCCGCCGAAGCAGGGGCGCTGTGTCTCGCAGCCTTCGCCTTCGCAGCGGAGGTTGCTGGCGTTGACGGTCGGGGTGGCCTCCTGGATGGCGCGCACGTAGTAGACAACGTCGCGGGCGCCTTCGAGGAAGGCGGGGTCGTCGAACTCGACCCGACAGCCGGCGGGGTCGTCCGGGCAGTCGAAGGAGCGCCAGACGTCCTCGATGAGCCCGTCGATGGGCTCCTCCTCGGCGCGCTGGGGCCGGATGCGGATGACCTCGATCCGGACGATCCTGCGGCGGGTGTCCGAGGGGTTGTAGCACTCGCCGACGCAGAGGCGAGCGAGCGCGTCGCCGCCAAGCGCGTCCTGGACCCAGTCGGGGCAGCCGGGCTTCTGCTCAAAGGCCCCGGCGGCGCGAACGACGAAGCGCGGCGCGGCGCCCATCTGGACCTCGCTGCCCATGGCGCGGCGGCCTTCGGGGCCGTTGATCAGGTCGAACCACAGCAGGATGCGATCGCCCGAGGTGCCGTAGACCTCGCGCCGCTTGAGGGCGTCCCAGATCGCGGCGCGGTTGCGCCCCTGGCTGTGGACGGCCACGAGCCCTCCCGTCATGAAGAAGGAGGCCTGGCGCTCGGCGAAGACGGCCCTGAAGGGCGCCATCGACCCCGGATCCAGCGCGGCGGCCCGCAGCGACGGGGCCTCCCGCTCTCCATAGACGAGCTCGGCCCACTCCTCGGCCTCGGGGCCTGTCGCCTCGGTCATCTTGCGCCGCGCGAACTCCTTGTAGCCGGTCCCTGGCCTGGCCTTGTGGTTGTCGCTGGAGGCCATCAGGCCCAGGACCGCATGCCGGGGCCTGGCCGGATCGTCGAAGTTGCCGCGCGCCAGGATGTACTGGGCCGAGCCGCCCGGGCGATAGTTGAAGGACGGCCCGTAGCAATCCCGACACTGGTCGCAGCCTCGCCAGTCCTCCACGCTGGCCCCCGGGATCGCCCTGAAGCCGGCCACCCCAAGCGCGACGTGCCGCTCTCTGGCCTCGGCCACCCTCGACTCGCACTCCGAGGCCGACGCCTCGCCGCACCTCGACCGGATGATCTCGCCGGCCCTCCAGCAGCAGGGCTCGTAGCCCGGCGTCGGCGCGGGGCAGCGGGCGACGCCGTCCTTGTCGATCTCCACGGCCCGCCAGCTGCGATACTCCTCCGAGTTGCCGTGGCCCGAGAAGACCTCCAGGAGCCGCTGCCGCGCCGGGTCGTCCTGCTCGGCGGCCAGCTGCTTGTCCCAGGTGTAGCCCGGCGGCGTGTAGAAGCCCCAGGTCGTCCCGTGGGGGATGACCAGCGCGTCCAGGCCCCACTGGTCGAGCTTGTCAAAGAGCGCCCGGGGCGTCTCGGCCACCTCCATGCAGTCGGCGGGCAGCTCGCGCGTGTCGACACCCTCGGGGCAGCGCGGCGCGCCGCTGATCTCGCGCTGCATGCGGCCCAGGTCCAGGTAGCGCTGGCGGCGGCTGAAGTCACGAACCGGCACCGCCGCGAAGTCCGCCACCAGCCCGGGGTCTATCCCGCCCCCGCGCATCGCCTGGTTGGCCAGACCCTCGGCGCCGATCGGCCGGGCGGGCAGGTCGGCCTCACCAAGCCCTTGAAATATCACGTTTTTATGACCGTAGTGGGCGTCGGGCGTCGCCCCGACCTGCGTCCACTCAAAGCCCATGAAGGGCACCAGATCCGGCGCCGCGCGCCCCCCGGCCACCGCCTCGCACTGCCGGATCGACGCCTTGGACTCCTCCCAGTGGGCCTGTGTCAGGGCCTCGGCGTGATCGGTCAGCGCGAAGAAGTCCAGCGCCGAACAATACCGGGCGAAGTCGCACGCGTCCGCAGGCGGGTGCGCCCCCTCACCGCCGAGCAAGGGCAGGCTCATCAGGAAGGCGTCGGTCGAGAAGGTCGTGTGGACGTGCAGATCCCCAAAGAGGATCTGCCCATCTGCGCGCTCCGACTCAGGAAACCCCGCCTCGGCGGCCACCTGCGCAGCCCCCCGCGCCGCCACCGTCGCCGCCGGGCTCTGCGCGGTGCGGACGAACCCAGGCCCTTCGTGCTCCCCCCCGCCGTAGATCACATAGAGCGCCAGCAGCAGCGCGACCAGCACGGACAGGATCCCGATGAGCCACTTCTTCTTGCCAGACATCAGCCCTCCCCGCGCACCCCTGACCCGACGCGCCAACCTGCCCATCGCGGCCGTGCGACAGCGGATGTGAACCACGAGCGCAGATCTTAAACTCAGCCGATCCGCCGACGCAAGACGCCGCCAGGGATCTCCAGGGGCGGCGCGGACTTCGACGTCGTTGTGACCGAGGTTCCTGGTGCGCTCGCTGCGGCCGGGGATCCGGCGCGCTCGCCCTGAGGGATCTCGACGTCGGGGGGCTCAAACAGGAGAGGGGCCGCCTCAGCCGCCCGCGAGGTGCTGGCGAGCGACGACCTGGCTGGGGTCAAGCTCAAGAACGCGCTTGAAGCAGTCCATCGCCTCACGGTGGTTCCTGCGCAGCAGCGCGGTCTCTCCCTTCTCCATGTAGAGCTCCACGCCGCTCTTGAGCTGGAAGGTGTTGACGAAGCTCTTGCGGTAGGCCACCCGCGTCGCGTCGTTCGCCAGAACGCGGCGCGCCTCGTCGAGCGCCTGCCGGATACGCACCAGATCGGCCTCGACCTTCGGCAGCAGCTCCTCGGGCACGGATCTCCGATCGAAAATGACCATGTCGCGATGGTAGGCCTCCTCGATCAGCGCGCCGTAGGCGCTCCAGTGCAGATCGAGGATCTCAAAGTGATCCGAGAAGCCCAGCTTCGCCATCTTCGAGCGGTGATGCTGCATGAACTGCGCGACCGACAGCGGCGCCCACTGGCTTGAGGTCGCCGTTGGCCTGGAAGCCCCCGTCGCCTCCACCCTGGCGTACTCCGTGGGTCGCGACTCGCTCGACACCGGCCGCGACGCTCCTGGCGCCGGCTGCGACGGGCTCGACACTGGCCGCGACGGGCTCGATACCGGCCGCGACGGGCTCGATACCGGCTGCGACGGGCTCGACACCGGTCGCGACGGGCTCGACACCGGCTGCGACGGGCTCGACACCGGTCGCGACGGGCTCGACACCGGCCGCGACGCTCCTGGCGCCGGCTGCGACGCGCTCGACACTGGCCGCGAACGAAAGGCGCCCGTAGCCTCGGCCTCGGGCACCTCCCGAGCGCTGCCCGACGGCCTTGCGCCGTGAACCGCTCCCGACTCGGGGGGCTCTGCCACGATCGGGTTGGGCTGGCTCTGGCGCCTGGGTCGGATGGATCCCGAGTCCGACGATCGCACGGGTCGGACGGACCCCGTCGCGGGACGCTCTGCGGCGAAGCCCGACGACGATCCAGCGCCAACGCGGGAGATCGGCCGGTGGCTCTCACGAGATCGATATCTCATCTGAGGTGGCGTGCTCCGAGGCCCGTGAGAGGGCAGATCAACGGAGACCCCGCCGGCCGCGTAGGCGCCCGCTGCGACCCGCCACCACGCCTCGTGCTCCGGCGAGGCCGGCTCGACCTCCAGGACCGGCCCCGTCCTGAGCCGCTGGACCACCCGCGCCCTGTACCAGATCTCCAGGTTGACCGGGGGCAGCATGACACACAGGGCAAGCTCGGCGCCAACCTCCAACTCAAAGGGCATCTCCACCACCACGGCCTTTTGAGCCTCGATCTGGCCGCGCACGTCGAGGAAGGCCCCCTGCGTCAAGAGCTCCACCCCCAGGATCGAGCCATCGCGCTCGCCCAGAAAGACTCGCCGATCAGGAAGCGCATGACAGGAAAATGGCTTCTCCCCCTCAGCCGTCGCCTCAAGGTCCGCGACGATCCGCGCCAGGGTCTCGGCGACCTCGACCGTCGACAGCTCCTGGTACCTCGCCTTGAGGATGTGCTCGACCTCCGAGCGCAAGCGCTCCTGAAGGGCCGTCTCCCCCCCATTGCTCGACCTCGATGATCTCCAATCCGCCATCACCACCCCGCAAGGAAAACCGACAAGACCGCGCGCCTCCTCCGATCATACGCATCGGCTCCAAGCCAGACAAGGTTGACCTCCGACAAACCCCCTGCCGTCGACCATCCAGCCGCTCTCTCTGTGCAACCTCGCCCGGGATCGCCCGCCCCCGAATTCATCGGCAGATCAATTTTCCTGACAAGAGGGACGATTCGGCACATCATCCTACATGGCATGACATGTCGCCTGTCATCCGACAACAAGAGGACGCCTCCGATGAGAAAACGCCCCATGAAGCCCACCGCCCCCCTTTTCGCGATCGCCGTCGCGGCCTCTCTCTTGACGGGCTCGGCCGCGCTCGCCCAGGGGGCGCGCTGCCCAGGCACCTCCTCGATCTCGATTGACATGGACGCCGACGGGATCGTCGAGGATCAGGACAGCTGCCCCGGCCTCGCCAACCCCGACCAGCGCGACCTCGACGAAGATGGGCTCGGCGACGCCTGCGATGACTCCGACGACGACGGCGTCCTCGACGCGCTCGACAACTGCCCCTTGAAGGCCAACGGCCCCCAGCGCGACCTTGACGGGAACGGGATCGGCGACGCCTGCGACGACTCCGACGCCGACGGCGCCTTTGACGCGCTCGACAACTGCCCCGGCCTCGCCAACCCCGACCAGCGCGACGCCGACGGAGACGGGCCCGGGGACGCCTGCGACGACTCCGACGCCGACGGCGTCCTCGACGACCTCGACCTGTGCCGCTACGCCGCCAACCCCGACCAGCGCGACCTTGACGGGGACGGGCGCGGCGACGCCTGCGACGACTCCGATGGCGACGGCGTCCTCGACGCGCTCGACACCTGCCCGCACGCTCTGGACTTCGAATCGCTCGACGGCGACAACGACGGCGTCGGCGACGCCTGCGACGACGACATCGACGGCGACGGCGTCCTCAACGCGCTCGACGCCTGCCTCTGCGCTCCCGATCCGGACCAGCTCAACCACGACGGCGACGGCGTCGGCGACGCCTGCGACGACGACATCGACGGCGACGGGCTGCCCAACGCCGTCGAGCAGGCGCACGAGCTCAGGATCGCCGACGCGGACTCGGACGACGACGGCCTCACCGACGGGCTGGAGGGCTTCTTCGACACCGACGGCGACGGGCTGAACGACGCCCTTGATCCGGACAGCGACGACGACGGCCTCCTCGACGGCACCGAGGCGGGCCTGACCCTCGCGCCGTCCGACACCGACCTGAGCGCGGGCCACTTCATCCCCGATCTGGACCCGTCGACCACCACCGACCCACGCCGCGCCGACAGCGACGGCGGCGGCCTCGTCGACGGCGCCGAGGATCTGGACCGCAACGGCCGGCGCGATCCCGGCGAGACCGACCCCGGCGATCCCAGCGACGACCGGTGGGTCCTGGACAACGATCGGGATGGCCTGGCCGACGCCACCGAGGGGATCTTCGGCACCAACCCCCACGACCCCGACAGCGACGACGACCGCATCCTCGACGGCCTGGAGCCCAACTGGAACCTCGACACCGACCTCGACGGGCTCATCAACGCCCTGGATCCCGACTCGGACGACGACGGCTTCACCGACGGCGACGAGATCGAGCGCGGCACCGACCCCCTGCACGCCGACAGCGACCGCGACGGCGTGAGCGACGGCGAGGAGCTGCGCAACGGCACCGACCCCCTGCACCCCGACAGCGACCGCGACGGGCGCCAGGACGGCCAGGAGCTCAACGAGGGCACCGATCCCACCGATCCCGAATCCTACGGCGTCATCGACGACCTCGACGCAGACCTCCCGACCCCCTCGCGCGGCCCCACGGTCGAGGAGAGCCTCATCGCCTGCAGCCAGCACGGCCTCTCTCGCGCGCCCGGCTCAAGCTGGCCGCTGCTGTGCCTCGCGCTCTTGCTGCTCGTCCTGGCCCAGCGCCGCAACTCGCCCTGGCCCTGAGGCAGGGCGGCGCGGCCGACGCTCGCCCAGGCCGCGCGGAGGTCCCTTCTTCGAGTCCAGAGGCCAGTGGAGTGGGGCCAGGTCCCAGCTGGCGGGCGCGGCCGAGGCTCGCCCATGCCGCGCGGCGGCCCCTTCTTCCCCTCGCCGCGCCCAGGCCGCGCTACCCGGCCAGCTTCGTGGCGTAGCTCAAGCCGCCGAGCGCGGCCATCAGCAAGATGATGAATTGACAGGCGAAGAGCGCGGCCACCGAGCGGGTCCTCGCGTACATCAAGGCCAGCGGCAGCCCGCCGCCGAGGGTGTAGACGAGCACGGCGTAGATCATGGCCGCAGGCGAGGCCTGAAGGATCGGGACGTAGGTCAGCGCGTAGAGGCCGTAGAGGCCGGCGCTGACCAGCACCGCCGAGGCCGGGTTCTTCATCTCGACCAGCAGGGTCCGAGTCACGAAGCCCTGGAAGAAGAGCACCTCGGCGAAGGCCCGGACGGTCAGCAGGCCGAAGATCCCGGCCAGCGTCGCCGTCGCGTCGACTTCGAAGCGGGCCAGCGCGCTGGCGGCGCTGCCCATCGCCACGGCGGCCAGCAGCGAGAGCACGAAGGGCTTCCAGCGCGGAACCCACCCCAGCCGCTCCAGCCCCTCGCGGCGCAGGCCCGCGACCGCCGCGATCCCGGCGACGGACAGCAGCCCCGCCCGGGCGAAGATCATCGCCTCGTCGGTCGCCAGCGCCAGCTCCCTGGCCCCCAGCCCCAAGACCGACGACAACATCAGCGAGCCGACGAAGACCAGCCCGAAGACCCCCACGACGTGCCGGACACCCCGACCCACATCGCCCACGCCAAAGACCAGCGGGCCAGTGAGCGGATCACCCTCCTCCGCCGGGTCGATCTGGAGCGCAACTGGCCGACGAGGGCGCTTGACCTTCCGCTGTTGAGCGCGCTCGGCCTCTTGCGGCGCCTCCTTCGAGGGCTCCGCCGCAACCTCCGGGGCCTTCGAAGCGCCCTTCTCCAACACCGACGACAGATCCTTGAGGCTGATGAGCCCCGAGCGCCCTCCCCTGGCCTGACCCGTCGCCTCGACGTCGAGGTTCATCAAGCCCTTCTCTGGCCCCTTGGCCGCGTCGCCCGCCTCGGGCAGCCGGATCATCCGAGAGCGCGAAGTCGCGATGAAGTCGCTCAACGCCACCGCCGCGACAGGTGCCTCAGGCTCGGCCTCCACCGCCTTCAGGAGCACCATCCTCGACCGCGACGCCTCGGCGAAGTCGCTCGACGGCGCCGCTCGCCCGCCATCGAGCGACTTCGCCGAGGCGCCCCTTGAACGCGCGGGCCGGATGTGGGTCGGCTGCTCGCTGGCCTGAGCGTCCCGGCGAGACTCCCGGCGACGACGAATGCGCGGCTCCGGCTCGCCAAACAGGACGTCAGCCGACTCCTCAGCGCCGCTTATCGACCCACCCTGTTCATCTGCACAAGCCATAACCCACCCCGATCCCCCTTCTCGACCCAGTGGGAGAAGGCCCACCCTGGTGCGAACCGGCATGACAAGTGGAGCCGCGCTCGCGCCATGAATCGAGGTCACCTCCCAAGGTTAGGCCGGCCCTGACGATCAAACAAGACTGAACAAAAATTCACAAGACACGAATCTTGATTTCGACCTCCCATGAGCCTGAGAGCGAATCGCTCGACGCTCCAGCGCCCGCGTTGCGTTGGGCGGTGATTGATTTTTCCGGCCGCGTTTTCTAAGGTCCGCCAGGATCTCGACGCTGGAGCGGCCCATGACCGATGCCACCGCGCGCGCGCTCAACGCCGCCGCACGACAAGAACCGCTCTCGGACCTCGACGCGCTGGCGCTGGCCGACCTCGCCGCCCTGGTCGATCATCCCCACGGCGCCCCCCCGCTCGATCACTCTGGAGGAGCGCCGCACCTGGGAGGGGGCCTCGGCGCGCTCCTGGCCGCCGCCGCTGCCCGCCGCGATCGCGCCTTCCCGGGCGCCACCCTGACCTACTCCCCCAAGGTCTTCCTGCCGCTGACAAACTTGTGCCGAAACCGATGTGACTACTGCTCTTTTCGCCGTTCTCCTGGCGACGCCGGCGAGTGGACCATGACCCCCGCCCAGATCGAGGCGCAGTGCGAGCGCGCCCGCGAGCTGGGCTGCGCCGAGGCGCTGTTCTGCCTCGGCGACCGCCCCGACGTCTTCCCCGACTACCGGGCGCTGATTGAGTCGTGGGGCCACAAGGACACCGTCGACTACCTCGTCCACGCCGGCCAGATCGCGCTCTCCAAGGGCCTGCTGCCCCACACCAACGCCGGCGTCCTCGACCGCGACGAGATGGCCCGCCTGCGCCCCGTCAACGTCAGCCTCGGCCTCATGCTGGAGAACATCAGCCCTCGCCTCTGCGGCAAGGGCATGCCCCACCACCGCGCCCCCGACAAGCGCCCCGAGGCCCGCGTCGCCATGACCCGCCACGCCGGACAGCTCGGCATCCCCTTCACCTCCGGCCTCCTGCTCGGCATCGGCGAGACGCCCACTGAGCGCGTCCAGACCCTCCTGGCCATCCGCGACCTCCACCGCGAAGGCCAGCACATCCAGGAGGTCATCGTCCAGAACTTCCGCGCCTTCGAAACCACCCCCATGGCCCTGGCGCCCGAGCCCGCCGACGTCGAGATCGCCCACGCCGTCGCCCTGGCCCGCCTCATCCTCGATGACGAGGTCAGCGTCCAGGCCCCCCCCAACCTCAACCCCGCCGCCACGCACCTGCTCATCCAGGCCGGCGTCAACGACTTCGGCGGCATCTCGCCCCTGACCCCCGACTACATCAACCCCGCGCACCCCTGGCCGCACCTCGACCGGCTCGCCGAGGTCTGCGCCGACGCCGGCTTCCTCCTGCGCCCCCGGCTCCCCATCTACCCCCGCTACCTCCGCTCACCCGACCACCTGCACCCCGACCTCCTGCCCCTCACCCTCGCCGTCGACGCCAGGCTCCAGCACTGCTCCCCCACCCAGAGGTCATGATGCAAAGCACCCCCGATCTGGCCTCCTGCCTCACTGGCGTCTCCCCCGACATCCGCGCCGCCCTCGAAGGCTGCCTCGCCGACCGCCCCCTGAGCTGGCAACAAGGCGTCACCCTGAGCCGCGCGCGCGGCCTCGACCTGCTCGCCCTGTGCCTGTGCGCCGACCACATGCGCGCCCGACAGGCCGGCGAGGTCGTCACCTACGTCGTCAACCGCAACATCAACTTCACCAACGTCTGCATCAAGGCCTGCCGCTTCTGCGCCTTCTCCCGCACCCTGCGCTCCGAGCAAGGCTACATGCTCGACACCGAAGAGGTCGTGCGCCGCGCCGTCGAGGCCGCCGACATGGGCGCCACCGAGGTCTGCCTCCAGGCCGGGCTCGCCCCCAGCGCCTGGGGCCGCCTCTACCCGGACCTGTGCCGCGCCGTCAAAGCCGCCCGCCCTGACCTCCACATCCACGCCTTCTCCCCCGAAGAGATCAAGTACGGCGCCGCCCTGGCCCGCACCCCCGTCCGCGACTACCTCATCGAGCTCGTCGACGCCGGCCTCGGCTCCCTCCCCGGCACCTCCGCCGAGATCCTCGACGACGCCCTCCGTGACCAGATCGCCCCCGGCCGCATCACCACCCGGGAGTGGATCGAGGTCATCACCGCCGCCCACTCCATCGGCCTGCCCACCACCGCCACCATGATGTTCGGGCATGTCGAGACCCTCGAGCAGCGCATGCGACACCTCGACCTGTTGCGCTCCATCCAGGCCGACACCGGCGGCTTCACCGAGTTCGTCCCCCTCTCCTTCGTCCACGCCGAAGCGCCCATGTTCCTCGACCACTCCCTCCCCGGCGTCCCCCCCGGCCCCACCGGCGACGACGTCATCCGACTCTACGCCATCGCCCGGCTCATGCTCGGGCCCTCCTTCCGCAACATCCAGGCCTCCTGGGTCAAGGAGGGCCTGCGCCAATCCCAATGGCTCCTGTCCTGCGGCGTCAACGATCTCGGCGGCACCCTCATCAACGAGAGCATCTCCACCTCCGCTGGCGCGCAGCACGGGCAGCTCATGCGGCCCTCCACCCTCCGCCACGCCATCCGCGACGCCGGACGCATCCCCGCACAGCGCAACACCCTCTACGACACCCTCCACACCTTCGATGACCCCTCCACCGACACCCCCGAACCCCTCGATCTCGTCTCCGATCCCGACGCCACCTTCGGCTCCTACCACGCCCTCACCCTCGCCCCATCCTTTCGCTACAGAAAATCCGTCTAAGCCGTTGATCTTAAAATGATTTCCAAAGATGGGGTCCAGGGGCAGATTGCCCCTGGCGGGGCTTGGGGCGGAGCCCCATTTATTACTGTAAAGTCAAATACTTAAGTCGACATCCAGTGATGGAGATCGGTGGGGTGGTCGATGTCGAGGGCGAGGTGTGGGTGTTGGAGGGTGAAGGTGCTGAGGTGGAGTTCGTGGGCGCGTTGGAGGTGGCGGGGGAAGCTGTCGGGGTGGCCGAAGCAGGTCTTGAGCGGGGCGGGGAGAGGGAGCGCGAGGGCGTTGGTGCCTTGCTGGGCGCGGTCGGGGGCGAGGACGAGATCGGCGGAGAGGGAGAGGCGTGCGAGGTTTGAGACGTCCTGGGTGGTCAGGAGGGGGAGGTCGGCCATGAAGACGAGCGCGTGGGAGGCGTCGAGGGTGTTGGTGAGGTGATCGAGGGCGGCGTCGATGATGGTGGAGAGGGTGGGGTTGTCGGGGGGATCGGCGATGGCGTGAGCGCCGAGGGAGGTGGCGAGGTGGAGGAGGTCGAGGGAGTCGGTGGAGACGAGGACGCCGTGGAGATCGGCGCAGCCGAGGAGCTGGTCGAGGACGTGGAGGCTGAGTTGGCGGGCGAGGTCGGCGCGCTGGTGGGTTGAGAGGGCGGGTGAGAGGCGGGACTTGGCGCGGGCGAAGCCCTTGATGGGGAGGATGGCCCAGGGAGAGGTCATCGGAGGCGCTCGGCGGCGAAGTCGAGGAGTTCGAAGGCGAGGCGTGCGCGGTCGTCGCGGTCGCCCATGAGGGTGGAGGTCGCGAGGCCGGGGAGGCCGGGGGGGATCTGATCGGCGTCGTCGGCTTCGAGGGCGACGGCGTCGAGGAGGTCGCCGTAGTGATCGAAGACGGCGCGCGCGGAGGGGGGTTTGGCGGCCAGCGCGGGGATCATGTCGGCGAGGGGGCCTTTGACGGCGCGGCCGCCGAGGATGGGGCTGATGGCGAGGACGGGGAGGTGTCGCAGGGCGTCGCGGACGCCGTCGAGGGCGAGGATGGGGTCGATGGAGACGTAGGGGTTGGAGGGGGTGATGATGACGAGGTCGGCGCGGTGGAGGGCGTCGAGGGCTGCGGGGGTGGGGGTGGGTGGTCCTTCGAAGCGGATGGCGCGGGGAGCGGGCGCGGCGCGGTGGAGGACGAGCCAGTCTTGAAAGGGGAGCGCGCCGTGGGAGTCGGTGTCGACGAAGGTGGGGCGGGGTGCGTCGGCCATGGGGAGGATGGGGTGGCGGACGTTGAGGGCGCGGCAGAGGGTGTCGGTGATCTGGGAGAGGGTCTGGCCGTCGCGCAGGGCGAGCGTGCGTGCGATGTGGGTGCCGAGGTCGCGGTCGCCGAGCTGGAACCAGCCGGGTGCGCCGTAGCGACGGATCATGGCGAGGGCTTCGAAGGATTCGCCGGCGAGGCCCCAGCCCTGGGTGGGGTGGGAGAGGCCGGCGAGGGTGTACATGACGGTGTCGAGGTCGGGGCAGATGTGGAGGCCCCAGTGGGTGAAGTCGTCGCCGGTGTTGACGATGGCGGTGAGGCGGTCGGGGTCGAGGGCGCGGGCGAGGCCGTCGAGGAGCTTTGCGCCGCCGACGCCGCCGGAGAGGGCGACGACGGATCGGAAGGCGGTGTGGGTGGGTGGGGTCATGCGTAGAGGTCCTTGTGGGGGGGGCGGTCGAGGTCGCGGGCGGAGGAGGGGGCGGGGGTGAAGGTCAGGCCGCGGACGAGGACGGCGGGTGTGGCCTCGGCGGCCTGCCCGGCGAGGAGGTCGGCGGCGGCGGCGACCTGATCGGCCAGGGCGGTGATGGTGTGCTCCAGGGTGCGGCCGAAGAGGTCGGCGCCGCCGCGCTGGTCCCAGAGGGCGGGCAGGCCGCTGAGGCCGACGGCGACGCCGACGGTGCCCTCGCGAAAGGGCCTGCCGAAGGAGTCGCTGACGATGAGGCCGATGGCGGCGCCGGAGGCGGCTTCGAGGGCGGCGCGGATGTCGGCGGCGCTCCGGTCGGGGTCTGCGGGGAGGGTCAGCGCCCAGGGGCCGGAGCCGGGGGGGGCGTCGAGGGGTTGAGAATTACTCAAGTCAATACCAGCGTTTGCGGCGATGAAGCCGAGGCGATGGCGGACGATGAGGGCGCCTGGGGCCTTCCGGGAGATGGAGGCGCTGTGGTCGAGGATGAGGGCGACGAGGGCGGGGTCCTGGTCGATCTCGGCGGCCAGGGCGGCGGCCTCGTCGGAGATGGCGAGGGTGGAGAGGTCGACGAAGCGGCCCTCGGCGCGGGCGACGAGCTTGGAGGCGATGACGACGACGTCGCCGTCGGCGAGTTCGAGGTCGTGGCGCGCCAGGGCGGCCAGGACCAGGGCGGCGGGATCGTCGCCGGGCTGGGCGATGGGGATGCCGGTCAGGGCGTGGAGGGTCAGAGAAGAGGGGCTCGCGGCGATCCTGGTTGGTTCTTGCACCATCAACCTCGGTGACAGAGGGGCCCGGACCCCCTACGATGTACCCGCAACAAGGGCTGCTGCCAAGGAGGACAGTGATGCGACTGGGGCTGATCGGGGGGACGGGCAAGGAGGGGCGCGGGCTGGCGGTGCGGTGGGCGCTGGCGGGGCATGAGGTGTCGATCGGATCGCGGGAGCGGGCGCGGGGGCTGGAGAAGGCCGCCGAGCTGTCGGCCGAGCAGGGGATCGCGATCCGTGGCGGGGACAACGCCGAGGCGATAGACGGCGCGCAGGTGGTGATCTTGTGCGTCCCCTACGGCGCGCATCGAGCGACGCTGGAGGGGCTGGTCGAGGGGCTGGGGGGCAAGGTGATGGTGGACATCACGGTGCCGCTGGCGCCGCCGAAGGTCGATCGGGTGCGGGTGCCGGAGGGCACGTCGGCGGCGCAGGAGGCCCAGGGCTTGCTGGGCGCGGGGGTCAAGGTCGTGGCGGCGCTCCACCACGTCAGCTCGGCGCACCTGAGCGATCCCAGGCACGCGATCGACTGCGACGTGCTGGTGTGCGGCGATGACGAGGCGGCCCGCGAGCTGGTCATCGGGTTGATCGGGGATCTGGGGTTGAGGGGGCTGGACGCCGGGGTGCTGTGCAATGCGGTGGCGCTGGAGGCGCTCACGCCGGTGCTGATCCACATGAACAAGCGCTACAAGTCCAAGGGGACGGGGATCCGGATCACGGGGCTGTAGGGCTGGGGCCTCAGAGGACGAGCTCGGCGAGGATGCGCAGGGCGTCGACGCCCATGCCGCCGACGATGAGGGTGCCGACGTTGGTCTGCTTCCAGACGTCGACGCGGTCGCGGAGGTGGTCGCGGGTGCCGATGAGGTAGAGGGTGTCGACGAGCTTGTCGGAGACGGCGGCGACGGCCTCCTTGCGCTGTCCGGCGAGGAAGAGGTCCTGGATCTTGTGGGCCTCGGCTTCGAAGCCGGCGCGGCAGATGTAGTCCTTGTAGAAGTTCTTCTCGCGCGAGCCCATGCCGCCGATGTAGAGGGCGAGCTGAGCCTTGAGGGGGGCGCGCAGGCGGTCCATGTCGGCGGGGTCTGGGCTGTAGGCGACGGCGACGGTGGGGGCGACGTCGAAGGTGTCGAAGTTCTTGCCCTTGCCGGCGCGCGCGAAGCCCTCGCGCAGGCGATCCTCAATGATCTCGGGGCGTTCTGGGTTCATGCAGGTGAGCAGGACGCCGTCGGCGATCTCGGCGGAGGCGGTCTGCGAGAGCGGGGCCATGGAGCCTGTGTAGATGGGGATGTCGGTGCGGCCGTGCATGATGCTGCGCAGCGGCTTGCCCTGTCCGAGGCCGTCGGCGCCGCGGTAGGGGATCTGGTACTTTTCGCCGTCGAAGGACAGGGGGGCGTCGCGGGCCAGGATGGCGCGGACGATCTCGACGTACTCGCGCATCCAGGTCAGCGGTTTGGTGAAGGGCTGGCCGTGCCAGCCCTCGACGACCTGGGGTCCGCTGGTGCCCAGGCCCATGATGAAGCGGCCGCCGGAGAGGGCGTCGAGGGTCATGGCGGTCATGGCGGCCATGGCGGGGGTGCGGGCCGGGATCTGCATGATCGCGGTGCCGAGCTTGATCGTGGAGGTCTGGGCGGCCAGCCAGGCCAGCGGCGTGACGGCGTCCGAGCCCCAGGCCTCGGCGGTCCAGACCGAGTCGTAGCCGAGGCGCTCGGCCTCCTTGACCAGCTCGACGTCGAGGGCCAGGCCGGCCCCGGAGTAGCCCAGCATCAATCCAAGTCGCATCGCGTCCTCCCTTGGCCAGCGGCCATTGTCTCGCTCTCGCCTGCCCGGCGCCGATCGCGCCGACTCACGGCGTCAACACCTTAAAGATCCTCGCGCCGCCGGCCGGCGATGAGCGCGCCGACGATCAGCGCGAGGGCGATCGGCGCCCAGGGCGTCCTCGGAGGGTTGGCCGGCGGGATGGTGCAGCAGCCGCCGCCCTGGGGGGTCGCGGGGGTGCCCCCGTCGACGTCGAGGTCCGGGCCCATCTCGGGCTCGGGCGTCGGGTTGGGCTCGGGGTTGGCGTCGGGCTCGGGGTTGGCCTCGGGCTCAGGCTCAGGGTTGGGGTCGGGGCCGGCGACGCAGAGGTTGGTGTCCGGATCGCAGATCGGGCGCGTGGGGTCGGTGCAGTCGGCGGCGCTGGCGCAGCCCGGCACGCAGGCGTCCTCGTCGCCGCCGACGCTGGCGCAGCGGTAGCCGCGCCGGCAGTCCGGCGCCCCCTGGCAGATCCGCAGGCAGAAGCTGCGCCCGAAGACCTCGCCGCAGACGCCGTCGGCGCCGCAGTCGTCGTCCTGGACGCAGTCCTCGTCGCCGCAGTAGCCGCCGACGAAGGCCGCGTGCTCCGGCGGCGACAGGCAGATCAGCGCCCCGGCGCACTCGCCGTCCTCAAGGCAGGCGCTGCCGATCTCGGCGCCCTCCTCGGCGCAGTCCTCGTCGGCCTCGTCGGCCTCCCCGTCGCAGTCGTTGTCCCGGCCGTCGGCGCATTGCTCGGGCGCGGGGGTCACCTGGGCCTGGCAGTCGCCGAAGCGGCCCATCTGACAGAACTGGCGGCCGGGGGCGCAGGCGCCGACGCCCTCGGTGCCCTGCGGGCCATCGTAGCAAGGCTGCTCCTGGCCGTCCTGGCACTCGTCGCCCAGGCACGCGCTGAACGCACCCCAGGTGCAGGCGTCGCTGCACACCCGCGTCTGGTTGCCGCCCTCGCAGACCAGCGCCTCGACCGCGCCGCGGGCGCACTCGCCCTCCCCCATGCACGACCCGCCGGGGGTCCAGCCGCAGGCGTCGTCGCAGACCTCGGTCTGGGTGCCGCAGTTGCCGCAGACGGCGGCCCGCTCGTCGCCCGGCGCGCACTCCCCCTCACCGCCGCAAGTGCCGAAGGGGCCGAAGTTGCCGTCGTTGCCGCAGCGCCGGGTGCGGGTGCCGCAGCTGCCGCAGGCCTCGGACTCCTCGACGCCGGGGGTGCACTGGACCATGGCCGGCTCGACGATCAGGCGCATGTCGTAGAAGTTGAAGTCGTTGCTCTGCTGCGGCGAGATGCGCAGCCGGTAGGTGCCGACAGCCAGCCTCGGGGCCAGCAGCGCGGTGTCGCCGGGGTTGTCGACGCCATCGGCGATCCGGCGGTCGTTGGTGTCAAAGAGGGCCACCTCCAGGCGCCCGAAGGCGGGCTCGTGGACGAGGGTGAAGCTCAAGTTGGCCGGCGTCGGGTCGATGTTGACGAAGACCCAGTCCTGATCGCGCCCGATCCGCCCCCGCGTCAGGCCGATGCCCAGGTTGTTGGCCGCGCTCGGGTCGTCATCGGGCTCCTCGCCGTCATCGTCGACCTCGGCGATGTCGATGTTGCCGGTCTGCGGCTCCTCCAGGTTGCAGAAGAAGCCGCACTCGTCCTTGTTGACGTCGGCCTCGGCGAAGATCTCCGTCCCCCCGACGCCGTCGGTGCCGAAGTTGGTCGAGCAGTCGAAGGTCCGGTCGACGGCGCCGGCCCGGAGCTCGGCCGGCGTGATGGTGAAGTCGGCCTGGAAGAGCAGATCGTTGCCCAGCGCGTCGTCCTCGAAGACCCGGATCACGATCGTGTCGCCGGCCGTGAAGTCGATCTCCCCCGATCCGGCCTGGATGCGGACGGTGCAGCGGCTCCTGGCGTCCTCGGTGATGGCCTGATCCCAGGTCGTCAAGGTCAAGACCGCGTCGCGATCCGTGTCGGTGACGGTGACCGTGTTGGGCAGCGCGAAGGCCGCGCTCGCCCCGAAGAGCGAGGTGAGCAGGACGAGGGCGGGCCAGCCGGCGGCCCTGGCGATGGTAAAGGGGTGGGCTCTCATGATCGCTCCTGACAACTGGCGCGCGCGCCGTGTTCCACCGACAATAGGCCAGAGTGGGCGTCCGGCTCAAGCTCGCCGGGCTCCGACGCTTCGCGAGCCCTTCCTGCTCGGGTCGTGGATCTGCTATGATCGCCTCCGGTGCAAGGAAAGGACACAGAGACGCCTTGTAGATCCATGAGGGAGCGGACAGTGCATAAGATTTTTTCATTAGTTATTACAATATTTTGCGTGACATGGATCGGAGCCGGGGTGGCCAGCGCGCAGATCGTCTGTGACGGAACCCCGGACGCCTTTGACACCACCTGCTCGCCTGCGATGGCCTCCTTCGAGGCGGTGACGACCGTCTCGGGGGTGTCCAGCGACGACACGGTCGTTGGGCCCTTCCCCATCGGCTTCACCTTCAACTTCTATGATCAGGATTATACTCAGGTTTTCATCAGCTCGAACGGCTTCGTCACCTTCCTGCCCGACCAGGTCAACGGGTGCTGCTCAGGGCAGCCGATACCGCAGGGGGGATCGCCGGACGCGATCATCGCAGCGCTGTGGACCGATCTGAACCCCGGCGCAGGCGGCGTGGTGCGCCATGGGGTGCTGGGCACGGCGCCCAACCGGCGCTTCGTCGTCAGCTTCGAGGGCGTGCCCTACTTCGGCGATCCGGGTCAGGTGAACTTCCAGATCGTCCTCTTTGAGGATGGCGACGTGGAGATCCGCCACGGCCAGATCGCGGCGACCACCCGGATCATCACCGTGGGCGTCGAGAACGAGTCCGGGACCATCGGCCTCCAGCTCCAGAACGCCCAGGGGGCGCCGCCGAGCCAGCAGGCCTATCGGCTCTCTCGGGTGACCTTCCGGGCCGACGCGGGCGGCAACTACCCGATCACCGAGGGGACGCCGTTCGTGACGCTCAGCGCGGCCCGCTCGCGCGGCGAGATCGTCGCCTTCGCCTGGGATCTGGACAACGACGGGCAGTTCGACGACGCCGCCGGCCCAGCGGCCGACTTTGACAGCTCCGGGATGGACGGGCCGGCCTCGGCCACCGTCCGGCTGCAGATCACCGACGTGTCCAACGCCGTGGAGACGGCCGAGGCGACGATCCAGGTCGCCAACGTCGCCCCGACGATCGACAGCACCCCGGACGAGATCGCCGGGGTGGGCAACCTCTACACCTACTTCGTCCAGGTCGTCGATCCTGGGGCCGCCTTCGATCCGCCGACCTTCGAATTGCTCGAAGGCCCCGCGGGCATGACGATCGACGCTCAAGGGCGGCTGACCTGGACGCCGACGCCGGCCGACTTCGAGCTGACCTACGACGTGGCCATCGTTGCGGACGACGGCGACGGCGGGCGCGGCGAGCAGCGCTGGTCCGTCACGGCGCTGGCCCCGGACGAGGACCGGGATCGCGTCCCGGACGAGAACGACAACTGCCCGCAGGTCGCCAACTTCGATCAGGGCAACAACGACGAGGACGGCCAGGGCGACGCCTGCGATCTGGATGACGACAACGACGCCATCTCGGACCTGACGGACAACTGCCCGCTGAACGCCAACCCCGACCAGCGCGACACCAACCTGAACAGGCGCGGCGACGCCTGCGACGAGGACGACGACAACGACTTCGTCCCCGACGTGGAGGACAACTGCCCCCTGGTCACCAACCCTGACCAGACCGACACCGACGGCGACGGCGTCGGCGACGCCTGCCAGGGCGACGCCGACTTCGACGGCCTGCTCGACGATGAGGACAACTGCCCCGAGGTGGCCAACACCGACCAGCTCGACACCGACGGCGACGGCCTCGGGGACGTCTGCGACGGCGACATCGACGGCGACGGCCTGGACAACGGGGCCGAGGAGATGGCCGGCTCCGACCCGCTCGACACCGACAGCGACAGCGACGGCCTCAGCGACGGCGACGAGGTCAACCTCCACGGCACCGATCCGACCCGCGACGACACCGACGGCGACGGCCTGAGCGACCGGGCCGAGATCGACCGCGGCACCGACCCCACCCTCGCCGACACCGACGGCGACGGCCTCGATGATGGCGACGAGGACGCCCGGCGCACCGACCCGCTCGACTCCGACACCGACGACGACGGCCTGACCGATCGAGATGAGGCCCTGACCCTGCTGACCGATCCGCTCCTGCCGGACTCCGACGCGGGCGGCGTGGACGACGGGGCCGAGATCGACGGCGGCACCGACCCCAACGACCCCGCCGACGATCTCCCCGAGGCCGAGCCCGAGGACGCCTTCAACAACGACGCCCCGGACGAGGAAGAGGGCGATGATCCGGGCGTCGACACCGACGAGTCCTGCGCCTGCAGCGCGCTGGCGCGGCCGACGAGGACATCCCCCTGGCCTCTGATCGGGCTGCTGCTCGCGGCGTTGATCGCGCGGCGACGGCGGTGAGCCTCTCGGCAGGTTGATGCTCGCCGGGAACCTCGCCCTGACCTTTCGTCGGGCCGCCAGGGCGAGTCGCAGGGGCGTCGGGCGCTGGAGCGCGAATGGGCGACAAGAAGGACAAGGGCCTCGGGGCGATCAGCACGTCGTGGCTGGGCCGCAATGCGAAGTCATCGGCGATGGCGCTCAAGGTGGCCGCGACGATGGGCACCGGTGCGATCAAGCGGGCCGTGTCGGGCGGCGAGGGGCAGGCGGACAAGGAGGCCGCGGCGGCGCTGGAGCTGCTCACGACGATGGGGCAGCTCAAGGGCGCCGTGATGAAGGTCGGCCAGATGATCAGCTACATGGACACGGCGCTGCCGGAGAGCTGGCGAGGCCACCTGGAGGATCTGCAGGACAGGACCCCGCCGGTGGACCCGGAGTCGGTGGCGAGGCTGATCGAGGCCGAGCTGGGGCGGCGGCCCGAGGCGCTCTTCGCGCGGTGGGAGCCGATGCCCTTCGCGGCGGCGAGCATCGGGCAGGTGCACCGGGCCACGGACCTTGAGGGCCGGGAGGTGGCCGTCAAGGTTCAGTATCCGGGGATCGTCAAGGCGCTCAAGAGCGATCTGCGCAATGCGTCGATCGTCAACGCCATCACGGGGCCGGCCTTCAGGGCGGTGGACTCCAAGGGGATCGTGGGGGAGATCCGGGATCGGCTCCTGGAGGAGTGCGACTACAGGCAGGAGGCCGACAACCTGGATCACTTCGCGGCGCTGTGGGCCAAAGAGCCGATGGTCGCCTTTCCGGAGGTGGTGCGGGAGCTGTCGACCGAGCGGGTGTTGACGACGGGCTTCGTCGACGGGCTGCGCTTCAAGGACTTCGCGGCCTCGGCCTCCCAGGCCGAGCGCGACGCTGCGGGCCGCACCATCTTCCGCCTGGCCTTCGGGTCGATCTTCAAGCACTTGATCTTCAACTGCGATCCGCACCCCGGCAACTACCTCTTCAGGGACGGCGAGGTGGTCTTTTTGGACTTCGGGTGCGTCAAGCGCTTCGATCAGGGCTTCGTGGACGGGTGGAAGGCGCTGATGCGGGCGGCGCTGGAGAACGACAGGCCGCGCTTCGATCACCTGATGCGGGCCAGCGGCATGGCCAAAGAGGGCTTTGACTACGCCCACCACTTCGAGATCGTGCGCTACCTCTACAGGCCGTGGCTGCACGACAGGCCCTTTCGCTACACCCACACCTACGTCTCGGAGTCCTTCCGGCTGATGATCGGGGACAACCCCAACAAGTTCAAGATGGACATGCCGCGCGACTGGGTCTTCGTCAACCGGCTCCAGTGGGGGCTCAACTCCGTCCTGGCCAGCCTTGAGGCCGAGGGAGACTGGCGCTCGATCATGCTCGACCTGATCTACGCGCCCGGCGAGCCCAGGCCCGCGCCCTTCCCCTGAGGTCGACGCGGGGCGAAGGTGTGCGGCCCTTAAACTTGACGTGAGCCGTCGACGGGTCATACTTTCACCTGGGAAGACCTACATCACCCCTCACTGGAAGCAAGGTGCCAGGATGGCCTCTTCAATCATCAGGAAGGAAGCCTCTAACCCCGCAAGCGTTGCGGGGCACGGCGCGATCGTACCGATGTGGATGGACCGCGAGGATCTCTGTCACGCGCTGGGCGTCTCCCATCGCACCCTCAAGCGGCTGCTCAAGCGCGGCGCCGTCGAGCGCCGGATCTCCGACCATGAGGCGCGCTACCGCCCCCTGCTCTCGCGCGAGGCCATCCGACAGCTCGTCGAGCTCGACGATCTCCCGACGGCGCAGGCCCCCTCGTCGGAGTTCGATCTCGACGGGCCGAGCGGCGCCGTGCTCGAGGCGCTGGCGGAGCTGGACTTCGGCGATCTGGGCCTGGACGAGGCCAGCTTCGACAGCCTGGATCTGAGGGCGGAGAGCGGCGCGGGCTTTGGCCCCTCGACCCTCGACGCGGCGCTCTCCATCGGCGAGGATCGGCTGCGGCTCGTGCTCGAAGGGGACCGGGTGCTCTTCGCCGACGCGACGCATCAAGCGCACGATGAGGCCGCCCAGGAGCGCGAAGCCGCCCAGGAGCGCGAGGTTGTTGAACAAACCCAGCTCGCGCTTCAGCGCGCCGAGCAGGCCATCGCGGAGCGGGAGCAGGCGGCGGCGAAGATCGCCCGGCTGGTCCAGCTGCGCGACGGGGCCATCGAGGCCAACAGGGCGCTGCTGAACGAGCACCATCGGGTCGCCCAGGAGCGCGACGGGCTGCTGGAGCGCTCCTCGGCGCTGATCGAGGAGCGCGACGACGCCCTCCGTGACCTGGCCCGCGCCGTCCACCAGCGCGAGCAGACCTCCCTGCAGCTCGACCACGCGATCAACCAGCGCGACAAGGTCAACAACCAGCTCAACCGGGTGATCGATCAGCGCGACGCCACCCTCAAGAAGCTCGAGATCGCCGTCGACCAGCGCGCCACGGCCGTGCGCCATTATGAGCAGGCCCGACAGCTCCTCCTCGACTGGAAGACCTGGCAGCAGAGCGCCCAGCGGACCCTCGACCAGAGCGAGGCCCGCGCCCTCAAGGCCCATCAGCTCGCCCTGGAGGCCCTTGAGGTCCCCTGGTGGAACCTCAGCCGCCGCCGCCAGATCCGAGAGGCCCTCAAGACCCTCTGAGCCGCTCGGAGCGCCCACGGGCGCACAGCCTCTCCAGCTCCCGCAGGCGCTCAAGCATGTGATCGGCGTGAGAGCCGGCCCAGTAGACCCGACGGCACCCGCCGCAGAACTCCACCCGCGTCACGAAGCCCACGAGCCCCGACGGGAGCTCGTCGAAGTGCTCCGGCCCGCCCTCGACCAACACCACATTGCACTTGAGGCAGCGGCTCAAGGGCGCGAAGAGCCAGTCGATCTCGATGTCCGCGTGCCGGCCAAGCTCCACCGCGCAGTCCTCGAGCGCGTTGGACGAGAGCACCACGCGCCGCCCCGCGGCCGCCCTGTGGTCGTGGATCTCCTGATCGCAGGTCAGCAGGATCCGATCCTCGCGCACGGCCAGCGCCACGACCTCCCGGTCGGGCCAGTCCGCCTCGGCCCAATGCGTATCGTAGCCCGCCACCCTGAGCCAGTGGCCGAGCCCCAGGAGCATCCGGTCGCACAGGATCTTCATCACCTCCCTCCTCCGTCGCGTCCACCGGAGCGATCGCCCCACGCTCCTCGCACCGCCCGTTGGGCGGGCTCGTCGGGTGGGGCTTGGATACGCGGGGTGGGCTGCGCCCGATGGGCGCAGGCCAGCGGGCGGACCTCGGAGGATCGCAGGGCCGGCCCTGCGCGTCAACTGAACCTATGGACAGCCATCATACAATATCCTGGGGTGCGCTGCCCCAGGTGTTGACTTCGGTCGTGCGGGGGCCTGCGACCGAGAGGGCGCAGCCCACCCTGAGATTCTAGCCCCACCCGACGAGCCCGTCCCCAACGGGGGCGGTGCGAGGAGCGTGGGGCGTTCGGCGAGCGTGGTGGATTCTTGAACCTTGGCGGACCCAGCCTGAGATCGTCCGCGCCCTGGACAGCTTTGTTGTAACCGAATCGGGCGCTGGCTCGTAACATGGGCAGCGACAGGGCGCCGACCGCGCCCAGACAACCGAAGGAAATCCTCATGAAGACCGCGATCTTGCTGATCCTGCTCGCGACCCTGGCCCTGACGATCTGGGGGTGCAGCCAGAGGCAGGCCGACGCCGTCGTTGACCGCGACATCGACGCCTCGCTGAATCCGCCCGAGTCGAAGGCCGCCATCGCGCCCGGCGCGCCCTCAGACCGGGTGATCCCGGCGGTGGGGACGCGGTCGACGCTGACGGACGAGGACTGGAAGGCTCGGCTGACCTCGGAGCAGTACGCGGTGCTGCGCAAGGAGGGCACCGAGCGGCCCTTCACCGGCGCGCTGCTGAAGAACAAGGGCGTGGGGCGCTACACCTGCGCGGCCTGCGGGGCGCCCCTCTTCGCCTCGGAGGACAAGTTCGACTCGGGCACCGGCTGGCCGAGCTTCACCCGGCCCCTGGAGCCGGGGCGAGTCGCCGAGCGCGAGGACGGCAAGTTCGGCATGACGCGCACCGAGGTGCATTGCGATCACTGCGGCGGGCACCTGGGCCACGTCTTCCCGGATGGCCCCGAGCCCACGGGCCTGCGCTACTGCATCAACTCCGTCAGCCTCGACTTCGTCCCCGACTCGCCCTCCCCCTGAGCGCGGCCCCCGACCTGCGCGCGGGCCTCGATCAAGCCGCGTCGAGCAGCGCGCGGGCGACCTGAATCGCCAGCGGGTGGGCGTTCTCAAGCGCCGAGAGCGAAGGGCGAGAGATCGTCAACATCAAGGGCAGGACGATGGACAGCGGCGTGTAGGGGTTGTGGACGAGCGCCTCGCGGACGGCCAGGCGCTGGCTCCACCTGGGGCACGCGGCGACCTCGAAGGCGATCGCGGGGGTCGAAGGCCGCCGGGCGGCGATCGCGACCACATCCTCGGTCTTGAGCCAGGGCTGCCGCAGCAGGCTCTGCACGAAGACCGCGTCGGGGTGCCGCACGAGCCGTCCGAGCAGCCTGGAGACGATCAGCCACCGGCGCTGCTCGGGGGACTTCAGGGCGCCCTCGCGCCAGGGCGGCGCCACGAGGGTCGCCATCGGCTGGCGCGCGCCGACGCCGATCGAAGGCAGCCGGCCGCCTGGGGCGAGGCGGCGGTGGGCGGGGGCCTCGGCGAAGAGGGCCGAGATCAGGGGCAGCCCCTGAGCCTCGGCGCCGCGCCGGATCCGCTCAAGGGGTTCGGCGACCCCCTCTCGACGAGCGCGGATCATCCAGGCGGCCAGCGACGACGCTGCCTCGCGGGCGGCCGGATCGCCCAGCGCGCTCAAGCGCAGGAGCCCGTCGAGCCAGAGCGCCGCCTCGCCCGCCTCGCGGGCCTCAAGCTGCGCCACGAGGGCGCTCTGGCGCATGACGGGCTCAGGGAGAGTGCGCATCGCGCGCAGCACCTTGTCGTCGGGCAGGCTCATGGCGGCGCTCCGGACTTGACGGCGGCGCCCATGTGGGCTTCATTGTGGCTCGCCTGCCGCTGGGGCACGCTGGAGATCAATCATAGCGATGGAAGTCCAGGCCACAACCGAGCCGCTCAAGATGCCGCTGCTGGGCGTCGCCGCGGCGACGTGGGGTTTTGTCGGCGTCGCGCTGCTGCTCGGCCGGCCGATATGGTCGCTCTCTGAGCTGGCCTTCGAGCCGCTGGTCCGGCTCGACCTGAGCCTCTGGCAATGGGGTCTCTACGGCCTGAGCGTGGTCTTGATGGCCTACAGCGAGGGCTACAAGGGCTTCCAGCGGGGATTTTCGCCCCGCGTCGTGGCCCGCGCCTTCCACCTGGCCCGGCACCCGACCTTGACGCGGGCGCTGCTGGCGCCCTTCTTCTGCATCGGCCTCTTTCACGCCAGCAAGAAGCGCCTGATCGTCAGCTGGACCCTGCTGACGATGATCGTGGCGCTGGTGTTGACGGTCAGGCTGCTGCCCTACCCCTACCGCAACATCATCGACGCGGGCGTCGTCGTCGGCCTGGGCTGGGGGCTGCTTGCCACGATCCTGATGGCCGCCCGCGCCCTCCACCGCGGCTGCGCCGAGGGCTCTCCGGAGCTCCCCGACGGCGAGGCGGCCCCGCCGCCCGTCGCCTGAGCGGTCGAGGGCGCAGGATTCGGGGCGAGAGGGGTCTGGTGTCGGGCTGGACAAGCTCGGGGCGCTGGATAGAATGTGCGCCCGAGTGCCGACATCCCTAAACCCCGAGCGAGGTATCCATGAGTGCCATCCCTCCCGTCGACGTCGTGGTCAGCTTTGACACCACGGGCTCCATGTACCCATGCCTGACCCAGGTCAGGCGCAAGGTCGAGGAGCTGGTCAACACGCTCTTCTCGCACATCCCCGACATCCGCATGGGGATCATCGCCCACGGCGACTACTGCGACGCGGGATCGACCTACGTGACGATGCAGTTCAACCTGTCGACCAACCAGAAGGCGATCTGCGACTTCGTCCGCAATGTCGGCGCCTCGGGCGGCGGCGACGCCCCGGAGTGCTACGAGCTGGTCCTGCACGAGTCGCGCAGCATGGCCTGGCGGGCGGACTCGGTCAAGTCGCTGGTGATGATCGGCGACGAGCAGCCCCACGAGCCCAGCTACCCGCAGAACACCAAGAACCTGGACTGGAGGAACGAGCTGAACCTGCTCCAGGACATGGGGGTCAAGGTCTACGGCGTGCACGCCATGGCCGCCTACCGCACCTACGCCCAGGAGTTCTGGAGGTCGATGGCCAGCATGACGGGCGGCACCTACCTGACCCTCGATCAGTTCAACGAGATCACCGACACGCTCATGGCGATCTGCTACCACCAGACCGGCGACATCAAGCTGCTGGCGGCCCTCCAGCAGCAGATCAGCGACGATCGCAAGATGACCCGCTCGATGGCCGAGACCTTCGAGGCGCTCACCGGCTCTCGCCCCGAGGTCAACGCCGCCGCGCCCGAGCCGGTCAGCTACGGCGGCGGTTACTCCTACCGACGCCCGAGCTACTCGACCAAGGTCACCGACGAGGACCTCAAGGCCTACGGCGAGGTGGCCCTCGAGCCCGTGCCGCCCGGCCGCTTCCAGCGCCTTGAGGTCGACCGGGCCATCTCGATCAGGGACTTCGTCAAGGAGAACATCGGCGAGGACGCCTTCGTGAAGGGCTCGGGCTACTACCAGTTTGGCAAAAAGCCAGTCATGGTGCAGAGTTACAAGAAGGTCGTGCTGGTCAACAGGGACTCCGGCGAGATGTTCTCCGGCGACGCGGCCCGCAAGCTCATCCGGCTGCCCAAGGGCCGCGACTACCAGCTCAAGCCCAGCGAGGTCGACCTGGACAAGTACTGGATCTTCATCCAGTCCACCTCCGTCAACCGCAAGCTCCTGGCCAAGGACAACTTCCTGTACGAGGTCGCCGAGTTCGTCGACCCCTCCGAGGTCGTCGACGACGACTGATCCCCCCGCCCCATCGACGGATCGGCCTCCCCCTGAACGCTGATGGGTTTGACTCCCGTCGGTCCCTCAAACCAATCAGCGTTCTCGCGCCCAGCCCTCAAGGCGTCGGCGCGAAGGGGCGGCCCCCCCCTCGCTGGCGCTCAGGCCCCCCGCGCCGAGCGGGGGCCGAGGTGGACCCTGTCCATCTCGAAGGCGCCCGCCTTCGTGACGTGCAGCAGCAGCGCAGTCCGCTCGACGTGGGCGCCGTGCCGGCCCGCCGCGCCAGGGTTGATCCACAGCGCCCCCTGCACCCGCCCAATCACCTGAATGTGGCTGTGCCCCACGATGAGCGCGTCCGGCCGCAGCCTCGCCAGCAGCTCCCGGGCCTCCTTGCGGGGACTGGACGGCGATCCGGCGATGTGCAGCGCCGCGATCCGCCGCCCGCCGATCTCCACCACCGCCTCCAGCGGCAGGTGGCGCAGCTCCCCCCCGTCGATGTTGCCGCGCACCGCCGTCACCGGCGCGGCCCGCTCCAGCGCCTTGATCACCGACGCCTCACCCACGTCGCCCGCGTGGACGATGTGATCGACCCCCCGGAAGATCTCCACCAGCGCCTCATCGACGAAGCCGTGCGTGTCCGAGAGCAGCCCGACGGTGGCGACCCTCACGGGGACGCCTCGGCGGCAGGCAGCGCCCGCACGCCGGGTCGCAGCGCCGGATCGAGCTGCCACGGGTCGTCGAAGAGGTCGCGGATGACCTTGGCCAGCACCCCGCCCTGCGCCCCGTCCATGAAGCGGTGATCGATCGTGGCCGTGATCGTCAACCTGTCCCGCACCACCACCTGGCCGCGATCGTCGGGCACCACGGCCTTGTGGATCGCCCCCATGAGCACCAGCACCGGCACCCGCGCGAAGGGCGTGGGCGGCGCGAAGGCCTCGTCGAGCCCGAAGATGCCCACGTTCGTCAAGATGCACGAGCCGAAGGGGAAGGCCTCCAGCCCCAGCGCCTTGAGGTTGAGCCCCAGGCCGCTGGTCAAGAAGCCCACGGCCGTGATCAGCGGCCGGATCAGCCACGTCGGCAGCGCCTTGAGCGGCCCCTTGCTCTTCTCGAAATCCTCGTCCTTGCCCCCGCGCAGCCGCTCGGCCCGCTCGCGCAGCTCCCGGGCCACGTCCACGATCGACTTCTCGTCCAGCCGCTCGACCTTGACCTTGGCCAGATCCTTGCCGCCCTCCAGCACCACGAGGTAGGTCAAGTCCACGGTCTTGTGGGGGATGTAGCGCCCGAAGAGGATGCGCCCGTTGAGCCCCGGCGCCTGCGCCAGCGCCATCGCCACGGCCTTGCCGACGAAGTGCGTGATCGTCACCTTCTCGCCGCTCTTCTCCCGCACCGCCTCCAGGTAGGCCAGCGCCTCGGTCGCGTCCACCGTGATCTTGCCGTAGATGTTGCCCTCGTCCGGCGGACCCCAGGTCGCGATCGCCAGCTTGCGGCGCGTCGTCATCATCGTCATCAGCCCTCCTCCCGCCTGGGCCAGCGGCCCTCCACGTATCGCTTGACCAGCGCCGCGTGCGACAGCGGCTTCTTGAGGTCCACCACCGAGCCGTTCGTCTCGTAATCCAGCAACACCACCGCCCTCTCTCCCTGCGCCGCCTCCCGCAGCCGCCCCACCTCCTCCTGGAGCCGATTCTCAAGCACCCACAGGTACATCGGCAGGTAGAGCTCCCACCGGGCCTCCAGGTAGCCCAGCAGCTCCTCGCCCCTCACCCCGCGCCGATGCCCCCGCACGGCCCCGAGGCGCCTGACCGTCCGCTTGATCCCCCGCATGTGCGTGACCGCCATCTTCGACAAGTCCACGTCCTGACTCTCAAAAACCTTCAACCCCTGCCACGCGCCCTCGACCGACTGGCTCACGACGCCCTCGGAGAAGGGCACCGGGATGTCGCCGTGCGGGTAGAAGGGGCTGAACCTCACCCAGGGCTCCGGCCCCTTCGAGGTCAGGTCCAGGATCACCGCGTCTTCGCCGTGCCGCTTTGCGATCTGCGCCGGCATTGCGCTCTTGTGCTTGAGGATGAGCATCGGCCCTCTCCGCTTCTCTCTGTGTGTGCGGGTCCAGGGAGGGTAGGTCCTCTCGACCGCGCTGTCCATGCCGCAGCCCGATCCGCGCCGACTTGCGCATCCCCCCGCGAGCCCCACCTTCTGCCCTCCACGATCAAGGAGCGCCCGCCCATGTCCACCCAGAGAGAGTCCCGCGCCGTGAGCCTCGATCCGACCCCCCACACCCGCCAGTCGCTCGCCCAGGGGCTGCGCGAGGGCGGCGTGCGGGCCGGCGAGCTCCTCCTGGTCCACACCTCGATGAGCGCCATCGGCTGGGTCTGCGGCGGCGAGGTGGCCCTCATCCAGGCCTTGCTGGACGCCCTCGGCCCCGAGGGCACCCTCGTCGTCCCCACCCACACCAGCGGCAACTCCGAGCCCTCGCGCTGGCAGTACCCGCCCGTCCCGGAGGCCTGGTGGCCCGCCATCCGCGCCCACATGCCCGCCTTCGACCCCGCCATCACCCCCACGCGCGGCATGGGCCGCGTCCCCGAGCTGCTGCGCGCGTGGCCCGGCGCGCGGCGCAGCCAGCACCCCAGCGTCTCCTTCGCCGCCCTCGGCCCCCTGGCCGCCGCGATCACCGACGACCACGCCCTGGCCTTCGGCCTCGGCGATCGCTCGCCGCTGGCCCGGATCTACGACCTCGACGGCCGCGTCCTGCTCCTTGGCGTCGACTTTGACCGCAACACCTCCTTCCACCTGGCCGAACACCGCGCCGCCTCCGCACCCCCGATCACCGAGGGCGGCGCGGCGCTGGACGAAGAGGGCCGCCGCGCCTGGCGCACCTGGCCCGACCTCGACGTCGACGCCGGCGCCTTCGTCCAGATCGGCCGCGATCTTGAGGCCGCCGGCCACGTCCACGCCTTCACCCTCGGCGCCGCGCCCTGCCGCCTCTTCCACCAGCCCACCGCCGTCGACTTCGCCACCGCAGCCCTCTCGCGCCCTCTTGAGGTGAAGGGAAGCCCGGCCTGAGCGTCAGCTCCGCCCCATCAATCGGCGCTGGCCTCCACGTCGAGGGAAAGCGACTGGAGCAGGAGGGCGATCTCGTCGTCGGAGAGCGGGCGGGTGCAGCGGGGGTTGAGGTCGCCGAGCTGGATGGGGCCGAGGCCGTGGCGCTGGAGCTTGACGATCTGGTAGCCGCAGTCGGCGCACATCTTTCGCAGCTGGCGGTGCTTGCCTTCGTGGATGGTGACGTGGATCCAGGTGGCGCGGGTGCGGCGCTCGCCGAGGGTGACGAGGGCGGGCAGGTAGGTGGTCCCGCCGACGGTCATGCCGGCCCTCATGCGGTCGAGGCCGGGATCGTCGTCCTGGAGGTGGCCGCGGATCTTGATGGCGTAGTGCTTGGGGAAGGAGAAGTCGGGGTGGAGGATGCGGCGGGCCAGGGGGCCGTCGTTGGTCCAGAGCAGCGCTCCCTGGGTGTTGTAATCGAGGCGGCCGACGGGGAAGACGCCGGCGTCGAGGGCCTCCTGGGGGACGTAGCGGCCCAGGCCGGGGGTGCCGTCGGGGGCGTCGTCGATGGCCGTGAGGTGTTTGATGGGCTTGTGCATCACGAGGACGACGCGGGGGCCAGCGGAGGTGACGGGCTGACCGTCGACGGCGATCTCGCAGTCGTCGGGGGCGATGGGCTCGGCGAAGCGCGTGACGACCTCGCCGTTGACCGTGACGCGGCCCTCGACGATCAGGGCGCGCACGTCGCGCCGGGTGCCGGCGTTCATGGCCTGGAGCCATTTCTGCAAGGGGATCATGGGCTTCTCCGCGTCCAAGGGGCCGCCAGACGGGCGTCAAGGCGGGCACAGTAGCACAGGCTGCGCGGGCTGATTGCGCGGATCGCGCATGTTGTGGCAGGGTTCGGGGGGAGTCAGCTCAAGCCGAGAGCGTCGGATGGGAGAAGCCGGGACAGGGGCCTATGGGCCGGGGGAGTCGATGCTGGATCAGCTCGCGCGGGTGCGCTTGTGGCTGGCGAGGCACCAGATCCTGTATGCGGAGCGGGAGCTGCATCCGGACCCGAGATCGCGGCACATGTTCGTCAGCGACGCCGAGTTCAGGGACACGCTCAGGGCCGAGGGGCCGGATCACGCGGCGCTGGAGGCGATAGAGCGTGAGCTGGAGGCGCTGGCGGGGCGCATCGAGGCGCGGGTCGAGGAGACGCTGATCGAGGGCGGCTCGGCGCCGCTGGAGGAGCTCCGGGCGGCCTTCCGGCTCAGCGACGTGGAGGTGGACGTGATCGTGGCGCTGGCGGCGCCGGAGATCGAGCAGCGGCTGGCCAGGGCCTACACCAACGCGTGGAGCGACTTTACGCTCAAGCAGGTCGAGGTGGCCTTCCTGATGGAGCTGCTGGGGCCGACGTGGGCGCGGCAGCAGGAGCTGCGCGAGGCGCTCTCGCTGGGGAGCCGGCTGGACGAGTACCTGCTGATCCACAGCTTCGGGAGCGACAAGTGGGCGCCGGACACGCCGCTGCTCTATCGGCGGCTGAAGCTCTCGGACAGGCTCGTGGACTTCCTGTTGACGGGCCGGGGGGAGCGCCTGGATCGGGGTCTGGGGCGCTCGGCGAGGTTGGTGGCGGCGGGGCCGGGGGCGCTCGACGGGCTCTTGATGCCGGAGGAGATCAAGCGCGGGCTGGTGCGGGTGTTGAGCAACAGCGCGCGGGAGCGGGGCGCGCGGGTGGCGCTGATCAGCCCGCCGGGTTGCGGGCGCAAGTCGCTGGCGGCGGCGCTGGCGGGGATGCCGGGGCGGCGCCTGCTGGTGCTCGACGCGCGCAGGCTGCCGCAGTCGGCGGCGGAGCTGGAGGTGGTGCTGCGGACCGCGCTTCGGGACGCGCACCTGGCGCGCGCGGACCTCTACCTGGATGTGCCGCCGTCGTTCTGCGACGACAGGCTGGCGCCGGAGGCCCGGCAGGCGCTCATCGACCTGCTGGGGTGGATGCCGGGGACGGTCTACATCGGCGCGGAGGTGGAGCCGGAGTGGCTCACGATGGTGTCCGGCGTGATCGTCTTCCGGCTGCCCTTCCCGACCGTCGAGGTGCAGGAGGCGCTCTGGCGGCGGCAGCTGGCCGGCCACGCGACGCTGGATCGGGACATCCCGCTGGAGGTGCTGGTGTCGGCCTACTCGCTCAGCGGCGGCGCCATCGAGATCGCCGCGCGCGAGGCGATCCACCAGTCGAGGGTGACGGGGGCGGGGCGCCAGGTGGTGATCTCGCGCTCGACGGTGACGGCCTGCGCGCAGGAGCAGCTCTCGCACCGGCTGGGCTTGCTGGCCGAGAAGGTCACGCAGATGTTGACCTGGAACGAGCTGGTGCTGCCGGACAAGACGATGAACGTGCTCAAGGATCTGGTGGCGCAGTACCGCAACCAGAACCGGGTCTTCAACGAGTGGGGCTTCAACACCAAGGTGGCCTACGGTCGGGGGCTCACGGCGCTCTTTCACGGGCCGCCGGGCACGGGCAAGACGATGGTGGCCGGGATCATCGCGCGGGAGCTGGGCCTGGAGCTGTACAAGATCGACTTGAGCCGGGTGGTCGACAAGTACATCGGGGAGACGGAGAAGAACCTGGGGCGGATCTTCGACGAGGCCACCCGCTCGCGGGCCATCCTGCTCTTCGACGAGGCCGACAGCCTCTTCAGCAAGCGCACCCAGGTCAAGTCCAGCCACGATCGCTACGCCAACCTGGAGACGAACTACCTCCTGCAGCGCCTGGAGAGCTACGAGGGGGTGGCGCTCTTGACGACGAACTTCGAGGCCTCTCTGGACGAGGCCTTCAAGCGCCGGCTGCGCTTCAAGATCGCCTTCCCCTTCCCGGACGCCAAGGAGCGCGGCGCGCTCTGGGAGGCGATGATGCCAGGGCAGGCCTATGTGGAGGGGCCGCTGGACTTTGGGGGGCTCGGCGAGCATTTCGAGATGACCGGCGGGCACATCAAGAACGCGATGCTGCGAGGGGCCTTCTCGGCCGCGCAGCAAGGCAGCCCCATCACCGCCAGCATCCTCTACGAGGCCGCCACGGAAGAGTACCGCGAGATGGGCAAGCTGGTCCGGTCCTGACGTTCCGCCTGAGATCCAACCACTGACACCAAGATGGAGCCTTAAGTGACAAAACAGAACGGACACCACAAGTCTCTGACGGAGCGCTTCACGGAGCTGCTGACCGCCGAGGGGATCGACTACGCCACCAGCGAGGAGGGCGACGCGCTCTTGATCCACGGCGAGACGGAGGCCGGTTCTTGCGAGGGCTACATCGTCATCGAGGAGCTGGAGGCGGTGGATCTGGACAACTCCGGCACGATGTCGGTGCGGCTGGACTTCTGCGAGGTGGCCTACGTGGTGCCGGTCGGGGAGATCGAGGATGAGGATCTGCCCGGGCTCCTTGAGCTGCTCGTCCGGCTCAACGAGAGCCACCGGATCGGGGCCTATGAGTTCAACATCGAGGAGCGGGAGCTGCGCTTCCGGATCTACCTGACCTTGCCCTCGGGTCAGGCCATCGCCCGCGAGCACCTGCTGCTGCCGCTCTACGAGGGGATCTCGGCGATCAACACGCACCACGAGGCCTTCCGCATGGTGCTTGAGGAGGGCTGCGATCCCGCCCACGCCACCGCCGAGATCTTCGCGCTGGAGGCGCTGGAGGACGGCGATCTCAACGAGGAGCTGCTGGAGCGGGCCAACGCGCTCTACGATCTGGCCAGGGCGCGCTACGCGGCCCGCGGCGAGGATGAGCTGCTGGCGGATCTGGAGGCGAGGTTGATGCGGCTGGCCCACCAGGCCGGCGAGGCGATGACGCGGTCGCTGCGCTCGTGAGGCCGGGGCTGGCCTCGGCCCGGCGCGCCGAGCGTGGATCTCGGCGCGCGATCAGCGCCGGCGTGGCGCGAGGGCGCCCGGACGGGGCTCCTCACTCGTCCGAGGCCTCGGGGCTCTGAAGCGCGATGGCTCTGAAGTCCTTCTCCCAGCGCTTGAGTTGCTTGCCGCTGACGCCGCCGAGCACCTCGATGGCGTGCCTGAGCCGGGCGCGCGAGAGGTCCGGGCCGAGGATCTCCATCGAGTGGTAGAGCGGGGTCGAGACGGTGCCGCCGGAGGTGGCCACGAAGATCGGCTTGTTGAAGAGCCGCGGCTTGATCGCCAGGGCCTCGGCCACCTTGGTGAGCGTCTCCTGGATGGCCTCGGCCTCCCAGCTGCGCAGCGCCTCCAGCGCCCAGAGCGAGAACTGGAGCCACTGGACGATGTCGGCCTGGGGCACCTTCTTCAAGTCCTTGTCTTTCTCTGTAAAATCAGCAACTTGAAGATCAAGCAACCCGGCAAAGAAGAAGGCCAGCGCCGGCCCCAGGTCGCTCAGCAGCCGGGTGCGGGGCTGGATCAGGGGGATGATCGGGGCCATGTACTCGGCGTTGAGCGCCCAGCCGCGCACGAGGCCGGCGAAGCCCGCGGCGTCGTAATCCTCGCGGATATAGCGCTCGTTGAGCCAGGTCAGCTTCTGGACGTCGAAGACCGGCCCGCCGAGCGAGACGCGCGAGAGGTCGAAGTGGGCGATCATGTCCTCCAGGGTGAACTTCTCGATCGTCTCGTCGGGCATCGACCAGGCCATCAGGCCCAGGTAGTTCGTCAGGGCCTCGGGCAAGAAGCCCATGCGCTGGTAGTAGAGGATGCTGGTGGGGTTCTTGCGCTTGCTCAGCTTGCTGCGGTCGGGGTTGCGAAGCAGCGGCAGGTGGCACAGCACGGGCGGCTCCCAGCCAAAATACCCATAGAGCAGCAGGTGCTTGGGCGCCGAGCTGATCCACTCCTCGCCGCGCAGCACGTGCGTGATCTGCATGTGGTGGTCGTCGACGACGTTGGCCAGGTGGTAGGTGGGCATCCCGTCGGACTTGATGAGCACCTGCATGTCGACCTGCGACCACGCGATCTCGATCGGCTCGCGGCGCAAGAAGTCGTCAAAGACGCACGAGCCCTCGCGAGGCACCTTCATGCGCACCACGTTGGGCTCGCCGGCCTCCAGCCGCCGCGCGACCTCCTGGGCCGACAGGTCGGCGCAGCGCCCGTCGTAGCCGGGGTTGATCCCGCCGGCCAGCTGCTCCTGGCGAAGCTCGCCGAGGCGCTCCGTGGTGCAGAAGCACCGGAAGGCGTGGCCCTTGTCGAGCAGGATCTGCGCGTGCTCGGCGTAGAGGTCAAAGCGCTCGCTCTGCCGGTAGGGGCCAAAAGGACCCCCGACGTCCGGCCCCTCGTCCCAGCTCAGCCCGGCCCACTTGAGCGCCTTGAGGATCATGTCCTCGGACTGGCGCGTGCTGCGGGCCTGATCGGTGTCCTCGATCCGCAGGATGAACTGGCCGCCCTGCTGGCGCGCGAAGCACAGGTTGAAGAGCGCGACGTAGGCGGTCCCCACATGGGGATCGCCGGTCGGAGATGGCGCAATCCGGGTTCGAACGGTCATTCAACGACTCCTTGATCAAGGGCGCGCGCGGGGGACGATGGAAGTGCAGACATCAGGTTCGCTCAGTGAAAATGGTCGGGCAGGTGCAACGTAATGGTCGAGATCAAGTGCAAGAAGGTGGCTCGGGCCTGGTGGGCTCAGCGGCCGAGTCCCGGACCACCGATGAGCCGCTCAGGCGTGGATGTCGAAGTCCTCGTGCGCCATGACGGTCATCAGTGGCGGACTTCAGACCAGGGTCGGGCTCATGGAGAGGCGGACGTTGAGGACGCCCTCGAAGTCCGTGGAGACGAACTGGGCCTTGATGTAGTTGATGCCTCGCAGCGAGAGTTCAAAAACCTCCTCGACGTCGGTGTCGGAGGCGGCGTCGAAGACGAACGTGAGGGCTGCAGCGCCGATGGGCGGGAAGTTCATCTTGTCGATGGACTGCAAGAGGGAAAAGGTGAATTTATTGTTGCCAGAGCCCGAGAAGGGCTTGTTGTCGGTGACGATGCGCAGCCTGAAGATGGCCTCGTTGATCGGGCGCACATCGAGGGCATCCTGATTGCGCGGCGTCCAGGACTGGGGAGCCAGGAGAGTTCCGGCGGGATGGCCCAGTGTGATCTGTTGATAGGGCAGCACGACGATGGCCATGGTCAACCTCCGAGGGTGGCTTGGTCAGTTGTTCTTCTTCAAGGTCATGACGGCCTTGAAAGCGATGGTGCCTTGAAAGTCGACTGATGTCAGTGTCACACGCAGAAATCGTGCGAAGTCTGATGCCGAGGCGAGGATGTCCTGAGTGAACACACCCCCTCCGGTGACGTTGACGGTCTGGGTGTCAAGCGGGGGAAAGTACTGCTTGTCGTTGGAATGCTGCAGATCGATGGTGAAGGACAGGCTGCCTGCGGGGGGGGAGAGGGTTTCGACGAAGTACTGGATGGAGACCAAGGTGTGGCCCAGGGCATCGTAGGCCTTCTCGGCGGGGGGGGTCCAGGACGAGGGGGCCGTCCGGGTGCCCCCGAGGTGGCCGAGGGTGATCAACTGGTAGGGCACGATCTCAACGATGGTGGTCATGGGCTCCTCAGGCGTTGGGGCCTGGTCGCGGGGCGACGCCAGGCACGTTGATGCTCACCGTTTGCTCACCGTTTGCTCAGCTTGAGCAAGACTCTGAGAGCGAAGGTCTCAGGATCCGAGTTGAAGGAAACGAGTCGAGGTCGAAGGTAGCGGGCGAACTCGGCGATGTAGCGGGGGGTCTGGACGTTGATGGTTCCGCCGCCCGCAGTGATCGGCGTTTGAACCTTTGAGGAGGGGATCTCCTCGAAGACGAGGTTGTCCTCCGCGTGATCGACGGCAAACAACAGCCCACCGGGGTGGCTGCCCGTGGTCGGGACAAGCGCCTGGATGCTGACCTGGAGGATCCCGAAGTTGTAGCCTTCGGCGTCCACCGACTCCTCCCTGGGTCTGGCCCAGGTGTTGGGCGTCAAGCTCCCGCCGCTCCCTCCCAGTGTGATGGTCTGGTAGGGGATCAGTTCGATTTCCATGTCATCACCTTTTTGACGGCTCTTATAGGTCATGTTCTCAGATCCCTCAAGAGCCGAGTCCACATTGGGAGAGAGCGCTGCATGCGCGGTCTCTCCATTCGCCTCACTGTCGAGTTTTCGAGCCAGCCTCTCGATCAAGATCTCTCGCATCAGCCCGAAGCTGAATGAATTTTTCCGATCAGACCCCAAAAGTCTTGTCAAGAGGGCATCCACGGCACCCATCGCCTCGTTCCGGCTGTCTTGCATGTCGGCGCCCTCCGGCTTCACCTTATCCTTGAGTTCGGTTCAGCATCCCCCAGATACTTGCAATTTGTTGGTTTCTTTCACCAACGTCAAGACTAGTAGTAGTTCCTATAACCTCAAAATTGATACTCAGCCAACGCTCAAACGTCCGCTCAAAAGATCTCAACCACATATCGCCCCTCACGCCAGAGTCAAAGCCAAATCTCAACCCTGCGAGGTTTAGATTGTTGTCGATTCCAAAAGCTTCTCTGCCAATAAATTCGTCCGGCAATCTTTCGGCGAGAATATTTCGACATCCAATAAACACGACCTGATTCGGATCTGATGGTTTTATCCCCCCGGTTCCGATAGCGGAATAAACAATCTCCGGATACAAGTCCTCCGATACGTTATTTTGGTTTGTTGGCTCTTGCCCAAACATGAACAACCGAGACTGCCTCACATGACTGGCGGGCGTTGCACTATGGCGAAAAACGTTAAAATGTAAATACTCGCGACTGTTGATCGTCAATCCATCCAATGACGCATTAAAAAATATCCCCAAGCTGTTAGCACTGTTAAGGGATAGGGCCAGCTTAGAGTTAAAAGTTGACTCGCTAACAAAAATCTCCCCCCCCGTCACATGCAAGCCCTGATCAAAATCTTCGTGAATGTGGCATCCCGTCACAACCAACCGATTTGACTTGCTCGAACTCATTCCATAAATCGCCACAAATTTGCTGAGTTGCTGTCTGTTGATTCTTCGAAGACCCTCATCCAAAGGCACCCCGTCAGGGCGAAAGCAGCAATTGACAAACTCAAGATGCTGAACATTTTCTGGGTCATTAGGAATCAAGAGATTGTATAAACCTCGAGCGTTCCGCCTTGTCTGAATTTCGACAGGGTTGTTTCCATCAGTGACAATGTTGAGATCGTCAATGACAACATTCGGATCCTCGACGATCGAGAAAGAGCAGTTTTGAAATGTGACGTTGTAAGGATTGATGATCCGACCGAACTCGCCTGCATTATGAAGTCCTGTAGCAATCCCGCTGTTCATCACTCGAACCGTCGAACCGCTGGCGCTGAGGTTGAAGGGTGGCGCATCGGATTGAACATTGTTGAGATACGCGGCGGCACCTTGTTTGAGGCCAATGTCCAAATCACCGTCCCTTAAGTGAATGTTTTCGCCCAGGAAACGTGAGGGCACGGCCCCATCCAGCTCGATGTCGATCCCACTGCTCAGGAAGACATCCCCTCGTGCGATGTTTCGACCCTCAGTGGTCAAATTCTGGACCATGGCGTCCGTGGTCGCAGAGCCAGTCAAGGTCAAGCCCCCACGGAAGCAGTTGACTGTCTGGCAATCGGAGATCTGAGCCAGAGCATTACCCGCCACTGAAAAGCCATCGCCGCCACTGTTGTGAATAAAGCACCCTTGAAGGTTGATCAGCGCCTTACCCCGTTGCGCACCCATAAAGACCCCACTCATAAACTCCATCTGAAACTTCTCGAAACCCCTTCGATCACCATCATCGATTAGAGATGAAAGATTCATATCAAAGTTAAATCCAAAGATGGAGAACAGACTAGAAGTTTTTAAAGGTTGATCATATGTCTGCGTTGTAAAACATCTGCCCAGATTAAACTGTCCATTATGGGTCAGCCTTGGACCCACCCGATTTTCATAATCTTCAAGGGCCACCGCTTCATTGATCACGGCCTCATTGAGGCAAGAAATTATCCTGTTATTGCGATCATCGACGCTGACCAGACCATTAAGATCACATTCGATCCGTAATCGATTCGGGCCAATCATCTGTCCCGAAAGGTCTGGTTTTAGAGAGAGCTTCATCGAAGCTTCAATCACCGACTGCAAACTAATCAAATCCAACCTGATATCACTTTCTGGAAGAACCTGGATGAAGTCGCCTAATCCCCCAGCCACGCCTCTCACATTTCCTATGTCTAGGGGAGCGGGCGGGACATTAAAGCTTCTTAATCTTGCTGAAAGCTCGTTAAATACCGGAGTCGAATCCGCCTGGTGCCAATTGGATTGAGGGTCCAACTCGCCAGGGTCCAATTCGCCACGATGAAAATCAAATTTGGATCTTATCTCATTTGCGAACTCAGAGAGGCGCGCCAGATCTGTTTCATTATCATCGAGGTTTGCAGTAATTACCTGATCGCTGATATCGCCCTTGTGAAGGTCTTGAGCCGAAATGTGGCCGTTAAAGTCATTTTTAAGAGCTATAAGAAGTGTGCGGACGGCTTCCGCTGTATCAAGAGGAATCTCTAAAGCATTGCCTGGGATGCTCTGGTGTGTTGTGTCCTTGGCTATAGCTGAATCATTCCTTCTAAATTGAAAAGATCCACCATGAAGGGCAAGGCCAATCGACCCGCCAAACCGCCGCTGAACCACCTGGCTGTTGCGGTGTAAGTGGAGCACTACCCGAAGCTCGTTGGCAAGCCGCGCTATGCTCCCCAAGTCCGCCGTAGCCTCCAGCTCTGGAAGAACCTCCGAGGACGCCTGGCGGATCACGGCCCCCAAACCGTCGTAGGTCAGACCCTCTTTTAGGTGAACCTCCGTGACCGTAAAGGTTCCCCGGAACTTGATCGTCTGCCCCAGCCGACCGCCGCGCTCTAAACGGGCGGCATCAGCGGCATTGACACAAGCCTGGATCGATAACGTCGTCGGTGTGATGCGCTCAAACTGCCACACGGTGTTAGGTGGAGTACCACCGACCCTGTTCATCGTGACCATGGTGGACTCGGCCACACCACTCGCGGCACCCCACCATTGCGGGTAAAGAACCCCGTTCTTCAAAGGAGCTCGAACTTGCCGGGTGTCTCCCCTCACCCCACGCCACTCCTCTCCCCCAAAGATTCGGTAAGGCCCGGCCTGAACGTAGCCATGGATGACCGTCTCATAGCCATCGCCAATCGGTAAAAGTTGAGCGCCTGGATCGAAGACCAGCGTGATGTTCTCGTGAAACGTGACTGCGCTCTCAATTCGATATGTACCAGGAGAGAAGTAGATGGTGCCTCCTCCAGCATCTTGCACGCTATCTGACAATGCCTTCAAACCAATGAAGTCGTTATGAGAACCATTGCCAAGGACAGGCTCATCAGGCACCAAACGACTGTTCTTGGCGAAGTACCACTGGCCTTCAAGAGACATGATCACATAGCCTCATATGGTAAAAAGTAGATTTTCTCGTCTCTCGGGCGATCGTCGTCAGAGCCGGCGCATAAGTAGAACAGGCCGTGGTCTGGATTAAAACCTATGCATCCGCCAAGATTTCTAGCCTCATCCGTCAAAACAATATCTGCACTATCCACCCGATATATCGATGGGGCTACAGGTCCGAAAAACACGTAAGTCCTGATCTTGTCGCCCTCAAATCTGCCCGTAAGAAACAAATCGCCAAATCCGTCCCTATTAATGTCTTTAGAGGCTAAATTGTATCCCACTTTCTCTCTCTCTATACCCCATCCGATGAAAGAAATATTTATGTCCTCGGAGTATGTTAGCTGTGCAGGAGGTCCAATAATTAGGTATGTGCGACCGCGATCATACCCACTGGGCGATGTCAGCATTAAATCGTCGAAACCGTCGTTATTTTGATCCTCAACGACTATTGCCCTATTACCAAGAGCGGATCCAATGTTGCTACCTGCGACAACAGCATTGGCGCCGTCCAAACGATACCTGCCTTCCAATGGACCATAAAAGAGATAGGCTCCGCCCTGCACCAAAATATTTGTGGGTCGGCTTCCTTCAGCCCCAATCAAGATATCCGCGATCCCATCGCCATTGACGTCCCCTGAGTTGATGGGAGCACTCCCAGCGTTAGTGGCGGAGTCAAACTCAAACATGGCATCGGCTTGAAGAAGCTCCGTTCGCTCTCGGAGCGGATTCAGCCACAGAGAAATACGACCCCTTAAAGTTGACGTAAAGACAAAATCATCGGCTCCATCATCATTAATATCTCCTAATGAGTTGATGCCTGATCCGCTTATTAATGAGTTAGGAAGATAATCAATACGCCAATCAGGCTCGTTAACCCTTAAACAATCGAGGAGGCCTTCATGATAATGATCGCAATAAACCCCTTCTTGCACAGGGCCGAAGTAGATGCTATATCCAAGATAGTGATCGCTCGAAGCAACAATTACATCGTCGTATTGATCGCCATTAATATCTCCGAGCCCAACTTTAGCCGTTCTTTGAGCAAAATACACCTGGGCTTCACCAGCAAGGCTAATCTCTCGATCTCGGGGAAAAGGCCCGTACATCAAGAACGCACTTGAGGGGATGTCATTCTCCACCAGGATGTCAAAAAATCCATCGTTGTTAACATCACCTGTCGCCAAAAACGAAGTGGTAGAATAAAGATCGATGTCCCTGAAGGTGTGTACCGCATAGTCCTGTACCTGTCTCGTTCGAGAGGCCACGCAAGCGGGCTCACCCGCACAGATGACCGTTTCGGTGTCCGTGCAGATATAATGATTACAGCCCCGACAAGACGAGCCTGGCTCGTGGGCCAGCTCCGCGCAGCCTCCACAGGCATTGATGCGCTCATCTTCACAGCGCAGCGCGTTGTTCCCGTCGCACTGCAAGGTCCCATTCGAACAAAGACCACAAGGGCTGCCTGGTTCTTGCTCCAGTTGGGACTGACCACCGCAAGCATTCAAGACCACACGGGCATCAGGCTCCACGTCAGCGAGATCAACGGCGGCATCTGTCTGGGCGTCTGGAACCCCTGGCTCTTCGTCGCTGGAGTCCAAGGCATCTGCCACCATGCTGTCGAGAACCTCAGCGTCCATGTCGCCCGAGTCAAAGACCTCCATTCCAAGGTCTGGCCCAACGTCCAGCACCTCCGTTTCTCCATCGCCTGGGTCAACCACGACATCCACCAGAGCGTCTGGGCTCTCAACATCTCCATCGTCGGGATCGTCCGCATCGCGTGGCGTGTTCGATACATCCGGCTCCACCGCACCCGAATCCAACGAACGCTCTCCTTGGCTCGTTGGCGGATCCGAACACCCCGCAGTAGACCAGCCAATCAAAAGCAAGCTCAGGGCCATCCGCCAAAGCGCAAATCCGACTCGTTGACTCTGAAGAAACCTTTTCATCGACGGCTATTCCTGGTGGATCCTGGATAAAGCGGCCCACTGTGTTGAGTTTGATGTGCTGGTTCCTGATTGGACACACACCCACTCGTAGTCCTGACCAACTCGCGGCGTTGTCAACCTCCAGATATCGCCCTTCAGACCTGCATCTGATGCCCGGGGTTCAGACGTTCCGTAAATCAAGCGCTGTCCAAGCGAATTGATCAATCCTATGGGTGGGCCATGAATGATGTTTTCTTCATTGGTGAGCGTTGTCGAAAGATGTGTGATCTTGATTCGTCTTGAATCACTGAGGAAAGACAGATAAGCAACACCTTCGTCGTCGGCCAACCTGGACAACTTCACATGGCCAATTCTAAGCAATGCTTCCGCCGTTGGATGAGCTAAAACTTCAATTCCAACTCTGGACTCCAGCAAGATTCCGTGGATCGTCGCCCTCAATCCGCACTTATAAAAAAGAATTCCCTTGTGAAGACCACTTCCAAATCTACAGTCCTTGATTGAGAGTTCGCTCTGGCTAGAACTTGTGCCGACCGAAACTATACCAATAAAGGTGTCTGTCAGCTGAATATTGTCAGAATTGTCCGACATTAAAAATTGACAACTCGCAAGAGATATATACCCTTTGGCGTCTTCGGATTCAGGCCAAGCGAGCGTGAGCGCTGTCACAGCCTTGCTTCGCGAACCCGCGCCACGATGAATTATGAAATCACAATTAGCGAGCGAGTAAAAATTTGACCCCGTGATTAGCGCTGATTTGTGAATATTGAATTCACAATTAGAGAACTTTGCCCTTCCTTCATCTCCTTTTAAGGTGAGCCCGTTGGACAATGTATTGGTAAACAACAGAGATGCCTGGTTGAATTGTGCTTCAATAGAACCAAACATTGAATTGCTGATAAAAGCCGTGCCGAATTGATCCTCTCCCTCCGGGACCAGTGAAAGCGACTCCAAGCGCAGTGTACCATCACACACAAAATTAGAAACTTGAAGGGACGTACCGTCAAGCATCCCATGAATCGAAGTGGCAACACCAAAAGCACGGCTGTTGATGACTTGTAACCGGAGCCCAGCGAGCGCCGTCAAGCCGACAAGGGAAGAATTCATAAAAGAGCAGTTGGACACCAGAACGTGGACTGGAAGATCTCCGGGCTCCAGAGTCAGTAAGCTCGTAGACTCAACATCATCAGAATCAATGTTGCCAAGATCGTCTTGATCGCCAAATGTGAATCCATAAATGGTGGTCAAGAGAGATAAGTCGACAGTGTGTGTCGCGATACGTGATGGCGAGAGATCCGTAAATCTCCGTGCCTTCTCCAAGATAGGTCTTCCCAAAAGGAAGTCTGACTGTTCTGCTGAACACATACTGACCAGAGATGAACCGAATGATTCCTGGGCCGCGCGGGAGGCTCTTGAGCATGAAGCTCATCCCACTGCTGTTCCCATCCGCAAGTGATTGAATGTTGTCGTTGACGCCAGAAAGTACCGATACACCCCACCACTGAGGGAAAATCTCGCTCCTGTGATTCCCGAGGCGAAATTTCCCACTTCCAGATGTTTGAAAGATTTGGTGAGGACCCGCCTGAATGTGGCCATGAATCACAACAATGGCATTGCTGGCAACAAGAGTGGCTGCTTGATCAAAAATAATCTGAACGCTTTCGGGTATGTCGATGGAGGCTGTCAGAATGTGAGTGCCGTTCGAGAGAAAGACTGACCCCCCCCCCCTTTGCAAAATTCCGCCAATAACCCTCCGAAGAGATATCTCACTCTCGCCACCAGAGGGTATAATGTTCCAGAATTCTGCCATAGGTATTCTATAGGTGGCGCTCTTCAGGGTATGAAAAAACCCCGATTCCCTTGTTGCGGTGCTTTAACCATAAGCGGCTGGCCCGTACCGGCTTTATCCCCATCTTCTCTCAGCATAGGCAAGCCCATCTCGACTGTCAAGCCTTGAAATCGAGCGCTTACCCACACGTCACAGGTTCGCTCAGTGAAGGCCCTCCAGCAGAGTTCTCGCAGGCTGATGGCCTCAATGCAATGAGTCATCGAGCCCGTCAGTGACGTTGTTCTCTTGCATCACGAGGCAAGGGTTCCGCTGTCGAGGGGGGCCACAGGACGCCCTGTCTGGCGTCCCGAAGGGATCTTGGAGGCCGTCCTTGCCCCCCCCTCCAGGTCCTCGTTCGTTGAGCAAACCTGAGTGCAGACCTGCCCGCCGCCTCAGCATCCTTGTGCGCCCGGCAGGTTGGCGGTAACATACGCGCAGTTTGCCCCCGTTGACAACGCACGTCCTGCTCTGCGCGCACCGCAGCAACCTCTCATGCCCCACACCCCCGACAAGAACATCGCGCGCGCCCTGTCGACCTCGCCCTGCTTCGCCGGCCTGAGCCAGAGCGCCCTGGGCGTCGTGGCCGAGGCCGCCGTCGCAGCCCGCTTCGAGGCCGGCCAGTTCCTCCTGCGCGAGGGGCAGGCCGCCGATCGCTTCTTCGTCCTGCTCCAGGGCCGCGTCGCCATCGAGCTGCGCTCCTCCAACCGCGGCCAGGTCATCATCCAGACCCTCGAAGAGGGCGACGTCGTCGGCCTGAGCTGGCTCCACCCCCCCCAACGCTGGATCTTCGACGCACAGGCCCTGACCTTCATCGACGCCCTGTCCATCGACGCCGACGCCATCATGGCGGCCTGCCGCCTCGACCCCGCCCTCGGCCTCGACCTCATGCACCGCTTCGCCGGCTGCGCCATCGACCAGCTCCAGGCCGCCCGCCTCCAGCTCCTCGAGTTCTACGGCGTCAAGGGCTGAACCCGCCGACCCCCTCGGGCAACAACCCCTCAAGCCCCCTCGGGAACTTCGCACCCACCCGCTCCGCCAGCGCCTCCACCTCCCGTGCCAGCGCCCGATCCGAGGGCGGCATCAACCTCAACAGGTTCAACTCCCGCTCACAGCAACCCTCGACCGACCCCGCGCAGATCCCCTCCAGCACCCCCATGAACACCCGCCCAAAGACCTCCGGCGAGACCCCGCCGCCCTTCTCCAGGCGCGCCAAGGCGATGACCTCCCCCGTGGCGTAGGTGACCGGCCGATCCGCGCACTGCGCCTTGTAACGATCGACGATCCCGGCCACCAGCGCCTCCTCCCGACACGCGCCCTCATGCGCCGACCACGGCGCCCGCGCCCAGCCCTCATCCCCCCACTTGAGCAGCCGCGACGCGCAGCCCATCACCCGACAACACCTCGCCGAATGATCGCAGACCTCCCCCATCACCGCCTCGACCAGCGCCCTCGATCCCGCCTCCGTCACCTCGGGCCGCGCCTTGAGCCCATGCAGCAGCAGCGCGAAGAACACCGCGTCGCTGTCCTCCCACCGCCTCACCCGGTGCCCCTCGTCCCCAAGGCGATCGCACCGCGCCAGCGCCACCCCCCGCTCGTAGGCGTTGACCGCGATCTCGCGCCCCGCGCACTCCCCCTCCACCGCCCTCGCCAGCGCCCCCTCCATCTCCGGCGCCAGACGCCAGTCCTGCAACCGCGCCGCACACACCGTCGGCCTGCACGCCTCCGGCTTGCGCGCGCAGACCCCCTCGATGACGCCCGCCGTCAGCCGCGCCCGATCCGCAGGCCCCAGCCGCTCGTAGCCCAGCATGCCCCTGAGCGCAGCCAGGTGCGAGAGCCGCGCCGCGTCCGGCCCCTCCAGCATCACCTCATAGGCCCTCGCGCCCTCCTCGACCCGGTGCGGGAAGCTGCCCAGGTGCGCGCGCACCGCCTCCGGGCCCTCCAGCCCTCGCCCGCTGAGCCACTCCCGCCCCCAGATCACGCCGCTCAACCCCACCAGCAATGCCAGCACGATCCCCGCCAGCGCCCTGCCCGCGACGCGACGCTCCAACCCCAGCGAGGCCGCCACCCCCGCGCTCCCCAGGCCCAGCGCGCACAGCAGCGCGACCGAGATCCCCGGAAACCAGCCCGGCCAGCTCACCCGCCCGTCGACGACCAGCGCGACCCCGAGAACCGCGAGCACCACCCAAGCGACGATCGACAAGATCACGACCGCCCACATCCGAAGCTCACCCATGGCCCCTTCAGGCTTCACTGACCACCTCCACCCCTTGCCCCGCTTCAAAGCCGACGACCGCCCGACGCCCTCCCGATTCTTGACGCGCGCTCAGGCCACAGGGAATGTCCATCCTCGACGGCTCGAACGCAACCCGGCGCAGCGATTCGGGAATGCGCCGCGCCCCCTGGATCTTCCACCTCCTGCGACGAGGCCCCGCCGATACGCCCATGAGCCACCGCATGCGCCACGCACCCCCAACAACCACGACCCGCACCCTGGCCCACTGGCGACGCCTGGCCCGCCGCGCCCTCGCCCACGCCGTCCAGCAGGATCAGCGCTGGTCGGCGCTGCGCGCCGCAGACCGGCCCACGCTGTTGATGTGGACCGCCACCGTCGCCCTCGGCCTCCTGACCTTGCCGGCCTTGGCCGCGCCGACCGGCTCGGCGCGCGGGTGGCTCCTGCTCGCGACCGCGCTGGCGATCACCGCGCCCGCCTTCGCGTGGTGGCTCCGGGGGCTCTACGGCGACAACGCCGCCGAGATCCGAAGCCGGCGCGCCGCGCTGGCGCGCCTGGAGGCGCTGCGCGGCGCGCTGGGCGACGATCACCCCCTGGAGATCGCCCAGCGCGCCAACGGAGAGGTCGCCTTGACCCTTCACCTCTCAGGCGGCGCCCTGACCGCCGCGCTGCCGCCCGACAACGCCGCGCCCGCGCGCCTGTCATGGCGCCCAGACCCCGGCTCTCCCACCTCGCCCCTGCCCGCGCGCCTTGAGCGCGCCTCCCATGTCGGGGCATGGCGCCTCGGCGCCGCGCGCATGGTCGACGGGCAGATCCAGTGGAACGCCGAGGCGCCCGCGTGGATGAAGGCCAGGGGCCCCGAGGCTCACGACAGCCTGCTGCGGCAGACGCTCGGGCTCGTCGATCCGACGCTGGACCCCTTCGAGGGCGAGGGGGCCGCGCGCCGCATCGCGACAGGGCCGGTGGAGAGCCCTCGAGCGACGGTGATCCCGCCCGTCGCGGCGATCGCCATCGGCGCGACGCTGGCCCTCTCGGCGGCGACGGCGGGGTTGGCTCTTGGGTTGCGGCACTTCGGGCACGAGGCCGTCGCCGGGTTGACGCCAGCTCCGCTGATGTGGGAGGCGCTGCCTGTCGCGCTGACGATCTCGGGCGTCGGGGCGACCGTCGCGCTGATCGCAGCCGCGGTGTCCCTCAACATCGCGAGGAGGGAGAGAGCGGCTGCGGCGCCGCCGCGCGACCAGGCGCTCTGGATCGACGGCCTGGGGGCGCGGCTGGAGATCGGCGAGGGCTCCGCGGCCGGCGAGATCGCGTGGGGGAGGCCCTTCCAGAGCGATCTCTGGCGCGTCGGCGAGCCGGGCGCGGGGATCGCGAGGGCGGCGCTTGAGCTCCGCCAGGAGGGATGCCGGATCGTCGTCGGCGCCGACCTGCCCGAGGCGGCGCTGCCGGCCAGCGCGCGGCGCCTCGACCTCGACCATCTGGTCGTCGACGCGGCGACCTTCGTCGAGATCCAGAGCCTCGTTGAGCGCGCGCACCAGCTTTCTTGATCGCCAGAATCATACCGATCAGGGTATGTAAATCATTGAAGACATATCGTCGGCGCACTTGTCCATCGCTTCACACTCCACCCCCTGTGCCCCTCGGGGGGGGACGCTCGTCGTGGGGACTCGGGTGGAGTGCCGATCCACCTCCTCCCGTAATTCAAGCGTCCCCCCTCCTTGCGGAGAGGGGGACAGGGGGTGGAGTGAGCCCGGCGCCCCGAATTTTCACCGCGCGCCTTGAAAAACAGGGGGCCTCGCCCCGGCCGCCCCTGTGCAGCGGGGGTGGAGATCGATGGCTTGATCTTTGCTGAGGACAGCGGGCGGACTTGAGATGGGGAGGCGTGCGCATGCGACGGCGGTTTCTGGCGGTGGCCCTCTTGATGTGGGCGTCGGGGTGCGACGACACGAACTATCACAGCGGCTCGGCTTTGGATGAGGCTGACGCCGCCGAGCCCGAAGCCGCGCCCGAGGCCGAGCCCGAGGCCGAGCCCGAAGCCGAAGCAGATCCCGAGCCCGAAGCAGAGCCTGAAGTCGAGGTTGAGCCCCCGCCGGAGGGATGCGCGCCCATGGACGCGAGGCTCATGAAGTGCGGCGGGTTCGTCTGTGACGAGGCCGACAGGTGGTACTGGGATGGCGCGGGGTGTGTCCTGATCCCCTGCGCCTGTGAGGGCGAGGCGTGCGGGCTGGGGCACCTGGAGTTGGAGGATTGTCAGGCGGAGCGGCGAGGCTGCGAGGGCGAGCTGTGCCGCACGACGGGAGGACAGTGGCTCTCTGCGCCCCCCCACGCCCAGTGCGGGCACTCTGTCTGCGGCCACCCGCCGCCCGAGGACTGCCTGATCCCCATGGATGGCTGCGACTGCGGCCCCGGGCGCACCTTCGAACCTGGCCTCGGCTGTCAGGACGACCCCTCGTGCGATCGCGACGACCTCTGCCTCGCGACGGGGGGTCAGGTGGCCTTCTGCGACACCTTCTGCGGCTTCGAAACGGGCATGATCTGCGAGGGCGGCGGCTGCGATTGCGGCCCCGCCCGACGCTTTGACGAGCGCCAGGGTTGCGTCGCGGACTGCCCCGAGCGCCCGGACCTGTGCGAGATCACGGGCGGCGTCATGGCGCCGAATTGCGGCGAGTTCGACTGCGGCCGGCCCAGCGATGACGACTGCGACGGGATCGCCTGCGACTGCGGGCGGCGCGCCAACTTCGTCAACGGCGTCGGCTGCGTTCAGGACGACGCCTGCCTGTCCGGACACGAGGGCGAAGCTTGCGGCCTCTCAACGAACGGCCGCGACAGCTGCGCCGCCGGGCTTGTCTGCTGCGAGGGGCCGCAGGGACAGACCTGCCTCCCGCTCGCCTGCGGACCCGACCGTGACACCGTCACCGGCTGCCCCATCCTCGACTGAGGAGATGTCCGGAGCGGACCACCGTCGCGACGCGGGGTTGAAGCGCCGCCCCGCTGCCAACCCGTTGATCTTCCTGCCGATCTTTGAGCCCTTGGCCGAAGCAGGCTGGACGACCTCGGGCCGAGCTGGCCCGGCCCGCCGCTGGCCGATGGGCGCTGTTCTGGAGGGCGCCCGGCCTTCGCTTCAGCGGACGACCGCGACGCCGAGGCCGCTCCATGAGTCCGCCTCGCCGCTGAGCTCGCCGCAGCACGCCCCTGCGTAGTGCCCGACGATGACCACCACCCCGAGGCGCGCGATGAGGTACGCGACCGCCTCGACCGGCTGCTCGTAATCCACCCCCTCGCACCCCATCCAGCCCTCGCCGCCGGCCTCGACGCTGGTCGTGGCGCCGCTGGGGCCCTTGATCTCGAAGCGGTGGGCGAGCGCGCTGCTGGTCTGCCAGGTGACGGTGTAGCCGAAGGCCATCGGCGTGGCGGCGCCGGGCCGGAGCGGGAAGACCGGGATCCAGCGCGGCGGGATGGACAGCGCGTCGAGATCGGCGCCGATCTGGCGCAGGGCCAGGCCCCAGGCCTCGGGGTCCTTGTCCTCCAGGTGGATGGGCAGGTCGAGCCTCCGGGTGGGGCGGTCGGGGTACTGGACGATGAGCGAGGTGGTCGTCGGCCGGCGCTGCGTCTCGCAGTGGAAGGTGCACAGGACGGCGCCGTTGGCCGCCGACCAGCCCGCGCAGCCGGGCTTGTCCAGCTCGTCCTCCAGGGAGATCTTCGCGCTCTGGGAGACCTCGTCGAGCAGCGCGCCGACGGCGGGGTTGTCCCAGATGGGCTGGAGATCCTTGTCGGCCTCTGCGCGCAGCAACACCGCGCGCGACTGCGGCGAGTCGATCTGGTAGAGCGCCTCCAGGTGCGAGATCGCCTCGGGCTCTCGCCCGATCAGCGCCAGCTCGCCGGCCAGGTTGAGGCGCGGCCAGGGCCGCTGCGGGTCGGCGTGGACGGCCGACAGGAAGTCTCCGAGCGCCCCGTTGTGATCGCCGTCCTTCTGGCGCTGGCCGCCCCGCGCGTTGAGGTCGTCGGACTTGAGCGGATCGCCCATCGGATAGAGCTGGGAGCGCTCCGAAGGCGACAAGCGCGGCGGGAGGTGCTCGCGCATTGTCTTGGCGTCGGGCTTGACCTCGTAACGGATGGCGGCCGCCTCGCGCTCGTCGGCGTCGGGCTCCCAGACGCCGACGAGCGCGGCGGCGGCCAGCGCCGCCAGCACACCGCCGAGCGCCAGCGTCATCGGGCGCCTGCGCGCCGGGGTCGCCGCGGGCGCTGAGGTCAGCCCCTCGTCCACGCGCGTCGTGACGCGCTCGCGCGCCTCGACGCCAGGATCGACGCCGGCCTCGGGCTGGCGCGGCGAGGGAAGGGGGGGCCTGTCGGGACGCCGGACACCTCGGCCATGAGGGCCTTCGGGGCCGTCGATGGTCGTGGGGAGCTCGGCGGGGGGGGGCGTCGGCTCGGGGGCCGCCGTGGCAGCGAGGCCGTCGAGCGCGGTGCGGGCGTCGGCGTCTGCGGGCGCGGCCCCCACAGCGGCGCGGATGATCTCGGGTCCGCCGACGTGGAGCGCGCCTGGAGACGCCCCGGGACCCGAGGGCTGGGGGGCTGGGAGCCCCCGCGCGAGAGACTCCCGGGTCAGAGAGCTGAGGGGCGAAGGCGCGGGCGCCTGACCGGTCAGCGCCAGCAGGAGCCGCGCGGCGTCGGCGGGGCGGCCGTCGGGGGCGTGGGAGAGGGCGGCGGCGAGGCCCGATTCGAAGCGCGCGTCGCAGAGGCCCTCGGGCAAGGGCGGGAAGGGCGTCTGGCCGGTGTAGAGGGACATGACGGCCATCAGGTCGTCGGGATCGGCGGGGAGGCGGCCGACCAGCAGGCGCCAGAGGATCACGCCGAGGGCGTAGACGTCGGCGCGCGCGTCGAGCTCCTTGTGTCCCCGGAACTGCTCGGGCGACATGTAGGGCACGGTCCCCATCCGCGTGCCGGTGTGGGTGATCGACAGATCCGACTGGAGGATCTTGGCGATGCCGAAGTCCGACACCTTGGGCACCTCCTCGTCGCCGACGCGGTCGAGCAGGATGTTGCCGGGCTTGAGGTCGCGGTGGATGACCCCGGCCTCGTGCGCCATCGCCACGGCCGAGATCACGGGGCCCATCACCGCCAGCGCGCGCTCGGCGGACCACGGGCCGGACACCTCCAGCACCTCGGCCAGCGAGGGGCCGCGCACCAGATCCATAACAATGGCGGGCAGATCGCCCTCGATCAGATCCACGACGCGCACGATGTTCGGGTGCTGCAAGCTGGCCTGGAGGCGAGCCTCCTGGGTGAAGCGGGACCGGATGCTCTGGCTCAGGGCCAGGTTCGACACCAGGACCTTGATCGCCACCTCGTGGCCGAGGCTGACGTGGCGGGCGAGGTAGACCACCCCCATGCCGCCTGCGGCGATGGGCCCGAGGATGATGTAGCTGCCGAGCGCGTCGCCTTGTCTGAGCATCCCCTTCCCTTGCCCTGGCCCGAGCCGACTTGCCCGGCGCGACCTGCCACCGCGCGGAGATCCACGGGCGACCTCCGGAGATCGCCCAGGCGCGCGGGCAGGGCATAACCCCGACGGGCCGGCCTGTCATCCCGCCGCGCGCCAGGTGCCCTCCACCGCGCCCGGGGCGCGCTCGTGCGTGCGATCGCCGCAACCTGCCTCGCGGCGATCTCTGCGCGCCATCGGCGTGGCCTCGCAGGCGGTCGCCGGGCGGCTCAAGGCGAGCGGCTCGCGCAGCTCGTCAGAAGGCCACGTCGATCCAGGCGATCTTCCCGGCCTCGACCTTGACGCAGGCCTCGCGGCGCTCGGTGCGGTAGAACACCTCGACCGGGTAGACCCCCTCGGGGACGTCCGCGATGTAGAAGTCCTCGCCGAGCACCGGATCGGCCGCCGACCCCTTGCCGTAGACCTCGTAGAAGCCAAAGGGCGTGTCCTGCGGCTCGGGCACGATCGGGCCGTAGACCCGGGCGCCGTCGAGCCGCTTGCCCTTCTGGCGCACCGTCCCGGCGACCGCGCCGCGCCCCGGCAGCGGCGCGATGAAGGGCGTCGGGTTGATCGCCGTGGCCCCCTCCATCCCGTCGCCCGGCCCCTCGCTGAAGCGCACCTCCAGGTGCAGGTGATCGTTGGTCGCGGCCCCCGTGTGCCCCACCAGCCCCAGCACCGCCCCGGCCTCGACCTTGTCCCCGACCTTGGCGCGGATCTCCGACAGGTGGATGTAGAGGCTGTAGATCACCTTGCCCGCCAGCGGCTCGTCGTGGCGCACCGTCACCACCTTCATGTCCCGACCCCGCACCGCCGCGAAGGTCACCTCCCCGCGTGCCACCGCCAACACCTCGGTCCCTTCGGCGTTGTTGAACTCCACCCCCTTGTGCACGCCGAACTGCCCGCCCCACGTCTGGCCGAACTGATAAGTCTGATCGATCAAGGGGTTGGCCGCCTCCGAGATCGGCCTCGGCCACACCGGGTGCTGCCGCTCCTTCAGCGCGCTGCCCGGCTGGCACACCGCGCCGAAGTCCGGCGCCTGCGCCGCCGCCTCACCCACCTCCACCACATAGAGCCCCTCGCCGGTACCCGCCAGCAGCCGCCCCAGACCGTCGATCTGCACGGCGGTGACCTGGTTGCGCCTCGGATCGGCGCCCTCCAGATAGACCGCCTTGACCTCGCCGTCGGGCAGCGACACCGCCGCCAGCCCCCGGCCCGTGCCGACGAAGGCCACGTCGCCCGCCACCGCCACACCGTAGATGTGGCCCGAGGCCAGCCCCTGAAGCTCACCCACCGCCTTCCACGACGCGCCGCCGTCGGCGCTGATCCCCAGCCCCGCGTCCGTCCTCACCAGCAGCCGCGAGCCCGCCACGTGGATCCCCCGGATCCGGTTCGACGGCAGCCCGTCCTTGACCGTCCATTGCCGCCGCGCGCCCGAGAGCGCCACGTGGTGCAGCCCGCCCAGCACCCCGATCCACTCACCCCGAAGCTGCTCCGCCCCGTCGCCGCCGACCTGCGCGTAGGCCAGGACGTACTCCGAGGGCAAGCCCTGCGCCGGCGTGATCTTCATGAACTGATCCCCGCTGTTGCCCGTGCGCCACAGGCCGTCCGTCGTCGCGATCGTCAGCCCGCCGCCTCCCAGCGACGCCAGCGCCGTCGGGAACAGGAACTCCTTCTCCAGCTGCCTGCTGCTCCACCAACGCCACGTCCTCTTCTTCATCTTCTGGACCCCGAAGCCGTGGCCCACCGACCGCACCCAGAGATCGTCGCCGAACAGATCCACGCCGCTGAGGTAATCCGTCTTCATGCTCGGGTCCGGCGCGCCGGGATCCTCGTTCTTGGACGTCTTCGGGCGCTTGGGCGCGTCGAACTGCCGCCACTCCTTGCCCTCGGTCCGGCTGACGAAGAGCCCTCGGCCGAAGGTCGCCACCGCCAGATCCTTGCCCGACGCCGCGATTGAGGTCACCGGGTAGATCCCCCGCTCGGTCTTGGCCAGCGGCAACCGCGTCCACGTCGACGCCTTCAGCCTCGTCCGCCAGTCCACCTTGACCGGCGCCGCCGGCTTCTTCACCTCGACCGGCGCTGCCCCACCCTCCGCGCCGAGCGCGTCCGGCTTGCCCTCCGAGCCCGCGCACGAGATCGCCAGCGCCGCAACCACCAACCCGACAAGAACCGCCCTCATACCCGCCTCCCTTCTGATGCCCCGCGCCCCAAGATCCTTTTGAAACTACGCCAGGATACGCTAGAATCTGCGACGTTGCACCGACCGCCCTGCCTGCCGCCATAGCGTGGATCGCCGCGATGCCGCACAAGGAGATCCATGGACACCACCTCCATCTACCACGTCGACGCGCTGGATCGCATCGTCGAGGTCAACGACGCATGGCTCCTCTTCGCCCGCCAGAACGCATGGCAGGTTGAGCGCTCGGACCTCATCGGTCAGCCCCTCTGGCGCTTCTTGACCGATCCCACCACCATCAACATCTATCAACTCGTCATGGAGCGAGCCAGGCAGCACGACGCCCCCATCCAGATGCCCTTTCGCTGCGACTCCCCCACGCTCAAGCGCTTCATGACCCTCAAGATCCGACACCAAGGAGAGGGCCTGTTGATCTTCGAAGGCCAACTCGAGCGCCTTGAGCACCGCGACCCCCTCTCGCTGCCCGAGGGCGATCCGCTGCTCGCAAGCGCCTTCGTCACCATGTGCGGGTGGTGCAAGAAGATCCGGACCAACCCCCGCCAGTGGCAAGAACTTGAAGAGGCCATCGCCACCCTGAACCTCTTCGAAGCGCCGCACACGTTCCTGATCACTCATGGGATGTGCGAAGGGTGCTTCGCAAGAATCAATCGCAAGCTCAACCCCAAGAAGAACTCCAAGGACCCCCTCCAGTAACCCTGACCTCTTCTCCCTTCTCGCCTGCCGAGCTTCATGGTACGCCATCCCCCAACCATCAAGGGGGCACCTTCATGACCGCACCCACCAAGATCGCCGGGGTTCTCCGCTTCCTCAACGCCAGCAAGTCCAAGGCCGCCGCCGCGATCCCCGACAAGAAGACGAACACCATCGACCCCGACGGCCTCTCGCGCCAGGGGACCGTCCTGAACATCGACGCCGCCGCCGAGGACTTCGATCGGTGCTTGCGGGCGGCGAAGGGGATGGCGACCGAGGCCACGATGGGCAAGATCGTCGTCCGCCAGGATGGGGAGCGGCCGCGGCTCTGCTGGGTCCACGCCGGCGGCCAGGACGAGGCCCGGCTCCACCCCGACGACCCCCGCTTGCTCCTGCGCCTCGGCGACGACGCGCTCCGCATGGAGGGCCTCGGCGTCCAGTGGTCCGGCCTCTCGCCGGACGGCCGCCGCGCCGCCATCGGCGGCTACAACGGCACGCTCTGGCTCTTCGACCTGGAGCGCGGCGAGCTGGAATCCCGGCTCATCGGCCACAAGGGCCACCTCACCTGCGGGGCCTGGGGCGCCGACGCCCTCTTCACCGGCGAGCACAAGCCCGCCCAGCTGATCCGCTGGGGGCTCGCCGACGGCTCCCGCAAGGCCCGCGCCGTCAAGCAGCTCATGGGCGTCGCCGTCGGCGCCAAGGGCGCCTGGGTGATCGCGGCCGTCCACCGCGGCCCCGAGGCGCCGGTCTTCGACGGCGACACCCTCGCCCCCATCGCCTCCCTCGGCGGACACCACAAGGCCGCCTGCGCCGTCGCCGCCTCCCCCGACGGCCTCAACGCCCTGACCTTCGACGAGGACGCCACCCTGCGCGTCTGGAGCGCGGCAGACTGGTCCTGCACCGCCACCGTCAACATCAAGGATCACCTCGGCTACCGCGCGCGCCTGGACGACATCAAGTTCCTGCCCGGCACCCGGATCGCCGCCCTCCAGCGCGGCGGCTCCCTCGACAACCCGACCCTGACCTTCGACCTCGACACCCACGCCCTCTCCGACACCACCCGCATCAAGAGCGCCTTCATCGACATCCACCCCGACGGCCTGCGCGCCATCGGCGCCGGCAGCAGCCTCCAGAACGACGATCGAGGGCAATCCTATTACCAGGGCCACGTCATCGACATCGCACGCGGGCAGGTCGAGCGCGCCATCGAGCCGGCCCAGAAGCGCGCCTTCTGGCGCCGCGGGCACGACCAGGCCTTCTTCGAAACCGCCAACGGGCTCGCCGGCCACGACCCGGACACCGGCCTGCGCCTGCCCGGACACGAAGGGCACCTCGGCGCCATCGACGGCCTCGCCTTCTCCCCCGACGGCCTGCGCCTCGCCTCAGGCTGCCGACACGACCGCTCCCTCCACCTCTGGGACCTGAACACCGGCCGACCCGTCGCCCGCCGCGTGAGCACCTGGGGCAACTTCCACCAGATCGCCTGGACCCCCGACAGGCTCGCCGTCCGTACCAGCAACTACGGCCACGGCGAGCTCCTGATCCTCAACCCCGACGACGCCGCCACCCTCGCCAGCCTCAAGGCCACCCAGTCCCCCTTCGCGCCCATGGCCCTGTCCCCCGACGGCCGCATCGCCGCCGTCGGCAACACCACCGACAACATCTCCATCTTCGACCTGGACACCCTCCAGCCCCTCTGGCACATCCGCCTGCCCACCAGCAAGCTCACCGACAAGGACGAGGCCAGAGTCCTGACCTTCTCGCGCGACGGCGCCCTGCTCATCGCTCTGCTCACCTCCGGGCGCGTCGCCGCGTGGCGCCTCGACGATCAGAGCGGACCGACCCTCTTTGACACCCAGGGCGGCTTCCCCTCCCACCTCTGCCTCCTGCCCGATGGCCTCCACCTGGCCGTCTGCGCGCGCTCAAGCGTCGACCTCCACGCCCTCGACGGCGGCCTGCGCCTCGCCTCCATCCCCACCCCGTCCAGACCCTGCGCTCTGGCCGCCCACGGCGACACGCTCGCCGTCGCGCACCACCAGAGCCCCACGATCCTCCTGATCACCGACCCCCTCGGCGCCGCCAGCCGACGCTCGCTCGACGGACACGCCGCCGACGCCCTGGCCTTCTCCCCCGACGGCGCGCGGCTGGCCTCCGGCGGCTGCCGCGGCGACATCGCCATCTGGTCTCTCTAAACCCCCGTAAACACACACCAACCTCGACCCAGGAGGCACCGTGACTGAGTACTTCAAGGCAAAGCAGTGGGCCATCACAGGGGCCCTTGAGAAGATCTCACGCCGCGACGCCACCGCGCAGCTGCAGGCCAGAGGCGCCTCCGTGACCAGCTCGGTCACCACGAAGACCCACTTCCTCGTCTCGGTCAGCTTCGACCCGGCCAACGCCAGGTGGCTCTCCAACAAGGAGACCAAGGCCCGCCAATACAACATCCCCATCTTCAACGAGGCCCAGCTCATCGCCATCCTCGCCGGCGAGGAGCCCGCCGCGATCGAGGCCCTCTCCCCCGTGGTCGAGATCGAGGAGATCCCCTCGCGCGACGCCCTGGAGCAATTCCGCGACCTCGTCTACGGCGAGCTGACCCAGACCGGCTGGGAGACGATCTGCGATCTGATCGATCAGATCGCCCCCGAAGACCTGCCCATCGTCCTGGACTACCTCCAGGGCAACCTGAGCGACGCCTCCACCGTCGAATGGGTGTTCTCCCCTCACAACTACTTCTGGAGCGTCCTTCAAACCCTCAACCCGCGCACCCTCCCCCCTCGCTGGCTCTTCGAAGTCCTGCGCGGCGAGGATCACCCCAAGCTCGCGCTGGTCCGCGTGGCCAACCTGGCCGGGCAGAAGATCAACGCCACGCTGATCAACGGCCTGATACGCTGCACCCACCTCTCCCACATCAAGGCCGTCAACCTCAACGACAACCCCATCCCCATGAAGGCCTGGGGCGACCTGCTCCAATCCCCCCTCATGCGCCAGCCCGAGTCCCTCCACCTGGGCAAGCTCAAGATCAGCGCCGACGGCGCCGCGCTGATGGCGCACGCCCCCCTCCAGAGCACCCTCACCCACCTCATGCTCTCCAAGGTGGAGCTCCTGCGCGGCGCCGCCAGCGCCTTCTTCGCTTCCCCCGCCTGGGCCAACCTGACCTTCCTCCAGGCCCACACCATCAAGTCCACCGAGGACGTCCACGCCGCGCTGGCCGCCGCCACGCACATCAAGAAGCTGACCCACCTGACCTGGACCGACGTCAACGGCCAGGACGCCAGCCTCGCCGCCCTCCTCTCCGCAAGGCACCTGTCCGGCCTGCGCTTCCTCAGCCTGCGACGCCAGCAAAACAGCGCCGTCCCCGAGGTCGCCCTGCGCGCCATCGCCCAGGCCACCGACATGAACAGCCTCGAACACCTCGACATCATGACCACCTACTGGAGCCCCATCGACCACCCCGGCCTCCCCGAGCTCCTCGCCGCACCCCACCTCGCCTCGCTCAAGATCCTCTTCATGTCCACCGACCCCCAGGGCCTCGAAGCCCTGGCCGACGCCACTCACCTTCGCGCGCTCCAACACCTCGAGCTCAACAACCAGTTTCCTGGCGTCGACGCCTGGGAGCGACTCCTGACCGCGAGCCACCTCGACGACCTCCTCGAGCTCCACATCACCGCCGCCCTCCCACCGGGCTTCGTCGGCCGCCTCCTGTCCTCCGATCGCATGCCCAGGCTCGCCTCGTTCGCCCTCTCCCGCACCCACCTCGACAGCGACGACATAGACGCGCTCATCAAGGCCACGCACCGAACCCCCCTCCAGAACCTCCACGCCTACATCCACAACGACGTCAGCACCCGCCAGCTCTCCGCCGCCGTCAAGGCCGATCACCTCCCCGAGGACTTCAAGCGCATCCTGAACTGGGAGCTTCATCAACGAAAATCCAATAAAAAATAACGCTACAGCCCTTCATCATCTCCAACCCATACCGTTGAGGACATATCCCGCCCACCGCCTCTCAACCCCCCCCTGCCCCCACCTCGCCGTATCAAAAATCGACGCAATGCTGTCAACGCAATATCGATTTACAACACAACGGCGGCACCTCAGACTGGATCTCGTCACGACGCCTGACCGCACGGAGAAGGAAACCCCCGCCGCGCAGGCGCCGAACCCAGGAGAGGCCATGAACATCAGACTCGCCCCCTTCCTTTTCTTGCCGATCGCGCTGGCGATAGGCTGCGCCGAGCAAGAGCCGGCCGACGGCGCCCTCGACATCGACGATCCCGCCGAGGAGCCCGACGCCAGGCTCTACGCCCCGCCGGCTGAGCGCCCGAGCGTGACCCTGACGCCAACCCAGGAGCCCTGCGGCGTGATCGCGTCGCTGTCCCTCTCCACGATGGACATCGACAACGACACCACGCACGCCGTCGCCACGGTCGAGGAGGAGCAGGACGCCGCAGGCCTGCTGTCGAGCCAGACCCTCCGGTGGCTCGACCAGGCCGGGGTCGTCCGCCAGGAGCGCGTCGCCCTGATCTCGCCGGCGCAATGCCTCGGGCTGCTGACCTTGAAAAAGTTCAATGAAGACGGCCAGATCACCGAAGAGCGCGTCGAGGTCGTCGACCCCAACTTCGTCGGCTCCATCATGGCCTACGTGATCGTCGTCTCCACGACCCGGCGCTGGACCTACGACGCCGAGGGCCGCGAGATCCACGTCCAGTCCGACTTCGACTTCGACGGCACCTTCGACCACCACATCTGGAGCGCCTACGACGACGAGGGCCGCCTCGTCCGGCGCGAGAACACCCTCGAAGGCCTCGACCCCGACTCCCTCATCGGCACCCTGGGGTGGGGCGCCGAGGCCCTGCTTGAGACGTGGACCTACGACGCGCGCGGCAACACGCTGGTCGAGACGGCCGAACACCCGCGCTGGTCACGGCGCATCGAGCAGACCTTCGACGCCCAGGACAGGCTCCTGACCCTCCGCCGCTTCGAAAGCGGCGCGCTGGCCGAGGACACCGCGCGCACATGGCGACCCGACGGCCAGCCCCTGACCCTCCGCACCCACAACCCCCAATACCAGGACACCCAGGTGACGTGGTTCTACACCGACGAGGGCACGCTCGCCCGCGTCGACAGCTTCGAGGACTTCGGGGCAGACGGGCTCTTCGACCGCCTCAACCGCGAGCACTTCGACACCAGGGGACTGCGAACCCTCTACGAGCAGGATCAGCCCTTCGACGGCCGCATCGACTGGCGCGAGCGCGCCCGCTTCGACGAGGCCGGCCGGATGATCTGGGCCCAGAGCGTCAACGAGGCCGAGGGCGCCGTCGTCTCCGAGATCCGCTGGACCTTCAACGACGCGGGCCTGGAGATCGCCGAGGCCGTGGTCGTCCGAGGCTGGCAGGGCATGCACGCGCTCAAGAGCACCGACTACGACCCCGCCGGCAACCCGCTGCGCGTCGCCTGGACCGATGAGCGCGGCCAGCTCCTGCGCGAGCACCGCTTCAACTACGACGACGCCGGGAGGCTCTTGACCGAGGCCCACGATCAGGACGGCGACGGCGACGACGACCTCTCGCACGCGCAGACCTGGGATCGGGGCGGCAACCTCCTGCTCGACACCTGGGACCACGACGGCGACGGGATCGCCGACCGCCTCCACTTCCTCCACTACGCGCCCTTCTGAGACACGGCGGCGCGGGCGGGCGGGGTCTCCAGAGCCTCTGCCCTGTCAACCCGATGGTGAGCGATACTGGTTGGCCTCGAGCTTGAGGACGATGGGGCCGAATCAGGAAAAATGATGGGGAAAAGAAACCTCCGCCCGAGGTGGCGCGCTGAGATTGCGTGGATAGGCGGGAGTTGAACCCGCTGCCTCCGGTTCTCAAAACCGATGCTCTACCAAGTGAGCTACTACCGCTTGTAAGCGCGATCGAATGGGCGGAAGTCAGTGAGGCCGTGTGGAATCGAACCACATGCTTGTAGGCAGCGCGATGGAGATCCCCGAAGGAGATCGAGCTCGGATGCCGGAGTGTTACTTCTCGGGTAAGGAGAGTGAAGGCACCAACCTTCGTAACGGCCTCAGTCGCGAACCCCGAAGGGATCGCCTTCTAGAACAGGCGGGAGTGACGGGATTTGAACCCGCACCATCCTGATCGACAATCAGGCGCTCTTCCAGTTGAGCTACACACCCGCGATCATTCGGGATTCACGATCTTCGACCGCAACCCCCGAGAGCCTGAGACGGGATTCGAACCCGCGTCGCCGGCCTGGCAAGCCAGCATTCTACCATTGAACCACCCAGGCGCTGTCGGGCGTTGTCGGCTTGAGCACCTTGCTTCGTTCCGCCTTGCCTCGACGACCCCACTCAAAAGCAGCCCCCGTGCCAGATCGCACCAACCCCGACAAACACGGGATCGGCGCGCTTCCATCGGCCCGATCGCCCCTCATGCACGCGATGGGGCTATAAGTCGCGATAAGGCTGGCTAGACGGCCTCCGGGGTGCCTGGAGGCGCCCCTTGGAAATCACGGGCGGCGCGCTACACTGTCCATCGCCGCGATCGACGAACCATCCGAGAGGGAGACATGACCGCGCGGATCTTGCTGGTGGGGCTCGACCCCCCTGAGACGGACCCCATCGTCGAGCGCGTCGAGGCGCGCTGCGTCGTCCACCCGGCGCTGCCCCGGATCAAGGTCGTCGAGGGTCGGCTCCTGACCCAGGGGCCGAGCTCGGTGGCCTTCGTGGAGATCGACAAGGTCGTCTTCCACGGCATCTTCGCGGACGACTTCGACTTTTTGTGCGGGCTGGCCCTCTGGGGCGGCCCCTGCTTCCCGGACGCGATGGCGATGATGGACTGCCGCCTCAAGCTCCCCGGCCTCATCCGGGCCAGCCGCGTCAGCCGCTTCGGCGCCGCAGCGCGCGGCTTCGCGGGCCGGGGCACGCGCCTCAAGGCCGAGGCCGAGACGGTCGCCAAGTGGGGCAACTGGCATTGCGGCGAGGACAAGGCGCGCTTCACGGGCGACTTCGAGGCCCAGGAGGCGACCTGGTTTGAGCCCTTCTTCACCGGGCAGGCCGTCCGCGTCGTCGCCATCGGACAGCGCCATTGGCAGATCCGCCTGGGCGGCGAGGGCTGGCTCAAGTCCATCCACCACGCCGACGCGGACTTCATGGCGCTGGATCCTGAGCTGCTTGAGGACACCCTGCGCCTCCGAGCGCACTTCGGCCTGGATCTGATCGGGGTCGATTACATCGTCGGCGACGACGGGCACAAACACCTGCTGGAGGTCAACCACATCCCCTCGGTGACCTGCTTCGCCGAGATCCGACAGGCGTGGCTCGATCAGGTCACCGAATGGATCGACCGCCCCGCCTGAGCCTCCCGCCCATCAACGCCCCTCCCCTGACCGTCCAGCGCCCGCTCGATCCCCAGCACGCAGACCCCCGAGGCCAGCCGGTGGGGCCGCCTGAGCGCCGCGTCGACGAAGGCGAGCCCCGCGTCGCAGGCCGCCTCCAGCCCGTCGCCGTGGGCCAGCCGCGCCGCGATCGCCGCCGAGAGCACGCAGCCGGTCCCGTGCGTGTCGACGCCCTCCGCCCGAGGGCGCCTCCATCGACGCACAAGCCCTTGATCCCAAAGAAGATCTTCGGGTTCTCCGGAGAGGTGGCCCCCCTTGAGCAGGACGGGGCAGCGGGCGAGCCGGGCGAGCTCGGCGGCGGCGTCGGCCATGTCGCCTCGGCCGATCGAGCCCGGCGGGAGGGCGAGCAGCGCGCAGGCCTCATCAATGTTGGGGGTCACCAGGGCCGCCATCGGCAGGAGCGCGCCGCGCAGCGCCTCGACCCCCTCGGCGTCGAGCAGGCGAGCGCCGCTGGTGGAGATCATCACCGGATCGACCACGGGCCGGAGCCCTCGGCGGGCCAGGATCTCGGCGACGCGGGACACCGTCGCGGCCGACCAGAGCATCCCCGTCTTGACCGCGCGGACCTCGAAGCCCTCCAGCACGGCCTTGAGTTGCGCCTCGACCAGATCGACCGCGACCCCCTCGACGCGGCGCACGCCGTCGAGGTTCTGCGCCGTCAGGGCCGTGATCACCGTCAAGGGGTGGACCCCGCAGGCCGCCATCACCCGCAGATCCGCCTGCACCCCGGCCCCCGCGCCCGTGTCCGAGCCCGCCACCGTCAACCCCGCCGGGATGTCCACCCTCACCTGCTCTTCCCTCCCCTTCAAGCCGCCACGTCCTCGCCGCGCACCACCGCCAGCGCCGCCCCGCCCGCCTCCACCTCGTCGAGCACCGCCACGAGCCGCCGCAGCGTCTCCACCGGCATCAACTCCCAGTCGCAGCGCTCCAGGCGGCGCGCGCAGCGCATCGCCTCCAGGAGCTGGAAGTCGGCCTCCTCGGCGGGCTTGATCCGCTTGCTGCCCATCCTCGACAACTCCAGCAACCACCCGCCACGCAACAGGAAACGCCTCAGCCGCCCCCCTCGCCGAACCGCCACGATCTCCTCCCCGACGAAGGCCACGGGCTCGATGCACAGAAGCCGGCCGCCCTCGTAGATCGCCACCTGCGCGCCCTCGGCCATCATCTGAAGCTCCGCGCTGATGGGCCTGAGCCGAAAGCGCCCGCAAGCGAACTCCTCGAAGATCCCCATCTGGATCAGCCCCTCGATGGTCTTGGCGTGGACACCCTCCATCTGGAGCCCCCTGAAGGTCAGCTCCCCGTGCACCCGCAGCGCCTCCATCGCCTGCTGATCAGCCTCCAGGAGCTCCAGATCCAGCGCCTGCTGCGGGTTCATCGCTCCCCTCCTGCCTCGACCTCCGGCGCCGGGTAGGGAGAGCCCGCTGGCTTGTAGATCACCGACCCGGAGCTCGGGTGGACGAGGATCTCGCCCTGGGCCTCCAGGATCTCCAGGCGCTCCCGGATCGCCCCGGCGATCATCTCCAGCAGCGCCGCCTCCGGCACCCAGCACAGCGCCCTGTGTATCCCCTCGACCACGTCCTGAGGCAAGCCCATCACCACCCCGACCAGACCCCCCGACGACGACTCCATCTCAACCTCCCCGACCCGAAGACCTCGCCTCACCCCCGCGATCCCTCCTCGAAGAGGGTCGCGGCGCTCCCAGGTGCCTTCTTACGACATTACTGATGACACGTTCAGAGTGTCAAGCGTTCAGCTTATCGGTGTGGTGGCGATCTGGCGAGGCGGTCGAGATCAAGGCGCGGGGACCTCGACCTGGAGCATCCGCTCGATCATCTCGGCGGGCAGGGGGCCGGACTTGTTGGGGTCGTCGTGGCCGACGAGCACCTCGGTGCCGTAGGCCTCGTTCATGATCCGATCCTGGGCCCAGGGGGTGCCCTGGCCGTCCTCCTCGATGAACTGCGTGGAGCCAAAGCCGAGGGTCTGCATCAGCGCCTCCATGTTCTGGCCCGTGCCGGCGATCGGGTGGCAGACCTGACAGGCCATGAAGGGAGAGGTGCGCCGGACGGTGTGGGGCGGGAAGGCGCGCTGGCCATTGCCGGGGCTGCCGTCGGGGCCGACGCGGACGGCCTTGTCGATGATGGTGGAGCCGTCGGCCCCGATGGCGTTGAAGAACATCCGCTCGGCGGGCATCGAGGGGGAGACGCGGCCTTCGGTGTTGAGCATCAGGAGCAGGATGTCCGTCTCGGCCCAGCGGCGACCTCCGGTGACATTGCCGGGGGTTTCGGCGCCGTCGATGAGGCTGCGCTGGGTCTTGCTCATGTCGACGGTGACGTGGCAGCCGAAGCAGGTCGGGACCCAGGCGCTGTGGCAGGTGTAGCACTCGAGCTTGTCGAGGTGGGAGAAGCCCTGGCCGTCGCGCCCCATGGAGGCGTGCAGGAAGGAGCCGGGGGCGGCGTTGTCGATCAGGCGCTTGATCTGGCTGACCGGGTGGCGCTTGCCGGAGAGCTTGCCGCGCAGCCAGACATTGCCCTCGGTGTCACGCTCCAGGTGTGACAGGACGGTCCCGCGCCGGGTCGTGAAGGTCGCCTCGGCCTCGGCGCCGCCGTGGCAGTCCTCGCACTCGATCTCGACGGCGTTCTCCCCGTCGACGTAGAGGCGCCCGTCGCCGTGGACATCGCGGGGGGTGTGGCAGTCGATGCAGGCCAGCCCGGCCTCGAAGTGGACGTCCGGGGGGGTCTCGTCGAAGTCGTTGGTCGAGTCCTCGTCGGTGAGGTAGAAGCTGGCGTCGTGGCCGTGAAGCGACACCCCGAGCACCTCGGGGCTGGGGGGGTTGAAGCCCACCCCGCCGCTCTCGCGGTAGCCCTGATAGGAGGGGCCGATGCGCCCGCCCCGGTAGTGGCAATGGCCGCATTGCTCGACCGGGATCGCGCGGGTGAGCACGTGCTGGACGGGGTGCGGGGTGCGATCCTTGTCGATCGTCGGGTCCGCAGAGCGCGACAGCCCATCGTCGCTGTAGACCATGTGGCAGGCCGAGCAGCCGCTGGAGCGGAAGTCGCCGGGGAACTTGTTGTCGCCGAAGGACCAGGTGTGGCAGCGCATGCAGGCCTTGGTCAGGTAGAGGTCCTGGTAGGGGCCGATCTCCGTCGAGCCCGGCATGATCGTCGGCGCCTCCATCGCCTCAAGCGCCCCGACCGTCCCAGGCTCGGCCCCGGCCCGGAAGTCCGGGTCGCGCACGTCCTTGATCGCCTTGATCCCCGCCCCGCTCCGCTGCTCCCCCGCCCTGTAGCGCGCCACCCCCAGCTCCCCCGAGAAGGTCGCCATCTGGCTCGTCTTGACCACCTCCACGAGCTCCTGGTGGCAGCCCGACCCCTTGGAGGCGGGCGACCCCGCACCGCAAGTCATCGCCGTGACTCGGTAATCTCCCGGGTTGATGAAGCGCAGGTAGTCGGCCGACACCTCGTCGAGCTCGCCCGTCGACAGGTTCTTGATGAAGGCCGGCGCCCCGGGCGCCGGCTTGACGTGCGCCTCGGACTGCTTGCGGGCGTCGGGATCTCCGCCGTGGCAGTCCTGACAGCTGAGTTCCTGCCCATCGACGAGCGGGTGCGCCCGCTCGATCCCCGCCTCCGACCCGTCCGGCTGGATCGGGCGGTGGCAGGCCAGGCACCCCGAGCGATCCACGAAGATCACCCTGTCGACGACCTCCGTCCCACACCCTGACAGCGCCAGCACGGCAACAAGTAGAGACCACGACCCCGCGATAGGACGGCGCATCACCCCTCCACCACCACGACCGGCAGGATCACCTCGATGGACTCCCCGCCCGCCGAGAACTGCGCCTTGAGTTCCAGCTCATCCCCGTAGAGCTCCGCCAGATCCTCCTCGCTCAAGGGCACCGGGATCGGGATGTCATAGGCCTCCAGAAATCCCTCGGGGCTGCGCGTCAACCTGATGCCATAGCGGATCGCCCCCACCTCGCCCAGCGAAGCCCTGATCATCCCGTCCGGCGCAAGGCCCGTCACCCGGATCGACAGGTGCACCCAGGTGCCGCCCTGGAAGCCATGAATGACCGCCACCTCGTCGCGCTCGACCAGCGGCCTGAAGAGCTGCTCCTCATACACCCCCAGCGTCATCCCAAGCTCGTCCGTAACAGGCTCGTCCTCGTCTTCTTCGAACTCCACGGGCCGATCCCGGTAGATGTCGTTGTAGACGATCTCCCCGCAACCAGATACCAGCGCCGCCCCCGTCAACCCGATCAGCCAGAGCGCCATCGACTTGTTCATCCGCTCCCTCCTCAAGCCCACCACGAAAATCTGAGCCCCACGCCGCAAATCGTCCACAACACCCGCGCCCTCGCCCTCGCCACGCCCTCGACCCCTGCCCCTCGGCGCCGCGATCACCACCCCGCGACAGGCCGACGACGCGCCGTCCGAGGGTGAACCTCCCTCGGCTTCTGCAAGCCGCAGACCAACACTCGCGTCAGAGCCCCTCAAGATCAAGGATCGACGACAGATCCAGCATCCCGCGCCCGCCCGTGGCGTGGCGCGCCCGCAACCCGTGCCCCTTGGGCACCTTGACCCGGAGCAGCCGAAGCCCCGCCGACGCCCTCACCTCCCTGGTCCTCCCCCGCGACACCGTGACGCCAAAGCCCCAGAGCAGCTCCACCACCGTCGTCTTGGCCGACGGGCCATAGCCCCCGCCGCCGTCAAAGCGCACCTCCAGCCCCTCCATCGGCAGACCATGCGCCTCGCAGAAGGCCCACGCGCGCTCGATCACCTCCAAAAATACCGGCAGCAGCTCCAACTTGAGCTTGCGATCGCGCGACCCCTTCTCCGCCTCCCTCAACATCGACTTGAAGCGCGCGACGCCGGCCGGCGCGGTCAGCGCGTGGATCGGCAGCCACGGTAACCATTTATCATGCGCGCCATCCCCCGCAAGCCCCTTCAGCTCCCCCCCCCAGCCGACCGGCGCCACCCGGATCGCCGCCGGCCACCGCCCCAGCACCGGCTCCCTGGCGTAGTCCAGCGCCAGCGAGAGCGCGCCGACCGCCTCGAAGCGCTCCAGCAGGTTGCACAGCCGCACCCACCCCGCCTCACCGGGCGCGTCGTGGACCAGCCCCCGCAGCTCCGACAAGCCCGCGCTCAACGACAGCGCCTCCTCGAACACATAGGCCCCCGAGCCCACCGCGACCTCCACCTCCACCCGCGGATCACACGCCGCCCTGGCTCGCTCCAGCGCCTCCCGGACCCGCTCGGAGCGCTCCGCCTCCAGCGCCGCCCTCAGCGCCCCCAGCGCGCTCGCGTCGCCGACCTGCGACAAGCCCTCGGCCGCCGCGCGGCGCGTGTCCGCCCTGGCGCTGCCCAGCAGCTCGATCAGCGCCTCGCGCGACGCGCCGCCCATCGCCACGAAGCCCCTCACCCCCTGCTCCCGGATGGCCTCGGAGCTGTCCTCGATCGCCACACGGTGCATCTGCGCCGTCGCCACCCCCGGCGACTCAAGCGCCCACCCGTAAGCCGCCCCTCGCCAGGCCTCCGCTCGCCCCTCCAGCGCCTCCAGGATCGCCCTCCTGAGCCGCGTGCCGAAGATCGGACAGAAGCGCGCCATGTACTGCTCCCGCGTCAGATCCGCGAATCGCTCCACCCCCTTGAGCGCCGCCCAGGCCGCCACCGGCGCCTCAAGGTTGGCCTCCAGCGCTTCGCGCCACAGCTCTCTGCGTCGCTCCTCGTTCCAACTCCGAGAGTTGAGCCAGCCGATCACGAACACCAGCCCGCCCATCGGGTCCGTCCTCAAATAGACTCCAAAATCACCGCGCCTGCACAGGTGGTCCAGCGTCCTGGGCGACTCGACCAGACGGGGCGGAGCGGACAGCAGCAGGTCGTATTCCCTCCTGAGGCTTCCGGCGGCGATCTCCAGCTGCGACTCCAGCCGATGCCGGACCTCAGGCGAGGGCTCGACCTCCAGCGCCTCCCGGGCGACCGACGCCGCCCTCGGGTCCGGCTGCCAGCGCGCCAGCACCGCCGCCGCGCCCATTCGCGTCGACACCCGCCGCTCCGACAGCGCCCCCTTGACCCCCTCAAGGCCACCCTCCGGCCCCACCACCGCCAGCGCCTCCACCGCCCTCAAGGACACCGACGCCTGACGATCGCCCAGCAACCCCACCAGCACCCCCACCGACGTCTCGTCCGCCAACGACAGGAGCGCCCCCAGCATCGCCTCCTTGCCCAGCCCGGGATCGCCCGCCAGCGCCGCGTTCAAGTGCGGCAGGATCGGCGCCCCGAAGGCCGCCAGCGTGCCCGAGATGATCTCTTGACCCATGTCTTGCAGGTTATCAACTTTCGCCGATTCAATCGCCATGCGCATGACCGGCTCGCTCAGGCACACCCGCAGCGCCGCCCAGGGGACCCGCCGGTGCCCCAGCAGGAGCGCCTCGCGCCGCCCCTCGTCCAGCGCCAGGAGCACCCGATGGAGCACCTCGGACTCCGGGTCCCTCGACAGCTCCTCCCTCAAGAAGGGATCCAGCCGTGGCGGCCACGCCTCCCGCCCGATGAGCGCGTCGAGCACCAGGATCACCCCCTCCCGGCGCCACCCCGCGCTGCCATCCTGCGCGCCCTCCGCCACGCGCAGCGCCACACCCAACGCCCCCGGCTTCAGCTCGCCCAGCGCCGCGGCGGCCTGCTTCACGACCCTCCGCGACCTCCAGCTCGCCACCCTCCCCCAACCCTCCACCAGCCCGCCCCTGAGCGCCCCGCCGCGCCGATCGGGCAACCTCGACAGCAGCGCCGCGATCTCCGCCGCGCACTCCAGCAGCACCTCCGACGTGTCCCGCGCAAAGAAGAGCCCCAACACCCCGTCCAGGCGCGCCGGGAAGCCCTCCCCCGTCACCTCCAGGAGCCGCACCGCCACCGCGCTCATCCCCGCGCGGCCCTCGCCGCTGGCGCCGCTCAGCGCCCTCGTCAGCGCCTCGACGTCGCCCCCGCCGCCTCGCTGCAGGACGCGGCGGCAGTCGCGGTTCGCATGAAACAGCAGCTGCTCGTACAGCCTTGAGCTCATCGCCTGTCACCCCCGTCGCGAGGGGGCAGCGCCCTGGTGACGCTCTGGATGCGCGACCAGAACTCCGGCGCAGCCGCCTCCCCCTGCCCCTCTCGCCGGTTGCGCGCGAGATAACCCTGCAATGTTCTTCGGATTTTTCGCGCCACGCCCTTGCCGAGGACGACCCGCTCCAAGGTCCGGTTGTCCTCCGCCAGCGCCTCCTTGATCGCCCAGGCCCCCCGCGAGGTCACGCCGTTCTGGTGCACATCCAGCGCCCTGAGCGACCTGTCGCGGCGCAACCACCCCGCGATCGCCTCCGCGCCGACGTCCCCGATCCGATTGGGCTGTCCCCCCAGCGCCCGGGTCGACGGCGCGCAGCCCAGATCCAGCGACCCCAGCGACCCCCGATCCCCCATCGCCGCCACGAAGCGCGCAGCCCCCTGCGGCCCCACCCCATTGCTCGCCAGCGACAGCACCCGCAGCGTCCCACACCCACCCGCCGCCTCGCCGAGGATCGCGGCGCCCTCGTCGCCCAGCCCGTTGACGCTCAACGTGAGCGTCTCAAGGCGCCGCGTGCGCCGCAACAGCGAGGCCAGCGCCCGAGCGCTCTGGACCCCCGCCCCATTGCCGCCCAGGAACAGGTGCTTGATCGCGTCGTCGGCCCCGAGCGCCTCGACCACCTCGCATACGCCCTCATCCCCAAGCCCCGTGTTGACCAGATCCAGCGCCTCCAGGCGGTGACGCCCGCCCGCCAGCATCCCGGCGACATGCCGTGCGCCCTCCACGCCCAGCGGGTTGCGCTTGAGCCAGAGCCCCCTGGCCCGCGACGAGCGCCCCACCGCCCCGACCAACGCCTCGACGCCCTCAGGGCCGATCCCGTTGCAGCCAAGGTAGATCGTCCGGAGGCTGTCCTGCCTGTCGACGAACTCCGCCAGCGCCGCCGCACCCTCATCCCCTATCCCGTCCGTCCCCAGCAACAGATCCTGGATCTCCCCCCTCCCCTCCAGCGCCCCAAGCAATGCCTTGACCCCAAGCGGCCCTATGGACTGCTTGCACAGGTCCAGCCGCCCGTCCGACAGCGCCGTCCCTCGCCCAAATGTCACCGATTTCGTTGATATCTCTGATTTTTTTGCCACTGACGACGGCGTTGATCGTGCCGACGGCGTTGTCGATCCAGGCCGACGGCGGCTCGGCGTCGATCCCGCCGAAGGCGTCGATCCTGCCGACGGTGTCTCCGACGGCGTCTCCGAAGGCGTCGCTCCCGCCGAAGGCGTCGATCTGGCCGACGCCGTCGCCGACGGCGTCGATCCTGCCGACGGCGTCTCCGATGGCGTCTCCGACAGCGTCTCTGGCCAGACCAGCGGTCCCACCGAGAGCCAATTGAGCAGCTCGGAGAGCTCCAGGATGTCGCAAGCCTCCATGGCCTCGACGTGAACCAGCGGACACCTCGGATCGGGCGCGTCAGCCACGGCCACCTCCTCCTGCTACCAGGGCGCGGGGCGATAGTCCTTGAGGAAGACCCCCCAGGCCGGCTCGCCGCGCGCCGCCCTCACGACCGGATCGTAGACCCGCGCCGCGCCGTCGATCACGTCCAGCGGCGGGATGAAGCCGCGCTGCCGCGCTCTGGCTCGCCCGGCCATCGGCTTCTCGTCCGTGATCCAGCCCGTGTCCACGCTGCACATGTAGATCCCCTCCCTGGACAGCGACGCCGCGCTGGTGCGGGTCAACATGTTCAACGCCGCCTTGGCCATGTTCGTGTGCGGGTGATCCGAGGTCTTGTTCGCGCAGCCGAACTGCCCCTCGACCGCCGAGACGTTCACCATCACGCGGGCCTCGAAGGGCGAGCGCGCCATCGACGCCCGCAACACGCTGCACAACACGAAGGGCGCCATCGAACCGACGATCTGCGCCTCGACCATCTCCACGGGGCTGACCTCCGAGAGCTGCAACACCCAGCTGTTGACCGCCCTCCGATCCACCGGGACCCCCTCCTCGTCCAGCTCCGCGCAAAGATCCGCCCCCCCCGGCAGCTCACCCCGCGACCGCCCGCCCAGCTCACCCGACGACCGCCCGCCCGCCTCGCCCGGCGCCGCCGAGCACGCCCCTGAGATCCCCGGCGCGGCGCCCGTCAGGATCGCCCCCGGCGTGGCCTCCAGGGCGGCCACCCCCGACGGGATCGCCCCCCGCAGGACCCCGGCGAGCGCCGAGGGCTCGAACTCCGCCGCCAGCGGCGCCGCGGGCCAGGGCGCCAGCAGCGCCGCCTCCGATGGCCCAAGCGCGTCGGCCTCGGCCCGATACAGCGCCGCGCTCCAGGACGCAGGGCGGCGCACGGTCTGCGCGGCGTTGTTGATCAGGATGTCCAGCGGCGCCTCGGCCAGCCTCGCCTCGGCGAAGGCCACCACGGACGGCAGGTGCTTGAGATCCAGGCCGTGGATCTGGAGCCGGTCGCGCCACGCGTCCGCGTCGGCCACCTGGGCGAAGCGCCGCGCCGCGTCTCTGGGGAAGCGGGTCGTGACCTGCACGTGCGCCCCGTCACGCAGCAGCTTGAGCGCCAACCGGAAGCCGATCTTGATCCGACCGCCCGTCACCAGCGCGCGCCGGCCCTCCAGCCCCGCCCGCTGCCCCCGCATGGCCAGGTTGAAGTCCCCGCAAGCTGCGCACATCCCGTGGTAGAAGGCGTGGATTGATCGATAAGGCGCCTTGCACACATAGCACCGCCGCTGGTTGTGGAGCCCCCCCAGCGTCCGGCCTGCCTCGGCGCCTGAAGCCTCGGGCTCGGCTCGATCTTCGCGCGCGGTCACCGCCTGCTCGACCAGCGCACGATCGCGCTGGACCGCCGCGCGACGTCGAGCGAGGCGGCGCTTCTTCTTCGCGCCCTTGATCAGGTGGGCGGCGGCGCGCTCGACGGCGAGGTAGTCGGGGTCGAGGGGATCGAGGCCGCGGAGGGCGTCAAGGACCTGGAGGCAACCTTGGAGCTGCGCCGCCGTCGGGCGCGACCCCACCGTGATGCGCCCCTCGTCCGCGCTGGCGGAGGCCAACGCGGCGGACTGAAGAGCATCAGCGGGCTTTGGCGGCTCGTTGGACATGGCCGTCCGTGGTTCATTGGGGGCGGCCGGATTCGAACCGGCGTCCTCCGACCTGGCAAATCGGCGCGTCATCCCCTGCGCTACAACCCCCACACATCCAGCGCCACCCCCCAGAGGGCGGAGCTGGCCGGGCGAACCCGATGACATCGGGAGCCCACCCCGGATGAGCCTCGGGATGCAAGGCGGGCCGGATTCGAACCGGCATCCTCCAGAGTTGGAGTCTGGCGCGACAACCCTTGCGCTACCGCCCTGCAACCCCAATCTCTATCACCTGAGCGCCCCCGATGACCAGCGGCACCGGCCAGGGAGATTCGATGGATCTCGACCTCCTCGACAAGCGCGTCGTCCTCGACGGCCAGTTCACCTTGATCCCGCGCCGACAGCTCCGCACGCGCCTGCGCGGCTGCGGCGCGCGGGTCCCGCGATCGTCCCGCGCCATCCTCCGGCTCATCCAGCGCGACAGGGTCGACGCCCTCATCATCGGCAACAACCCCTTGCTGATCAAGCACATAAGAGGCCCCGTCCAGGTCTGGGATGAGGTCAGCGCCGCGACCGCCGTCGGCCTCCTCGACGATCCCAGCGTGCGCCTGACGCGCCTGCGCGACCTGCTCCACCAGCCCCCCGCCCCCCAGGTCTGGAGCCAGGTCTGCACCTGCCTTGAGTTCTGGCCCGAGGACGAGGCCCTGGATCTGGGCCTCGACTACGCAGAACACCACCTGAGAGGCTGGCCCGACGCGCTTCGAGAGGCCCCGCGGCGCTGGTTTGAGCGGGTCTGCTCGGGCGGCCGCGAGCCTCGCCTGGCGCTGGCGCGCGCGGCGCGCTTCACCGGCCCTGGCGTGAACCCTGTCCTGATGCGAGGCATCGTGAGCGCCCACGACGCCTCGAACCTCACCCAGCTCGCCTTTGACCGCTGCGCGCTGACCCAGCCCGCTCTGGTCGCCCTCGGCAAACACATGGCGCTGCCGAAGCTGACCAGGCTGGAGATCACCAACCAGCCCTTCGACCACCATCGGGAGGCCGCGCTGGCCGAGGCCCCCGCGCTCGCTCGCCTGCGCACGCTGACCTTGCCGGTCTACTACCCCCTCAACAACACCCTCCCCTGCGACACCTCCTCCAACCTCAAGGGGGCGTCCATCCAGCGCCGGCCCTGGACGCGCTGAGCGCGCTCAAGGCGCCTTGATCTGGCCGATCCGCGCGAAGACCAGCCTCATGGGCTGCTGAGGGATGGTCATGTGAAGCTCCTGACCTTTGAGGACGAAGGAGACGGACTCCGACACCCCCGGAGGGACTATCTTCGCCACCAGGTCGCCCTGCTCCCCCACCTCGACGCGGTAGGGGATCTTCGTGTCGGCGGGCAGCCCGCCGGTCTGCTGGCCCTGGCGGATGATCAGCACCAGAGTCTCGGGGCCAAAGCGCAGCTCAAAGTCCACCTTCGCCTGCTTCCAGCTCGCATGCATCGCCTCATCGACCCCTTCGAGGCGATCCAGCCGCCAGTCGCCCAGGAAGTGCGCCGCGGGGTCCTGCGGAGCGCGCTCCTCTCCCTGCCCCTCCTCGGGTCGCGGCGACCCCGGCGCCTCCTTCAGATCCGCGCCCTCACCGGGCGCACCGGCGCGCGGCTCGCCCGAGGGCTCGACCTCGCCCCCGACGGGCGCGACGATGGGCTTGACCTCCCAGCCCGCGTCGCAGGCCGCGCCGACCATCACCACCCCCGCCATCAGCGCCAACAGGCTCTTCTTGACGACCACGACCACCTCCACCTTGTTCATGATCCGACCCCATCGAGTTTATCGAGAGATATTGACAAACACAAACCAGTTGATCTCTAGAAAGACACGCGACGGGCGCGTTGATCAGCGGGGAGGAACGCACGGGGATTCGAAAAGATCCACCGCGGGGATGATGTGGTATAGGCGCTTGTCGCCCGGCGTCGGCGCCGGGGCGTAGGAGGTCATGATGGAGAGCGTGCTCAGGAAGCTTGGGATCGAGGCGATCAACGCGGGCGCGGCGTGCGGCCAGGAGGCGCTGGCGGGGGAGGGCGTGGAGATCGCGAGCGTCGACCCGACGACGGGCCGCGAGATCGCGCGGGTGCGGCTGGCGACGGGGGAGCAGCTTGACGAGGTGGTGGTGAGGGCGCAGGCGGCGTGGCGGCGGTGGCGGATGGTGCCGGCGCCGCAGCGCGGCGAGATCGTGCGGGAGATCGGGCAGGCGCTCAGGGAGCACAAGGAGGCGCTGGGGAGGCTGATCACGCTGGAGGTGGGCAAGGTGACCAGCGAGGGGGCCGGGGAGGTGCAGGAGGCGGTCGACATGGCGGACTTCGCCTGCGGGCTGTCTCGGCAGCTCTATGGGTTGACGACGCACTCGGAGCGGCCGGCGCACCGGCTCTATGAGCAATGGCACCCGCTGGGGGTCGTCGGGGTGATTACGGCCTTCAACTTCCCGTGCGCGGTGTGGGCCTGGAACGCGATGCTGGCGCTGGTGTGCGGCGACGCGGTGATCTGGAAGCCCTCGCTCAAGGCGCCGCTGGTGGCGCTGGCCACGCACCGGATCTGCGCCGAGGTGCTTGCGCGGCGCGGCTTTGGCGATGTTCTTGGGCTGGTCATCGGCCAGGACGCGGCTGTCGGCGAGGCGCTGGTCGCGGACCGTCGCCTGCCGCTGATCTCGGCGACGGGCTCGTGTCGGATGGGGCGCAGGGTCAACCAGGTCGTGGCGGGGCGCCTCGGTCGCTGCCTGCTGGAGCTGGGGGGGAACAACGCCGTCATCGTCCACCGCGACGCGGATCAGGCGCTGGCCTTGCGGGCGGTGGCCTTCGGGGCCGTCGGCACCTCGGGGCAGCGCTGCACGAGCACGCGGCGGCTCTTTGTCCACGAGGACATCCACGACGACTTCGTCCGTCGGCTGTCGGCGGCCTACGAGAGCCTGCCCATCGGCGATCCCGCCTCGCCCGGCACGCTGGTCGGGCCGCTCATCGACGGCGAGGCCGTGGCGGGCTACGAGGCGGCCATCGCGGCGGCCAGGGCGCAGGGCGGGCGGGTGCTCGTCGGCGGGTCGCGGATCGAGGGGCCGGGGTTCTTCGTCGAGCCCACCCTGATCGAGATCCGCCACGACGCCCCCATCGTCCATGAGGAGACCTTCGCGCCGATCCTCTACGTCAGCGCCTATCGGGAGCTGGACGAGGCGATCGCGTGGCAGAACGAGGTCGAGCAGGGGCTCAGCTCGGCCATCTTCACGGACTCCTTTCGCGCCGCAGAGCGCTTCCTGGCCCACGACGGCAGCGACTGCGGGATCGCCAACGTCAACGCGGGCACCTCGGGGGCCGAGATCGGGGGCGCCTTTGGCGGCGAGAAGGACACGGGCGGGGGGCGAGAGGCGGGCTCGGACGCCTGGAAGCATTACATGAGGCGGCAGACCTGCACGCTCAACCGCGGCGCGGAGCTGCCGCTGGCGCAGGGCGTCACCTTCGACCTCGACTGAGAAGCTGTCCGGGGGAAAGGGCGAGGGCCGCAGCGCAGGGCGCCTCAATCGGGGACGACGTTGGGGGCCTCGGGGTTCTGGGTCGGGTCCCAGCGCTTGAGGAAGGCGCCGTACTGCCCTTTGGCCTTGCCGACCTGCTCGCGCAGGTTGTTGAGCGTGTTGACGGGCATGTCCGAGACGATCATCTCGGCCACCCAGGTCGGGATCGCGCCGGCGGGGTCGGCGTCGACCTGGTACATGACGTGGGTGCGCGTCGACGACAGCGCCTTGAGCCTGTAGTAGCCCTTGAGGCGGGTCATCCGCACGACCCCCTCGACCTCGGGCTGGAGGGGCGAGCGGGTGGCCTGGAAGTTGATCTGGACCGTGTGCTTCTCGGCCTGGATCGACACCCTGGACTCCAGCACCACGTCGCGGTCGTCCACCGGCCAGGGCGCGTCGGTCCGGTTGTAGGACAGCAGGTGCAGCTCATCCACCCGCTTGAGGAGCCGGGCGGTGTGGCAGCCGTGCATCCACTCCTTGTGCCGATCAAAGTCGCTGATGACGGCCAGCAGCGCGTAGATGTTCGCCTCGATCACCGACTCGCCCTTGAAGATGGGCAGATCGCGGCCCTCGGACTGCTGCTGGTAGACCTTGACGCCGCGCTCGGTCTTGACGTGCTCCCACGGCCCCGCCTGCGCGATCGACCCCATCGAAAGAAAAAACACCATCATAATCAACAACTTGGAGAACGAACCACTCAAGACCCTCATACTCCTCCTGGCCGCCGGGACCTTCAAGAACACCTACCACATCAAGCGCCGAACACAAAACCTCGCCTCGGCCCGCGATCATCCAGGGGCCTCGACGAAGCGCTGGTCCGGGGTGCAGAGATCCTGGCGGGATCACCGCGAAGGGTCAGGGGGTTGAGCGGTCACCTCGGCCCCGCCCATGGCTCCTTGACGCCCTTCTGCGCCTTCTTTAAGGTTCTCCCGTCGCTCCTTGATCAACGTTGTGGTGTCCAGCGGGAGAGAGCTCCGCGGGAGGATCTCTTTGGGCGTCGAGGGGTCTTCGGGGGTCTTCGTAGGGGCGCGCCCGGTGAGCCGGAGGCCGTGGCGAGCGGGATGGAACAGGAGGTCGAGGGTGAACAGGTCAAGATATCTTCAGTTGCTCGTGTCTGGTCTCGTGGTGATGGCGGGGGCGTCGAGCGCGCTGGCCCAGCAAACGCCTGTCGAGCGGGCTCGCGCCCAGGACGCCTCCAACGACCGGGGCTTGCTGACCTCTCGCGCCGACACGCTGAGGGAGGGTGAGTTCTCGGTCAACGCCTACGAGCTCTTCTTCATCGGCGGGACCTACGCGTTCACGGACGACTTCCAGGTGAGCTTTACGACCTTCCCGCCGATCGTCGAGGACACGCCCTTTCTGGGGATCTTCAACGCCAAGTATGTGTTGATGCGCTCGGCGACGACGGTTGTCTCGGCGCAGGCCGAGGGCCTGATCCTGAGGCAGGACGGCGTCAGCGCGGGGACCTTCGGCCCATCGGTGCAGGTCGACCATCATCTGGCCGACGGGGCCTTCGTGCTCCACGGCCAGCTCAGCGCCCAGGGCGTCTTCGGCGGCTTTGAGGACGAGGTCGAGGTCGGCGAGGGCGCTCTGGTGCGGCTGTCGGCGGGGGTGAGCGCGCCGCTGGGCGAGCACGTCAAGCTGCTCGGCGAGGTCTTCGTCCCGGCTGCCTTCGCCGAGGGCGAGTTCGAGGTCGCCGAGGTGGCCCTGGTCAACTACGGCCTGCGCTTCCACGGCGGCACGATCGCGGCCGATCTGGCCTTCCTGCGCCCCTTTGGCATCGACGACAACCCCTTCATCCTCGGGATCCCCTTCCTGGGCTTCTCGGCGCGCTTCTGATCGCGCCCGCGGCTTGCCCTGGGCGGCTGGAGGCGGCGTGGCGCCGCCTTGAGCCCCGAGCGCGCCGCCCTGGTTCCTTCGGCGTTGACAAAACGGAATGACGTGTCATTCTTGGGCCAGCATCTTGTCAGAGGGGGGCCCGGGGAGGAGACACCATGGAGCCGAAGAGACACCGTGTCGTGATCGTGGGTGGCGGGTTCTCGGGCCTCGGCGTGGCCATCCGCCTGCTTAAGGAGGGTATGGGCGACTTCGTCATCCTGGAGAAGGGGAGTCGCCTCGGGGGGACATGGCGAGACAACACCTACCCGGGTTGCGCCTGCGACGTGCCCT
>SXGT01928769.1_pt1 | contig 103357 bp, 112 predicted proteins | sample 3176221 | NCBI WGS metagenome assembly SXGT01 (sample SAMN11356862, study PRJNA531348) | freshwater metagenome | isolation source: freshwater sample F1-120 | place: China: Fuxian Lake, Yuxi | collected 2017-12-25 | reverse complement strand
GATAACCTCAGTTAACAAGCACTTCGAATCCTGTAAATAGCCCCGCCAGGATTACTTTAATTTGAGTGAAACGAAAATTTAAGTTGCCGATAACCTCAGTTAACAAGCACTTCGAATCCTGTAAATAGCCCCGCCAGGATTCGAACCTGGGTCACCGGAGCCAGAGTCCAGTATACTTGACCACTATACTACAGGGCTTTTTAAAACTCAGCAACGAGTCTCCAAGTTCATAAGGAGAGTCTAGCAATAGAGTTTTAATATTTCTTATAGAAAGAGCAAGAAAATAGTATTTAAATCTAATCTGGAACGATTTCATAAATCTGTAAAAAATATGAGACTATAGAACGTGAATAAATCAGATTTTCTATTTTTATTGTAAAATAAAAGACTAAATTTATATATACACAGAGAATCTTCAAAGTTCAAGAAAAGATGGATGATGAGTTTATAGCTAAAAAAGAAGTGCAGGCACAGATAATAGATTTAGCTGGTGAACAAAACGGAAACAATAAAGCAACAGAAGAAGAGATAAATCAAATTTTAAGAACTATTGCTCCAGGAACAAATTTCAGAACAGCAATAGAAGGAATTGTCAATGCTGGAAAGGGAGCGTTAATCATAGTAGAAATTGATGGAATAGGTTCAATTCTTGATGGAGGTTTCAAAATAAACAGCAAATTTACTCCTCAAAGAATGATAGAACTTTCAAAAATGGACGGAGCAATAATATTATCAAGAGATATGAAAAGAATAACTTACGCAAATGTTATGATTTATCCAGATAAAAAAATTCCTACAAAGGAAACGGGAACAAGACACAAAACTGCAGAAAGAACTGCGAGAATGATGAATACTTTAGTCATATCAGTTTCAGAAAGAAAAAAAGAAATAACGGTTTACTTCAAGAATTTTAGACATGCTTTACAAGACGTAAATGAATTGCTTAGAAAAGTAAACGAAAGAGTACAACTAATAGAAAAACAAAGAGAGCTATTTGACGTTAATGTTGAAAAACTAACCCAAATGGAGTTGAGAAATTATCTTAGTTTACAACAGGCTTCAACAGCCATACAAAAGGGAAGAATAATAGAAAAAATGGCTACAGATCTTAAAGAACTTCTTGTAGAAATAGGTAGCGAAGGCGGGGTAATAAAAACAAGACTCAAAGAATTAGTTTCTAATGTTGAAAAAGAAACAAGCTTGATAATAAAAGATTATACAAAACTTGATTTAAAAAAATCAAGAGTTTTGGTAAACAGCTTAAATTATGATGAACTTATTGATATGGAAAATGTAATAAAATCATTAGCATATGAACAAAATCTTAAAGTGGATAAAATAAGAGGGTGGAGAATACTTTCGAAGACGTCATTAGAAGAGCAAGACATCGCAGTATTAACAAAAGAGCTCACAAGTTTAGGAAAAACAATTCATTCAAACCTAAATACCTATAAGAATTCATTAGGAGAAGAAAAAGCTAATCTATTCAAAGAGGAGATTGACAAGATAAAGTTAAGCTACTTCTCATAGGTAATGTTTAAAAACCTCTTTTTGTAAAAAAATACATGAAACGCTCATCAAGACGATGGAAGAAAAAGAATCAAATGCGATGGAAGTGGCAGCGCAAGAGATTAAGAAAGGAAAAAAGAAAGAGAAAGCTACATAGAGCTAGAACAGGATAATTGTAAAATAAATTATTTGCTGGCATTATAACCTAACATAAAAAATAAGCTACTCAATCTATTGACATACTTATAAATCTCATTTCTTAGTCCTTTTTCTCTCAAAAGCCCAACAAGAGAAATTTCTAAATCTCTACATCTTATTCTACATTCATTAAATGAAATAGCCTCTTTACTATTAAATCTGACGAACTTATTAGGGGGCTCTCCTAAAGATTCAATGTATAACTCAAGTTCATCTAAATCCTGTAAAGTTATCGGAGCATTGATACATTCTCCAGGGCAGTTTGCAATCTCTCCAGCAGTTTGCCAAAGTTTCTGTTGAACCTTTTTAAGAATATCAACATAAGAATTATTATCATTAAGAAGAACATAATCAATAGCTGATTGCAAATTGTCTATCTTGCCATTTGCAATAATCATAGAATCACTTTTAAGAACGCGCTGTCCAGAAAAATCAGATGTAAATCCCGAATCTCCGAGAGTTGTATATACTTTCCGAACCACAATTTTCTATGTGAAAAGAGTAAATAAATATTATTATCAAAACAAAATAGCTTCAGTAATACCCAATCGACATGACAAGAGAACATAAATCTTTATAATGCAACACAGGTCTAAATCAAGTAAAGAGGATAATATGACACAAAGCGAAATTTGGACAGAAAAATATAGGCCATCTGTATTTGATAATGTTGTAGGCCAACAAGAAATAGTGAAAAGAGTACGCGCATTAGTTCAAGCAATGAATATTCCCCACATAATGTTTGCTGGTCCGGCAGGCACTGGAAAGTCCACATTAGCATTAATCATCGTAAAGGAATTATTCAAAGAAAAATGGAAAGAAAACTATCTTGAGTTAAACGCATCAGACGAAAGAGGAATAGATGTAGTTCGTCAGAAAGTAAAAGATTTTGCAAGAACGAAAGCTATTGGCACAGTTCCTTTCAAAGTAATTTTTTTAGATGAAGCCGATGCATTAACCACAGAAGCACAACAAGCATTAAGAAGAACAATGGAAAATTATACAAACACTTGTCGCTTCATAATGTCCTGTAACTATTCAAGTAAAATAATAGACCCGATACAATCAAGATGCGTAGTTTTCAGATTCAGATTGTTGGAAAAGAAAGATATTATATCTGTAATAAAAAGAATATCTGAAAATGAAAAATTAAAAATTACGGATGACGCTCTTGAAAGTCTATATGAAATGAGTGAAGGAGATTGCAGAAGAGCAATCAATCTATTGCAGGCAACAGCATCAATAGCCTTAGACATAAACGCTGAAATGATACGAATGATTTCTTCGTCATCAAAACCTACTAATGTCAAAATAGTTTTAGATTATGCTTTAGCAGGAGATTTCATAAATGCAAGAGAAAAAATGTTAGACATAATGTTAAAAGACAGCGTTTCTGGAACAGACATAATAAAATCAATGCAAAAAGAAATTTGGAATCTACAAATAGAACCTGAAACAAAAGTTAAGCTCACAGAAAAAACTGGAGAAACTGAATTTAGAATGAGTGAAGGTAGCGATGAATTCGTTCAGCTTCAAGCATTATTAGCCTCATTTGTTCTTGCAGGCAGCAAAGAAGAAATTTAAAATGAGTCTTCCCACAAGTTTTGTTGAAAAATATAGACCAAAAACAACAAAAGAGATAGTTGGTCAAGAAATTGCCATAATGGAAGTTAATAAATTTCTAAAAGAATTCCCAAAAAAAACTGGACTCATTTTACATGGTCCTCCTGGAACGGGAAAAACAACTCTTGCTCATGCTATAGCAAAAGAACTAAACTTGGATATTTTTGAATTAAACTCCTCAGATTTAAGAAACAGGACAAAATTAGATGAAGTTCTAAAACCTGCAGCTATGCAACATAGTCTCTTCAAATCAGGAAAATTGCTTTTAATGGATGAAGTTGATGGAGTAACTGGGGAAGACAGGGGAGGAGTTCCTGAACTGATAAGAATCTTAGAAAAAACAGCTCATCCGATAATTATGACTGGAAATAATATTTGGGATTCTAAATTTTCAGAATTGAGACCTAAATGTAAACTAGTAGAAATGAAACCTATAACAATAGAAAATTTAGTAAGAGTAATTCATAGAATTCTTGAGCAAGAAGGAATTAAAGAAAATCCGCATTTTCTAAAGCAAATTGCCATCAAATCTCAAGGAGATTTAAGAGCAGCATTAAATGACGTGCACACTTATGTCTTAACAGACAAATCAAATGTGGATTTTCTTGAAGAACGTCATAAGGAAGATAGCATATTTAATATTTTAAAAAAACTTTTTCAAAATAAAGAGGACAATATAAATCTTTTTGATAGCACTTCAATGTCCATTGACGAGATTCTGTTGTGGATAGAGGAGAATATACCTCGAGAATATAAAGGAAAAGAATTGGCCAAGGCATATTTAGCTTTGGCAAAGGCAGACGTCTTTCGTGGAAGAATATACCATCAACAATATTGGCGTTTTCTTCTATATCAAAACATTTTTCAAAGTGCAGGAATATCTCATGCAAAGAGTAGGGCAAAATCTTCATTTACAAAATACGAACGCCCAACAAGAATTCTAAAAATCTGGCTCAATAATCAAAAAATGGCAAAGAAAAAAACAATAGCTCAAAAATATGCGCGTTATGTCCATTGCTCAACAGCAAGAGCAATGTCGGATTTTCCACTGATAAAAAGAATCGTATCTCAAACTCCAAGCACTATTAAACATCTTCAATTGACAGACGAAGAAGTTGATTTCATCAAAAGATGATTTGCTCCTTAAATTAAACCACTATATAGTTACAACAATAAATAGATTTAAAAAGGGAGCTTACGTAAGTCAGTTATGGATAAATTCAGGTTTACACCATATAATCGGCTATCCCTAGCAGATTCAAGAGGTCTAGCTTTCAAGTGCGAGAACGGCGAAGAGTATAGAGTAAACTATCACTCACAACTTTCTGGCCCAAAGGTTATAAAACGCCCTGGCGAACGTGTCTTTTTGACATTATTCTTCGGAGGTATACCTAGATATATGGAATCTGGAGAAATAGAAAAAAGAAATGCTATAACTCTAAAACGAATGACGAGTGGTCACGAAACAGTATTACAAGATTTATCCAAACATTTAGGAGGAGCGATTTTTAGCGAGACTGATCCATTTACAGACAAAGAAATCCAAGAGAGAAAAAAATCAACAGCTGAAAGATTGATTTACGACCCCAATAATATGGGTTTAGCAGAACACTTGATTCGTCCAGAAGTTGGAATGCGTCTCGCGGCAGGATTAATAGTGTTCAATCGTGAAACACAAGATAAAAACCTAAAGAAAAGATTAAGAGCTCTCGTCTCAAATTCTCCAATTTCAGAAATCTATTGTTTATCTGAATAATTTTTCTCAACTCTATTCCAATTAACGATATTCCACCAATTTTCAATAAATTCAACTCTACGATTTTGATATTTCAAATAATAAGCATGCTCCCATAAATCAATAACTAAAATTGGTTTCTTTCCAATAGATAAAGGCGAATCTTGGTCCTTCGTCGGAATAATCTCTAATTTTTTAGATTTAAAATCTGACACAAGCCAAACCCAACCACTTCCAAACAAAGCCAAAGATTTTTCATTAAATATCTTTTGAAACTCAGAAAAACTTCCAAAATCACACACAATCGCTTTCAATAAATCGCCAGAACACTTTCCACTTGAAGAAGCAGGGCACATTGTCTCCCAGAAAAAATTATGATTAACAAACCCGCCTCCAAAATTTCTAACAGCCGTTTGAATATCTGAAGGAACAGAACTCAAATCTTTCAATAATTCTTCAATTTTCTTATCAAATAATACGGGATGTTTCTCCAAAGCCAGATTTAGTTTATCACAGTAAGTTTGATGATGTTTGCCATAATGTATATCGATGGTCTTAGCGTCCATATAAGGCTCTAAAGCGTCAAAAGAATAAGCTAATTTCGGCAAAGTATGTTTCTGCATTCAATATATTAAATAAATTGATATTTAAAAATTTCCATAAACTAAGACACACAGACATCACATTCCCACAATCACTTCGCCATAACTTATTTAATACAATAAATCTATCAGTCCTCATGGGTTACAACATAATTCTTGGTCGCGATAAATCAGATAAGAAAAAATTCGGAGACGCAGGCCTAGTTCATATAGGGAAAAGCTATGTAACTATGGGAAACTATACATCCATGTCTAATAATTTATTTTTGGATGTAGCTCGTTCACACGTCATTCTAGTAGCAGGAAAGAGAGGTTCGGGAAAATCTTACACTCTTGGCGTAATAACAGAAGAAATATCTAATCTTCCTCCAGATATATCTCGAAACATAGCTCCATTAATATTTGATACTATGGGCATCTTCTGGACAATGAAATTCAAGAACGAAAAGGAAAAATACCAATTATCAGAATGGAATTTAGAGCCAAAATCTCTTCCAATAAAAGTTTTCGCTCCAATAGGAAAAATTGAAGAATATAAAGAAAAGAATATCCCTGTAGATAAACCATTCGCGATAAAGGCATCTGAATTAGAATCGGAAGACTGGATAACCACATTCAATCTTTCAATGACATCTTCAGAAGGAGTTCTTATAACTAATTCTATAGCGTCTTTAAAAGAAGAATCAGACGATTTCACAATACAAGATATAATAAAAAAAATAAATCAATCCCAAAATGTAAATCAAGAGAATAAGAATATAGCTTCATCATTATTTCAAGCAGCAGAAAGTTGGGGGATATTTTCAAAGGAAAAAGAAGGAACAGAAATTACCGATTTGATAAACGCAGGAATAACAACAGTTTTAGATTTATCAGTTTATAGCTCAATAGGTGCTTTCAACGTTAGAGGATTAGTAATTGGTTTAGTTTCAAGAAAATTATTCACTCAAAGAATAAATGCAAGAAAACGAGAAGAAATTCAATCAATTCAACACGGAATAGACTTTATGAGTTATAATCCAACAAGAGACACTCCTCTGGTATGGTTGTTCATAGATGAAGCCCACGAATTCTTGCCAAAAACCTACAAAACACCAGCAACAGATTCATTAGTTCAGATATTAAGGGAAGGACGTCAACCAGGAATTTCATTAGTTCTCGCAACACAACAACCTGGACAGATACATCAAGACGTAATGACTCAAGCAGACATAGTAATCGCCCATAGAGTCACAGCAAAACCGGACATTGAAGCTCTAAACCAAATAATGCAAACTTATCTATTAGAAAACATAAAAACATCTCTTGATAATTTGCCTTCAAGTAAAGGTTCAGCGATAATTTTAGACGATAATTCTGAAAGAATTTATCCTATGCGTATGCGTCCACGTTTAACTTGGCACGGTGGCGAGTCGCCAGCAGCAGTTAAAGGTCAAACCGAAATTTGAATAAATTTAGCTACTTAGATACCTTTAAAAATCGATTTTTAGTCATAAACCTATGAACGTCTCTGAAGCAAGAAAACTAATCATAGATGATAGTTTGGACTCGCAAGTCGCATACTTTTTAGGAGCAGAACTCGAAAGAAATCCAGAACAAAGAAAAGGGTTATACGAAGCAAGAAATACCCTCGATAGATACAATTTTATTGCAGGACATTCAGGCAAAGAGATAGATGCAAATTTATCTTACATGACTGAACATGGCGAATAGTTCTAATAATAATTTGCCAATTTCTAATTTTCAACATCTTATAATCTAACAAAACATCTTCCTAATAATCAGAAATCGCTTTTCTTATATGGTTCATTTATTTTAGAATCGTTATATAAAATTCTTAACGAATCTATAATCACTGGCTCAATCTCATTTCTGTGTTTAAGTGCATACTTTATAATTTTAGGAGAAACATCTAAAACTTCAGCAGTTTCATGAAGATTGAATTTGCATTTGTCTTTCGCTTCATAAATTTCACTCGCTAAACGATAATTTAATGCTTCATGATTTTCCCTGGAACCGAATTGTTTAATTAATTTGGGAGATTTTTGTCTTTTTTCTCGCAAGCCCCATTGAGAGATACTGTTTTCAACAATGTAACTTAGAATTCCTAAGAAATAAGCAATATCTGCAGAAGACATGTCTACACCAACAGAGCGTCTAATCGCTTCTTTTTTATATTCGGGAGTTAACGCTCTCTCCTTTCGATTATCTCCGTGCATCGACGAAACTCCAACACTACTAAGAATCTTACCAACGCTGACAAAGTGATAATTTGTCCCATTAGATAATTCCATTAATGATAATTTCTGCCCATTTTTTTCTGCGCCCTCATATCTTTCAAAAATTGTTAATAAGTCATCAAAAGAATGAGTTAATACTCCATTTTTTGCATGTTGTTTATGTTTGTCCAAATATTCAATTGCTTTTTCGTATGCCCAGCCCTCTTTTTTTACAAATTCATTGGTTCTTTCAGTTAAACACTCAAAAATTTCTTCAAGAGCTTCTTTTCTCCCACTTTCTTTGAAAGGTTTCGTCTGTATACGCCTGTTGGTTTTAAAAATTTCTGTCTTTCCTTGTGCTTTAATAATTTGTCTCACTCTCTCTGCAGTCACACCATAAACTTCGCCTATTTCTTTCAGACTCAATCCTTGTTCTATCAATGAATCTAAATTAGAACGTTCTTTCAATTCAGAACGACCCCATTTAGGAAGTTCAATTTCTGCAGTTTCAGCATATTTTTTTACAATTGCATAAGAATAATTTGTTTTTTCGATAATACTCGTTATTGAATTGGCTCCGTTAGCAATCGCTTCATTGATTCTCGATGTAATTTCTTCTAAGTTTTTATTATATTTCTTTCTCCCATTTTGTTGTTCTTTAGACCATCCAATTCCAACAGCAGATCCATAAATTCTAACGCTACCCCTAGAAATTCCAAGTTCAGAAGCAATTTCCTTACGTGACTTTCCAGATTCATATAATCTTTTTACTCGATCACCTATCTCTACAAATGAATTAGGTTCATTTTTTGCACATTTTTCGTCAACTATCTTCAAAAAAATGCCTTCTAAATTTGGACCCATAAAAACTCACAAAATTACCACTTTATAAAGGTTACTAAAAATGAGTAAAATTTTCAATAAAATTAATCAATCAAAATTCCGTAGCGTAAAAAAATCGATGCACCACCACGATCTAAATAGTATTGTTTGATTTGTGCTCGATTCATCAAAAATCTATGATTTTTGAATGCCTCGCAATGCAGAGCATTGCTTAGTTTGGATGATCGACGTGTCGACCACACCCTAAAAGATGCGATTTTAGGGAGACACGATCGACATAAAAAAATTTATAAAATGACCGTTTTGTACAATTAGACATGACGATCCAAGCATATATGTCCGGAAATGAATTTGTTAATAAAATATTAAATGGTGAAAGAAATTTTTCAAACATAAGATTAGAAAGCAGATTCAATCTTAACAAACACGAAGGATTCATAACATTAAATAATTATTTAAAAAGTCAAACGAATTTATCAGATAGTCCAATAATTCTAGATAACTCCGATTTAAAGGGAATCATCGCAAAAGAGGTATATCTCCCATATGTTTCTGGAAAATCTGTTAATTTCAGATGGGCGAAACTTTACAATGCTAATTTTAGAAATGTTAATTTTGAAGGGGCAGAAATTAGATGGGCGAGTCTCATAGATGCGAATCTTGAAGGAGCGAATCTTGAAAGAGCTAATTTTAGAAGTACGAATCTTCGAGATGCTAACCTAAGATATGCGAATCTTGAAAAAACCAATCTTAGTTGGGCAAATCTTGAAGGAGCAAATCTTGAATGCGCTAATATTGAAGGAGCAAATCTTGAAAGATCTAATATTGGTTGGGCAAATCTTGAAGGAGCGAATCTTAGAAATGCTAATTTTACATGGGCGAGTCTTATATACTCAAATCTTAAGAGAACAAAAATTTACAATGCGAATTTTGAAGAAACAAGCCTTGAAGGCACAAGATTAGAAAACAAAAAGTTATCAATAAAAAACAACTCAATCGTTAATTCAAAATATTCAAATCGGCTCTAAACCTAAATTTCCTTTTACCAATATCTCCAGCTTTAACAATTCGCAAAATCTTAACTTTTTTTCCAACTTTTTCAGCCCATGTAGTTATAAGACTGCGAAGCAGTTCAATTTCAGATTCAAGATAAAATCCATAATAATGAATAATTGTTCCTTTTCTCACAACACGAAAAGCAACATCAAGAAAACTATCCTCTAAATTTGGACGAGCCATAACAATTCTATCAAATGTACCAGACACTTTCTTTCCAGACCCTATAACACGTCTAACATCCCCTTGGACAGCCGAAACAACGCCAACAAGCTTATTGCGTTTAATGTTCTCAACAGCATACTTAGACGGCTCTTTTCCCAATTCGACACTAATAACCTCTTTAGCTTTCTTCATCTTTCCAATAACAATAGCGAATGGAGCAACACCTCCAAACATTACAAGAACTCTCTCACCTTTTTTGACAAAATTCGCAATATTCTTTCGTTCCTCGCTCAAACGAGGAGAAAAATAGGAAGTATCAATATTGAATCTGAATTCGCATCCATTCTCACGATACAACGCCTCTCGAGTCTTTTCACCAGCAAGCCATTTTGTCTTTAAAGTTCGCAAGCGTCCAGAAAACTTACCAACCTTCTCAACGACAGTTGTAACGCCCTTATGTCCTCGCAAATAATCAACAGCAAATTTCTTCTTAACAGATGCAGATGCCTCACGGTCAAACTTCAGTATAGCTATATTTCCCACAACATCATAACCTATCCTATCAAACATATGTAATTAAACAATTCAAGATTTATAAATAAATACTTTAAAGAATAATGATGAACTAATGTTCTTAGAAAAAACCTATTTTGCGAATTAAACTAAATATCTTTTAACCAATCATCAAAATAGATTACTTCAAATCTTTTCTTAATTTGAGATTACGATTATGTGCCTCTTTTATTTTCTTTTGTAAACTTTCTCGAATATCTTCGTCCATTTCATCAATCAATTTTAACTCAGTTTCACGTATTGATTGATTATTATCTGCCATTCTAGACCAAATTGCCTGATTATAAGCAGTATTTGCTCTCTGATTAATCAAATACCTTCTAAAACTAGTATCTACAACTAAACCATAAATCAACGCAACGGCTGCGCTCCAAAGATAAACTGATTCGTATGCTTCAACTTCAGCAGTTATCCACAATCCAAGATAAACCACTGCATAAAATATCCAAGCCGTCTTAGCCACCCATTGATCAAAGTCTTTCACAAAATACCAATAAATTATGAAAGGAAGTATCCCAGTAACAGCAATGAACAAAACTTGATATTGAACAAGAATAGTATTAATCCACGTAAAACTAATACCTCTAACAGCTAAAATGCCTATTATAATAGCTACAAGTCTAAGAATTCCCTTATGAGTTTTATCTTTGAAAACCGGTAAATTTTGTAAAACAAGACCTATAACAATAGAGAGAATAATAAAAAGCAAAGTCTTTTCAAAAAGTAAATATCCTGTCCAGTCCTGTCCTCCAAGTAAAGCACGAAGCAATGGTTCTAAATTTTCAACAAGTGAATTAATAACCTGTTCAGTTCCATAAAAAAATCCTCCACTACCTCCATAATATTGCTGAGCAGAAACAAATCCCATTAAACCAAATAACAAAACAAATACAAAAAAATTGATTTTCATAGGACAAATAAATCAAACAAGTATATAAATATTATAGATGAGACACATCTGGTAAAGGCACACCCAAAAGTGAGGCAATACCTCTTTCTCGCATAATAAGCTTCTTATAATCTCCATCCGTTAAATGTCCTGCAGACCATCTATTTTGTAGACTTACTAATTTTTCTAGTAATTTTGATCTCTGATCCATCTCATGCATAGTCATAATTCCTTCATGCTTAGCCCGAATAAACGCTTTCTGGATAGTTTTATCTGCGAAAAGCATAATCAATGATAGGATAGCTGTAAAAAAATATATATAAACTGGACTAAGACCTGCGATAGTATGATATGTATCAGTAGATGTTTGAGTAACTCCCTTAAATGTAGTAATTTCATCTATTCTTTTTTGCTCAAATCCATAAGTTGTTGAATTTACAACATTAAAAGTATCAATCCTGTAAAAAAACATACCCATAAAGACCACAAATGCAAAAATCCAAGCAATTTTCCTCATCGTATTTGAAGGTAACTCTTTAACGAAAAAGAAATATATCAAAAAAGGAAGTATAGATGTCATCGCAATTCCTAAAACGGAATAAGGCAAAATAACTGTGTCTATCCAGTCTTGAGACAAATATCTAACTGATAATACTGAAACAGCTAAAGACACAACAAAGGTCATTTTTCCATGCTGTTTTATAAATTCAATTTTACCCAAAATAATCCAAACAAGTGAGAATAAAATTATGAAAATTAACAATTTACCAAAGAACAAATCTCCATCAGTAGTATTACTTCCCAAAAGAAACTTACCTATTGGACCTAAAAGGCTATCATAAAAAGAACCAGCAGTGTCAGATAATAATTCAAATAAATTTCCACTTTTAATCGGAGCACCTTGGGCAGAAACTACACTAACAAATAAAAATAACAACAAAACAAACACACTAATCTTTTTCATAAGTTAATAATATCAAATCCCTTTATAAACATTTCCAAAAAGAAACATTTATATTAAACTCGCTACTAATTGAAAAATGAATAAACAATTATTTTCAATATTTACAATAATTATGTTGTTATGTTCGATAGTTTTGGCACAAACCTCTACAAATGATACATTAAATGAAAATATTACTAATCAAAAAAATTCTTCTCTTAAACAATTAATCAATATAGACAAAGAAATTTTGAAAGATCCAACTCCAAAAATAGATGAGCGTCTTGATAAAGATATAAAAATTCCAGGAGCTATTCAAAAAATAGTCCAAATTATTTTTGGAATTAAAGGAGACATAAGTGTTTCTGCTTTAATTCTATTATTAGCAATTTGGACATGGGTCCTTTTACTTTTAGTGGGAATAACTCCCATGATCCCATTCTTTAAAAATAAAATAATGGCTTGGTTAGGAGCCATCATAATAAATTTAGTAATAGCTCTTTCAGGAGCCTATGTGACAATAGCTCAATTGACATTAAGTATTGGTAAAGATATAAAATTTTTAAAGGATTGGTCTGCTGGTTTTCTATTCTTCTGCGTAGTAATAATAATCGTGCTTTTCTATTTGTTCAAGAAAGTATCAAAGAAAATACAAGAAAGAATGAAAATAAATGAAGCAAAGGAAGAAGGACAAAAATCGGGAATAGCTTTGGTTAAATCAACAGCACAATTCGATGCAACCAAGGAATTCGGCAGTCTATTTAAGAACATATTTAATAGATAAGAAGAGATTTATTCCATTCTGAGACCTTTATTGAATGACTCTAATTCTTTAATTTTGAATTCTGTTTCATGTTTTTCAGCATTTTCTCTTGATTTTTTAAGTTTCTCACTCATAATCTTATTAATTTTGAGATAGAGAATAAACAAAAGTATACAAATCACAAAAGTAATTAGATTCCACCATTTACTTTGTTTAAAAAATATTAATTTGAACATTGCACGAGATACTAAATAATAGAACTTGACATGCGCAAGCATAATCGCCACAAGAAAAGATGCTATCCATCTTAAGACACCATTTTTAAACATAGCTAAATACCCATACATTGAGAGTCCTGTAAAGAGCCACATCATAAAAACAAAGAGCATTTCAATAGAAATAGCCCAATGCAATGAAAAAAGAACAACGAAAACAATATCTATATTGGTAAAGAGACTATTTACTTCTGAAATCACTTTATTCTTTAACAAAAACTCCTTCCATTGAGAACCGATAAAATTCCATTTATCATCTTGTGCAAGTTCTTTCACTTTATCAACATTGTCTTGAAGAGTTTTAGAAGCATTATCAATTTGATGTTCGATATCTCCAAGTTGGGCCCCAGCAAAACTACTAAAAAATAAAAGTGCAAAGAGTAACAGTAAAATTTTAATTTTCATTCAATCTCCTTAAAAGCTTAACTCTTAATTGATTTATATCTTTAATTAACCTTTCTGCTACTTCAACAGAAATATCTTCACCATAATAATTAATAGAGTTCCTTATTTTTCGTAGGTTATCAAACTCAAAAGATTCTTTTTCCATGTTAAATAATTCTTTCAAAAATCCCGAAAAGCATTCAGGATTATATATTTTAAATCCTTTTTGTATAGCGAGAGCTTCTAAGATTTCGCGTAAAGAGTCATAATTATTAGAGAGTTTAGTAGTCGCAGTATCTTTATTTAACGGAGAAAATCTGTCAGTAATTAATTTTTTATTGCTTTGTTCTAACAAAGACCTAATTAGATTTTCATCTGATTTTACTACCTTTACTAATTTTCTAAGTTTACATTCGTCCCAATTCATGATAAATAGCCTCTTAAAATATAACCATTTAAAATATTAAACTTTAACTCATTATTAATCTTATCAAAAGATTCATAAAAAACTACATGTATCTTTCGCTTTAAGGATTTTTCAAAATAGGAAAAATCTAAGTCCTTCTTAATAGAAGAAATAATAGCTAAATCAATATCTGAATCGGTAGTTGCTTCCAATTTAGATAAAGATCCAAATAATACGATGGATTTAGGGAAACTTTTTTTAATAATGAAGTCTAATAATCCTGAAATCTTCCATTCCCAATAAACACGCGATAAATTTTTAACAGCAGTGTTATCGATATTTATTCTAAAAAACAAGAAACCCCTTTCACTCCTTTGTATGAGAATCTGTTTTTTCTCATAAGTCTTCAGAATTTTTGAAGCATTTGGAGGACTTACATTCAGAAGCCGAGCATACTCTCTAACGGAAATTTCTCTATAGCAATCTTCAAAAAACAAACTAAGCCTGTTAATTTCATCTAACATATGTTAAATATTATTAACACATGTTTATATATCTTTCGACATAAAATAGACAAAGAAAAAACTTTCTCATATTAAATTCAACCACATAAAACAAAAAACACAGAGAAATTTAAATAACTTTAGGAAAAAATAAAACTATTTGCCCAATTTTTTGCTAAGTTCCACCAATTCATCCTTCTTTGCTTTAGTTACCTTATTCCAAGCCTTTCTCTGTTCAGAGTCAGTTATATTTGCAGCCTTCTCATCTCTCATTTTAATTTCAGCACCCAAAGATGACATACTATCCTTTAAACCTTCATCTATTATCCCTTTAAATTCTTCAGTATACAACTTGGCTACAAATCTCCTTTCTAATTTCCAAACCCAAAGAATAGCGCCTACAATAACTCCCACATATGCAATAACCATACCACCTTTTATCTGATCCATAGCATAACCATCAATCAACTTATAAATCATAAACATTATAAAAATAACCCATACAAATTTAGACAACATTCTGCTTCCAGAATTTTCTTTACTTACTTCAACACTAAAGAATACTAAAATCAGCATGGGGACGATAGCACTCAATGCAAAACCCATAGCTGTATAAGAAACCATAACAGCATAAAGGTCACTTGAAGATGTAAAAGCCATAGATAAGAAAGAGACAACAAGCGCAAACAAAAATTGAATATATTTATTTAAACTTTTAATAACTGGTAAAAAATGCGTAACTCCATAAACAAAAATTAGCACTAAAAAGGTCAACAAATACTTTGCAATATTTATACTAAAACTACCCTCTTCCCAATCAGTAAACATACTCTTTATAGGATCAAATATCTTACTACCTACACCCTGTGCTAAAACAAATGTTGAAAGAAAACTTAATAATAAAAGCGATAAAACAAAAATTCCTACAACTTTTTTACTCATCATCTTCAAACATAACAAGTTCCTCTATTTAAACATTTCTTCATTTCAAAACAACTTCACTTGCGCATTCTGTCTAATCATTTCTTTCAATTTTGAAATCTGATTCTCAACTCTTTCCTCAGAAAACTCGTGTCGTGAAACTAAAATCTCACGAATTTTCACCTCATCAAACTTCGGAAAAGAAACGCGTTGCTTAGACACATTCGGTTTCTTAAATATTTCAAATATCTCGCGCCAGTCAAAACCTACATCTCCAAATCGTTCAGTAATATCTTGAAAAATAGAAACAGGATAAACTTTTTGTTTCACAAGAACAAGAGCTTTTTTTGGACCAATCCCCTTAACTCCACCAGGATTAAAGTCTGTTCCCACAAGAATAGCTAAACAGATAAGCTGATCCCAAGTAATCCCTAATTGATTTATAACACTTTCAAATTCAATTATTTCGGGAGAAATATATATGAAACCTGAAACGGTTTTTCTTTTTCGGGATAAAGTCAAATTCTGAATTAGTCTTGTACCACCAACAGCAATAGCATCATAATCCTGTGAACCGACAGCCCACGCCTGCCCATTCTTAACAAGTTCGGCACATTGCATTTCTCCCTCTCCTGGAGCTTGGACAACAGCAATTCCCATTGCTTCAAGAAGTTCTTTACTTTCGGAAATCATCTTATCATCTAATCTTGAAAATCCTTTTGCATATTTGCCCATTCCCTCAATGTCTTCTTGAGCAACAGCTTCGTCATATTTTTCAGCCATCAAATCTTTTGAGGCCTGACGCAATTCGTGTGTCTTTCCCTTCAAATGATGATATTCTCCATCAAAAACATAAATAAGTTTTATTCCTTCAGAAAGCAAAGCTACATTTCTATAAAACAATCCAGATAAATGTGAAGTAACATTTCCAGAAGAGTCCATCAAAGGTGTTCCATCTGGTTGCCTAACAGAAGAAAGAAACTGATATATCGCGTTAAAGGCATCAACAGCAATAGTTTTTCCTTTAAGCTCTTGAAAAGTAATTTCTTTTCTGTTGACTAAATCGCCTATTTGCAAACCCATAAAATAAAACAAGTTAAAGAGTTAATAACAATTTCTATTACGAAAATGGAATGTCAAGTTGTGTTCCTTTTTTTCTCTTTACAGAAGCGTCAGTGAATTTTCTTGAAACATCAAATCTTCTACTCGCAATCTGAAACATCAATCTACCTTGAAGTAACAATTCAGAATACTCAAGTCTATCAGCATAAGTTCTATCCTCGGAAACTTCAGAAACCAACGCCCTCAGATATTCCTCATTCTTACTCTGCCCATAAGCTAATATTTTCTGTGCCTGTTCATCACTCATAAAAATATAATCTTTTCGCACCAATAACAATAATGAGAAGTATTAATAAAAATTGTTATCTTGTATATTTCTCTTGCTCTTTAATTCGAGCATTTCTGTTTCTAACTTCTATGAGAACATCCGGACAATTTTGCCTCGCCAAATCTTCAACTTCTCTATGAACTTCTCCAGTTAAATAATGCCATAATTCTTTTCTGTTAAGTTTAGAACAAGGTTTCAAATGATAATTGACAGAACTTCCTGCTTCATTAATCTCACGAGCTCTTCTCCTTAAACCTTTATCCGAAACATCTTGAGGAAATCTCGCCAAAGCAATCATAACAAGAGGAGAATAAGGACTTTCAATAGATTTTTCTGGTTGAAACTCAAAATCATAAGTCTCCATTTCAGAAGAACTCGCAGAAACAGAATTTTCTAAAAGAGAATTTTTTCTAATTAATTCATCAGCTAAATGTTGTTCATATAAATATTCATCATCTACAGGAACTCCTTCGCGGACGCATGCCTTTACATAAGCTACAGAATCTCTGTTAAACCACGCATCTTTAACACTTTTGTGCATAAAAATATCAAATCCGACCCCTTTTAAACCTTGTCATTTTCAATAGTAAATAATCTCTATAAGCCAAGAATCTCAAAAAACAAACATCAAAAAAAATTATATTTGGTTTTTTGGATGCTCAAAGTGTCGACCACATTCTAAAGAATGGGGTTTTAGGGAGACACTTTAACATAAAAATAATAGAAACACTAAAAAAGCACAGATAACTTCAATGTTTATGAAAGGCCATATAGTAAGTATATCATCTTCGCAAGATAATGAAAAAACCACAATAAACATATTTGGGCGTTTAGAAAACGGAAAGTCCTTTGCAACAATAATCCCATTTAATCCATATTTTTATATCAGAGAAGAAGATGAAAAGAAAGTCAAACTTTTAATAGAAAAAACGAAAATAGAGAAAACAAATTTAGTAAATAAGAATAAAGAGAAGGTTGTAAAGATAATTCCCGAAAACCAAACGGAATTAAACAAAATAGCAAAAGCGATTCACCAAAAAGACATAGACACTTACGAAGCAGATTTAACACCATCAATAAGATACTTAATTGAAAAAGATATTCACAGCACAATAGAAATTTTAGGAGAATCAGAACCAGCAGAAAGTGTGGATTTGGTTTTTAAAAATCCTTCAATAAAATCAACTGAGGCAAACATTCCTCTAAAAGTAATTTCGATAGACATAGAATCAAGCAAAAAAACAAACGAGTTGTTCTGTATAGGAATATACAATCCAAATAATAAAGTAAATCTAATAATCAGCGATAAGAAAGTGGAGTCAGCAATAAACTGCAAAGACGAAAGAGAATTACTAACGAGATTTAGAGAAGAAATGATAAAATCAGATGCGGACATAATAACTGGATGGCACGTGATTGACTTTGATTTAGATTATTTAAGAAAAAAGTTTGATGAACACAATATCCCGTTCAATTTCGGAAGAACAAACGAAAGAATAAGAATAAAAATTGAAGATAATTTTTTCAGAAATTCAACAGCGACAATTCCAGGAAGACAGGTCTTAGACGGATTGAACTTAATCAAAGACCCATTTATTCAAGAAGCTCCATCAATAAAAAATAAAGAATTTGATTCCTATACCTTAGAAGACGTTTCACAAGAAATGCTCGGAGAAGGAAAGTTAATTTCTGGTAAAGATAGACACGAAGAAATAGAAAAATTATATGAAAAAGACAAGAAAAAAATAGTGGATTATAATATGCAAGACTGCAAATTAGCCTATGACTTATTAATTAAAACAAAAATATTAGAACTTGCAATTGAACGTTCATCACTTACAGGACTTCCACTAAACAAATTAACTGGCTCAATCGTTGCGTTTGATTCTCTCTATCTAAGAGAAGCTCACAAAAGAGGAATCGTTTCTCCAACAACAAGATATACAGAAAAACAGGAACGCATAAAGGGAGGTTTTGTAATGGAGCCAAAACCAGGGATATATCAAAATGTTTTGGTAATGGATTTCAAATCGCTATATCCTTCTATGATGAAAACTTTTAACATTGACCCATTGTCTTTATTGGACAAAAAAGAGAAAGATTCAATAGAATCTCCAAACAAAGCATATTTCAAAAATGAAGATGGAGTTTTGCCACATATTTTAGAAAAATTGCACTTCGCAAGGGAAAAGGCAAAAAAAGAGAAAAGAGAATTGTCAAGTTACGCAATAAAAATAATAATGAATTCGTTCTTCGGCGTTCTTGCCTCTCCAAATTGCAGATACTATAATCTTACGATGGCGAATGCTATAACTCATTTCGGACAGATGATTATACAATTAACAGCGAAAAAAATAGAAGAAAGAGGATATAAAATAATTTATTCAGATACAGATTCGGTATTTATAGAAGCCAATTTAAGCAAGGAAAAAACGATATCTCTTGGAAAAGACTTACAAAATTACATAAATTCGTTTTATGAAGAATTCGTAAAAAAAGAATATAACCGAAAATCTTTTCTTGAGTTGGAATTTAAAAAACATTATCTTTCTTTGCTATTGCCCAAATTAAGAAATACGGAAAAAGAAAAAGGTTCAAAGAAAAGATATGCTGGATTAGTAGAAAAAAACGGAAAAGAAGATATAGAAATAGTAGGATTAGAAGCAATAAGAGGAGACTGGACAGAAGCAGCAAAAGATTTCCAAATTGAATTACTGAATAAAATATTCCACAAACAAGACCCTATAAATTTCATAAAAGATTACATAAAAAAGATAGAGTCAGGTAAATTAAACGAGAAACTAATTTATAGAAAATCAATAAGAAAAAATCTGTCAGATTACACGAAAACAACTCCCCCCCACGTAAAAGCAGCAAGACAATTAGAAAATTTAGAATCAAATGTTATAGAGTATCTAATCACCATAGAAGGCCCAGAACCGATTCAAAAATTAAAACATAAGATAGATTATGAACATTATATAAAAAAACAAATAACTCCAATAGCTAACACCATTCTTCACTTCTTTAACACTTCTGTTGAAGAAATTCTGAAAAACTCAAAACAAAAAAAACTTTTCTAAAAATTAAACAAGACCAACTTGTAAATTTGTAGGAGGTAATGGAATAGCCACTGGAGGAACTGGAACGCTCACAGAAGCAACATTTGAAGGAAGACTATCTCCGACTACAGCATTAAGAGCTATAACTCTATAAATAGAATCTCCAACAGTTAATCCAGCATCAGAATAAGAAACAGAATTAACTGGGAGAGCATTAGTAATCATAATAAATGTTTGACCCCCATCATTACTTCTTTCAATTTGATAACCATGTTCATTATCAGCATTATCAGTCCAGGCTAAATTAACTTGGCCATAGGTAATCGGGTCAAGAGTAGCAACAAGCCCCGTAGGAGCTCCTTCAGGAACACTCAAGAGAGTAGACTCGACATAAGAACTACATCCAGCAACATTACAAGCATTAACCCTCCATCTATAAATATTCCCATTTAGAACATTATCTGTTGTCATTACAGTTGAGGGAGCAGGAACTGTATTTGCAGGAAGAGTAGTCAAAGGAACAAAGTTTGTCATTCCAGTTCGTTTTTCTAAACTAAACGATTCTTCATTATCAGCTAAATCCACAAATGAAAGAGTTACTGTTCTTCCTGGAGAAAGAAAAACTCCCAAAGAAGTTTCTGAATTTAGCTTTTCAGAATCTCCCGATAAATTTGGACTAGAACCTAAATTAAAAACAAGCACTCCTGCCCATAAAACAGCTGCAATAAATAAAAAAGATTTGAAATAATCATCCCGCATTTAAGACAGAAATCAAAAGAGTATAAAAATCTATCTCAGCCTATTTACGACATTAGGATAATTCTTATTATTTGAGGCAACTTGATTAACCTTCTTAGACTTTAATGATTGAATTATAAAGAAAACTAATACTCCTATCGCTGCAATAAGCGTTAAAATTATTAACCAGAAAACGACACTTCCCATTGCGCCTGAATCCTCTTCCGGATTTATGCCCTCATTAGGAACATTACCTAAATTTTGTGGGGGAGGACTTGAAATGCTAGGAAGATTTCCTATCGAAGTAGTATTAGTTTGATTTACAGGAGGACTACCCGGACCAGGAGTAATATCAGTCTTAACTTTGAAGTTGACGTAGTTGGTTGCTTTTTGTGTTGTACCTGTAAAGTTAGCATATACTTTCATAGTATAATTTCCAACTGGTAGGGGTGGTTGATTGTAAGTAAAATGAGTATTAGTATTGGAAGAGTTAACCATTGTAACATTTGTAGTTCCATTATTTAGAGTGAACCACACTTTTCCAGTTTGATTTAAGCTAACTACGAAAGACACTGGGAAGTTGCTCAAATAATAATTCTCGTTCAAATCTGGTTCAACTATGTCAATGGCCAAACTTCCAGAAGGAGATTGAGCAGGTACATTAACTACACTAAAGTTAACAATAGTATATTCTATTTGAGGGTAGCTTGTGAAGTTAGCATATACTTTCATAGTATAATTTCCAACTGGTAGGGGTGGTTGATTGTAAGTAAAATGAGTATTAGTATTGGAAGAGTTAACCATTGTAACATTTGTAGTTCCATTATTTAGAGTGAACCACATCTTTCCACTTGAAGATATAGTGCCCACAAATGGGACTGGAAAATTGTTCAAATAATAAATTTCATTTTGGCTTGGTTCAACTATACTCATTGATACCGTACCAGCAGTTTGAACAACTCTAAATTTGACTGTTGAATTTGCAATGAAATTAGTATTGCTGAAATTAGCATATACATTCATAGTATAATTTCCAACTGGTAGAGCTGATTGGTTGTAAGTAAAATGAGTGTTATTCACCAGCGTAACATTTGTAGTTCCATTATTTAGAGTGAACCACATATTCCCAATTTGACTTAAACTAAATGCGAAAGGCAATGGAGAATTATCTAATAAATAAACTTCGTTTGAACCAGGCGATTCTATAGTAATAAATGGATTTGCCAAAGAAGCAGACCAATTACCAATTGAGTAATTAGCCCCCAAACTCGTAACATTAAACAAAACAGTTCCTGCATTCAAATTAGAAAGATTTACACAAATACTTTGAGGACAAGGAACTCCATTTCTTAAAATAGTAGCATTACTAAATGTGGTTGGAAGATTAACAAGTCTTATACGAGCAGGTTTGTTAAATCCAAGAGAATTAACTTCTACAAGATTATAATTTATCTTCACATCAGAACTTAGATTATTTCCGTTAATCGTGATATTTGGATAAACTAATATTTCTCCCTTTCCTGAGTTTACAAAACCAATACGAGTACTATCGAAATTATAAACATTAAGATATGTGTCTATCAAATAAATAGTACTTCCAGAATCAACTATATCCATAGGATTCATAGAAGCCGACGCAGAAACTATATTAATCTTGGAAAGATTAAAGATAGAATTAAATGAACTAATAGGATTAACGAAATTCTCAATAGATTCATTAAAGAAACTATTATAATTACTATTCTTAGAGAAAATTCCATATTCGCCAGTTCGCAGAATGTTGTTTGTGAAAACATTGCCGTTAGAATATTCTAAATGTAAAGCCTTTGCCGAATAGCCTACAAAATTAGAGCTAATATTAAAATTAGTTGAACCATTTAGGTATATTCCTGGTGTTCCCTGAACATATTCTGTTTTCTGAATAAAATTCTTATGAATTCCATCTGCAGATGATGTTCCTGAACCAGAAGAACCCCAGAAGTCTATTCCAGACCAAGTATGATTAATAACAAGATTTTGTATGACTGAAACATTTAAAGAATTAACAACTCGAATTCCCACATTGGAATCTCGAATAACATTGCCTATTATTTTTGTTCCTTGATTATAATAAGAATATAATCCTATATAATATGAACTAACATTTAGTCTCTGGATAATGTTTCCATTACCACGATTCTCGACAGCAAAAGAGACATTAGAACTGTTTGTTGAAGTAATAGTATACTTATAATCTCCATCAAGAATAGAATTATGCGCATAAAGATAAATACATGTTCCAGAACTATTCAAGCTTCGGTTTAGAATATAATAAGTATTATCTTGTGTCAAAACGCCACATGAACTAACATTGACATAATTCAAAATAGAGGGTTGTAATGAAACTGGAGTGGAAATATTAAAAATAAAAATGAATAGCAAAAGTATCGTAACGCAAATAAAAAGAAGAGGAATTGTATAATACAAAGGAATAACTTTCTTCACCTTATTTTCAGAAATTTCCATCTTTACCTCAAAGAGCAGATAGAATAGAGATATATAAAACTTAGTGCGAATTATAATTTAAGTTTTTTAATATTTTTGATATTTTTTTATTCATTCTGCCACAAGTTACAAAATAAACCAGCGCAATAAAACACCCCATAAATACGAAGATTAAAGCCCGAGATATTTTCTTGCGTGAGCTCTTATCATCTAATGTCTTAATTAGTATATAGTCTGTCTCATCTTCATCAAAAAGAGAGATACACCCAGAATCATCTGCGTCGATATTTCCATCGGAATCATCATCTAACAAATTATTGCAAGCTACTCTTTGAACACTATTTGTTAAATTAAAAGATTGTTGGGCAGAGACATTAGAAACAGAGAAACCTCCTGATGAAGATCCTCCTCCACCTCCTCCAGAACTTCCACCTCCTCCACCGTTACTTCCTCCTTGAATTGGTTCGCAAGCATCTCCAAGTCCGTCATTATCCGAATCTTTTTGATCAAAATTAGAAACTAAAGGGCAATTATCCCAAGAAAGATTATTGTAAAAACGAATTGTGCCTTGCGCATCATTATCTATGTCATTTGAAGTGTCAATTAAACTTAAAGTAACTACCTCATATTCACCCAAATTTATAGTAATATTACTACTCAAAGAAATAGTAGAAATTAAATTCGGACCAAGTTCAGTCAAGGAATAAAGATTATAGTTATTTCCTTCAATAAGATAATAATCTTCAAAGGGTAAGACAAATTGCACAGATTGAGTTGTGTTTTCAGTATTTATTGCAACAATCCCTATACTTCCGTCAAGACCTTTCCAAGCGCTAACAGGAACCACTGGAAGTTTAACACGAGTAGTGTGTTCAGGCAATTCATAAAATATGGATTCAACTATCGAGGAATTAGTAACTGGAAAACGCAAAAGCTCGCCAAAGCGAGTATATTTCGAATTTTGTTTCATAGAATTAATCAGTCCCAAAGTAAAATTGTTAACCTCTTCAAAAAATAAAGTAGACTCAGGAGACCAAGTGCTTGGAATCATACTGTATCCAGTAGGTGTCACATTAACGCACGATGCAGGATTAGATGCGCACGATTGAGATGGACTAAAATAAAAAATAGCATGAGGTTCTTCTTGAGCTCCAATAACTCTTCCAATACTAAAACCATAAGCAAGTTGTTTGATATATGGATTTATCTCGTTACCCCAAGGAAAAGGTCTATCTGAAGCAGAGCCAATAACAGCTCTGTCATGCATTAAAATTTCTTGAATCGGAACAAAAATAAAATCATCTTGCTCGTCATCGTTAAACAAATTATATTGTGCAATTTTCAAACTATTATGAGTCGTAAGAATTAAATCCACATCTTTCATAAACCATTGAAAATTAGTTTCTGTCCAATGAGCATATTCTGGATTTATCAATCGGTTTTCTGTTCGCAACCGCGCAAATAACTGACGATAACCTTGAGTATGATGTGTTCCTCCTCCATGAAATCCATTTCCGTAATCTGGTCCGTTTACAGAAGCGTCTAAATAAAATCCATCTAAACCTCCTGACTGAAAGACTGAAGAATATTGTGCGACTTGAAAGTCCTGCCAAATAGAAGAACTCGGTTCAAAAAGATAATTTTCTAAATATGTGAGGGGTTGCTGATTGATGTCTAACATACGAGCACTAAGCACTGAAGGATTTGTAATTATTGAAATATCATTCATATCTAAATAAGATGATCCAACAAACAAAAGAGGATGAACATTCTTATTCTTTAAAGAACTAAATAATGAAACAATTGTAGAAGAGAAACCATATAAATTAGAAGATAAAGCGTGACTCCCAAGACCAAAAAAAGTAACAAGCCCATAATTAAGACCATAATAATCATTTGAATTTGAAAGAATTTCAGTCGTTTGTTCAGGAGATTGCTGACTTAAAGCTAAGAAATTGATATATTTCAAATTCTTTATGCCAGATGTGATATCTGCGCGTTCATACAAATACCCTGGATAAAAAGACTGATTTGAAAACCAATATTTGTAAAGCATCGTCGAGTCATACCAATCTTGTTCATATTTTCCAGTTTTAGATCCGATAATAAAATCAAAAGGAATTGTATATCCAAATCCAGATAACGTTTGTTTATCTCCTTCGACTGCCAAAGCAAGTCTATAATTGACATCATCTCCCCGATATTCAGGATACATCAAATTACCTTCGGAATCATAAATTGCAAAATAAAGATAACTCTTTGTTCGTGGAGGAAATATACTCAATAATCCGTGAGAAATCTGCTCATTCTTAAAGCCTTTTCCACCATTAAATTGAAATCCGCTCAATTTATGAGGATTTGTGATTAGATAAGTTTCTCTCCAAGGCAAAAGAGATTTAGTTTCATTAATAACGTCATCATAAGTAAACACAGGTGCCAAAGATTTAACAGAATAAGAAGTAAGATTATCTCCCTCAACTCCAATTCTCATGTGTGCATAAGGTTCGTTATTTTTCAAGTTATAAGTTTGTATAATACTATAACTTTCGTTATTTCCAATAATTCCATTATCCCATCTTAAAATAAGTTCCTTGGTTCCATCAGGTAAAACTGAAAAAGAATATGATTTAACAAATTCAGTATGGTTGCTATCTGTTCTTACAATTGTATGAGGTACAATATTTTGAATAAACTCTAACTCCCAACTAACAGGAATAGAAGAAAAAGAATGTTGATAATTCTCGTTTAAGTCTATAACTCTAATCAAACCGAAAGAATCATTCACATCAAGATCAAAAACCATTTTAACCAACTCGTTTTCAACAGAAAAAGCGGTTTGAGGAATTAAGCTACAAGAACTAGGCTGGCCAGAACATAACCATCCAGATTCAATAAGGCAGTTAGAACTACACCCTTCTAAATTAATAGAGTTTCCATCATCACAGGTCTCCATAGACTCAATAATTCCGTTCCCACAAGCCAACGCCCTAACAGATAAAAGCATAGAATCTTCAAAAACAAAAAGAGTCAGAACAAAGGTTAATAATGTAAAAACCTTAAAATATAGAGCATAATTCATTTTGTTTTCCAAAGAATATTCTATTTAAATAAATTGGTAAGAAGAAATTTAAATCAATCTAAATTTCTATGATGAAAATCTTAAGTTTATTAATTAAAACAATAGACAAATTAAAAGTGGAAAATGCAAATAAAAAAGAGAGATATGTTTTATTTATCCAGCAGGAAGTGAAGGAGGTTGAGGAATTGAATTACCTTCTGGATTTATTGAAGTTCCGTCTCCTGAAAGCAAGAAATAAACACCAATTCCTACAAATACCAATATTAGGATTATCAAAATCCAAGTCCATTTACTTATTTTTATTTTTGAGTTTATCATTTTTTAATTTTAATTAGGATTTAGTTGTGGAATTGGGGGAGTTGGAGAATCTTTTTTCTTCAAAAATGTACAATCATTTACAACTTTTATTGCCACACCCATCCCAGACAATCCTTCTCCATTATCTTCTAATGATTCTATAAAATTAGACGCGGATTCATCAGGGAAAACTAACCACTTTTGATTTTCCGAATCCCAAGCAGATATTTCTTCAAAATTACAATCACCGAGAGTCAAATCTCCATAAGCCAAATATGCTGGGAAATTTATTAAGTTCCATCCCGATTTAAGTTTTCCAGCCAACAAACCAATAGGCTGATCTCCAGTTAAAGAATCATGTAACATAAATGGTTGATATTCATATACGACTTTGACAGGTTTAGAATAGTAATGCCAATCCGCAGATAAAACCATATATGCGCGGTAATTTCTTGCAAATCCTTCTGCAGATAAAGAAGAACTTAAACTGATGAGATTTTTGTTATAAATCTTTTCAGGATTACAAAGTAAGGGATTATAATTCAGTTTTTTTTCACAAGCAACATACTGTTTAGTAAACGGAGAGAAAGCCCATTTGTAATCAATAGAATTATAAAAAGAAATGAGATCCGTTTCTTCAGCGAAGTTGATTGTTGATTCTTGGTAAGGTAATAAGTACCATCCAGGGCTAGTTATGTCGTAAGTTATTTTATAACCTGTTTTAGTTATTCCATAATTGTTAGCGTATTCATTTGTGAAATTAGTAGTAGATAGAAAAGTCGCACTTACAAAGAAGATGCTCAATAAAATCATCAAACTTGTTGTTAAGATTATTTTATACTTCATCAAATTATATATTAAATCAGTTTATAAAACTTTTTTATTTCAAAAAGTCGTTTTCGTTTAATACATATTAAACGTATTTCTAACAAATTAAATTTAGAAATAACCGGCGCAGTTCGGCGCTTCGCGCCTCACATCTTATTGAGGCAAATTCTTAATAAGCAAATAAAAAAAGCAAAAATAAATTGAACTAAATTTCAATCACTATGCCATCTCTTCCAACATTAAGGACTTTCGTCTTTCCAATCTTGTCTTCGGTTCCAAAAGTTTCATGGATATGCCCATGCAAAAGCAAATCGGGTTTAAATTTTTCAACTGCTCTCTTGATTGATTTACTTCCCTCAAAACCTATTTTCTCAGAAATTCCTCCAGAAGGATGCATATGTGTAAGCATCACCTTTTTTTCAATTCCTTTCAAACCCTTATGAGCTTTTTCTAAAGTTGAGAATAATTCTTTCTCACTTATTCCAGACCTTGGGCCTATAGCTGTTGAAGCACTTCCAGCTCCAAAAAATCCCACGCCTTCATAAACTGCAGAATATCCGTGAATGTTTGTAACACCATAAAGTTGTGCAAGAAAGTCAGTTGTCGCAAATGAATCCCAATTTCCAGGCAAAAGCAAAACCTTCTGTCCTTTATCCTTGAATGGTTTAATCAAATTATTACTTTCACCAAAACCAGTCAAATCTCCACACAAAACAACCAAATCAACTTTTTCATTTTCAGCACGTAAAGCTAATTTTTTTGTAAGTCTTGAATCCCCGTGTAAATCCGACGCTGCAAGTATCTTTAGTTTCTTAGACATAAATAAATAAAGATAGTTCATTAAATAAATATTGCTACTCAATATAAAACTACAAATGAGTAACATAAAATAACTACTAAAAAAGATAACAGAGTAGTAGAAAAACTTAAAAGCGATATGTTAATTGGAATATAGAGGTTACAAAACATATATCCAAATGGTGCAAAAACCAAAAGACAATTTTGACGTTTTCTTCAGAAGAAAACCGGCTCTGATGCTTGTGGCTCTTAAAAAGTTAACAAGAGCGAGATACGGATCAATTTTAGCAAAGGAAGTTGATTGTACTTATAGTCACGCAGTTAAAATTCTTCAAATGTTAGAAAAATTAGACCTTGTCACATTTGAAAAGAAAGGTAGAATCAAACTCATAAAACTGACAAAGAGAGGCGAAGAAGTCGCAACAAACATAGAAAACATAAAAAGAATTATTGCTTAACCAGATAAATTTATATAATCTAAAGCATATATCCCAAAATGAGTGTTGTCATAAAAAGAAATGGAAAACAACAAGAATTTAATCCAAATAAAATAAAATCGAGTATTCAAAAATCTTCAAAAGATGCAGGAATATCTGCCTCAAGAACAAAAGAGATTATAGATGATGTTGCGGAATCAGTAATTAACAAATACAAAAATAAAAAAGTCAAGGCACTATACTTGAGAAGAATAATTCTAAGAAGATTGGATCGAAAATCAAAGTCGGTTGCGAATGCTTGGAGAAGATACGATAAGAAGAGAAGAAGATAATTTATTAAAGAAAATAGCATAGCAAACGCTTAAAAATGATTTTTATTCTTATTTACTGCTACGGCCTCGTAGCTCAGCCTGGTAGAGCACCGGCCTTTTAAGCCGGGTGTCGCGGGTCCAAATCCCGTCGGGGCCATATTTATTAAAACAATCCGAGGGGATGTAATCACTTTAATTTGAGTGAAACGAAAATTTAAGTTGCATTTGTGACTTGTTCGCAAATAGCACCGTCGGGGCCATTTCATTCTCAGCAGCGAATCTGCGAGCATGTGAGCAGGGTTGAGCAATAGAGAATGAAATTATATTCATCTCAGCAGCGAATCTGCGAGCATGTGAGCAGGGTTGAGCAATAGAGAATGAAATTATATTCATCTCAGCAGCGAATCTGCGAGCATGTGAGCAGGGTTGAGCAAAAAATTCTAAATTTATTTTCCAGAAAAGAACTCTGCTAAGATAATTCCTACTCCAATACTCATTTCAACGAGATACAAAATAGGCAAAGTGTTTTCAAATTTTATATTTTCCCCATCTAATTTTATTACATAATTTAATTCCGAAGAAACTTTTTTCTCCAGAGTTCCAAAATCGCGCATTATTTCATTAGTCGGAACAAAATAAGGGTTAATCTCCCCATTAAACTTTACAACATTAGGATATTTTGTCCTATTATCGCCATATATTTTTCCATCTTTTTCAAGAGTGCAACCATCTGGAGAATCTAATTCCCCCCTATCAGAATCATAAACATACTCTCCAACAGGATGTAATTTAGTAGCCATAAATGGATAAATTAAAGACACTATAAAAAATAATCGTTCAAAAGATATTAGATTTACTTGTAAACTCTCCAAGTGTGTTCGCATTCAACACATTTGTAAAACTTCGTTTCGCTTTCATCAGAAGAACGTGTTTGCATAGTCCAAAAGAACGCTTCTTTATGTTTACATTCAGGACATTTCATTTCAACAATAGGATAGGTAGTCATCTTTGTCTCATCAATAACCGCTATTCTTTCAGGAACATTCATTTTTTCAGAAGACTGTAATTTTAACTTGCCTTTATGTCTATGCCCACACTTTGCACACACCGGACTCTTGTCTCCTTCAATAAGCAATATACCTCCACATTTAGGACAAAACTCCATATTTTCTCAAAATTGTAAATTCAAAACATTAAAACAGGTATATAAATATTTGTGAGTTGAAAAATTATTTACAAAATCCTCTCTGCTCTTTAGGTTTTGAACCTTCAAAGAAAATCAACTTAATCCATCCAAGGCCTGGCACTCTCCAGACAGCTTTTCCGATAAATTGGTCTTCCTGAATATTCGTCTCACCTGAAAGTTGCCCAAAATTATTGTCTCCTTTAGTGTCATATGGATCAATTCGAATCAGACGATGTATCAGAGGATATCTATATTGTGAATTGAATATTAAAACATCTCCTCTTGAATATTCTCCTCTACCAGAAACCAAAACAATATCTCCTTTGTTTAATCCATTCTTAAATCTATAATTTTCAAATTCTTCTTTATCAACAGCATGAGATTCATACCACGCCGAATTTCTTTCCCACCACGAATCAAATCTATCTGGATGATACATACTACAAGATTCGACAACAACAAGAGGTAGAGAAGTAGCAAATACCCAACTCATAAACGGGAAAAAGATAAACTTAATAAAAACAAATGCCAAAATAAGTGAAACAATCCACGACTGCCAAGTGTCCTCTTTAAGAAATCTCCAAACTCTCGCAAATAAATTAACTTTTTCAGATTCATCGTTCTGCGACGAATGTAACACTCTCATCAATCAAACAAATAAAGCTTCTTTAAAAATCTGCTGAAAAATCAGACAACTTGCACATCGACAGTAATAGGAGGTTCCTGTGCAAGACTAATGTCTCCATCGCACAACTTAAACTCGACTACGTCATCCACATTGCAAACATCTTTCTTAGCAACTGGCGAAACCTCTGCTTTAACAAACGCACTACCCGAAGACAAAACGGCAACATAATTCAATTGTTGTAATGCATCCGGAAACTGTATCTGCTGACTTCCAGCAACGCTCGGAATTCCTCGCCCGAACATTCCAAAACCCGACGGATTATCTCCTTTAGAAACATCAAAAAGGATAACTTCTCCCAAATCATTAGTAAATGCTATTCTAAATTTTTTCAAGCCATCTTTGTTAGCTTTTATCGTCAGACCTCCAAGACCGTCATCAATATCAAAACAAGTTATAGGTGTGTTTACAATATCAATAGAATTTTGCGCATCAATACAATTTCCAAATCCTGAAAAACTTCTCTTAATAACAGGCACGAGCGCCAAACCAATGGCACTCACTAACACGACGACAACTAAAATAATCAGCGAATTTGTAATCACTGCACCAACACCTTTTTTATTCCAAAAATTCATAAAATAATTTAGTGAGAGTTATTTTTATATCTAATTAAGACAGAAAATGTTTAAAAACTTGGCAATTCTACAACCATGATGAATTCAAAGAGGGTTTTATTTCTGGTGTCAGTATTAGTAATCGTAATCGTCGGCTCACAGTTTGCAAATGCTGGTTGGTTTGGCAATCTCTTCAATAAAAATCCAAGGCTTTCCCCAGTCCCTGTAACTGTAGACATCCTTCCAAACACTCCATCTTTTCCAGTCGCGTTTCTTCAAATGCCTATAGGGCAGGGATATCCAACATCTCCATACTATCCATCTGCAGGACTTATGACTGGTCAATGGGTTACTCTTTCTGTCTTTGAAGACCCCGACGGCGCAGGAGACATTCCAGGAGACGCCAGCAATCCAATAGTCATAGGTTCAAGCACAACAACTCCAGGTGCAAATCTTGTCGGCGGAATTACTTCGCCATTAAATAGTGTTATCGGACCATCAATGTTTTTACCATATACAACATGCTCAAAATTATCCTGTGCCCAGTTTCTTCCAGCACTATGTACAAACCCTTCAAATCAAGCATGGATTATATGTTATGGAAATAATCTCCCATACTATGCACCACCATCTACCTCCTCAAACGCTGTAGATAGATGGTCAATGAGTCTACAAATAAAAGACCCTTCAGGATGGTCAATTCCTGCACAAAGCGGAGATATTGGCCCATTAGGCCCAACGATACCATTTGACTATGTAACTATCGGCGCAATAACTGCTCCGAGCATAAGTGGTAGTTTAAGCTGGACAGCACTTAGTTCAACAACATCAAACAGCCTATCCTCTCAACAAATTATCACAGCAAATCTCGGAAACCAAGCACCAACATCATCAATTTTAACAGCATCCGATTTAATGGGAGTTGCTCCAAATACTCAAAGCACACTAAGTGCGACAGCTTTTAGCGTCGGTGTAGCAGGCACAAGTGTATGTGACACAATCGCAGGTGGGGGCACAGCACTTACGGCCAGCCCAGTAAATTTACCATTAAACACATTATATGGATATTCAGGAACAGGCAATGATCAAAAAAGATTAGAATTTTGCATCGGTCGCGACAGCAATCCCATAAATACCTATATTAGCGGATTACCTTCAACAGCATCGTCATATTCGGGAACATTTGACCTCACCATCATTTAAAATGAAACACAAAATCAGTCCAGTTATAGCATCAATCTTCATAATCGCAATTATATTAAGCAACTTCGCAAGTGCTGGATTTGCAGTCGGATTTCCCTATAAAATAGACCTCAAAAAAGGTGAAACTTATGATGGAAGCTTCCAATTACAAAATATCATTCAACCAGTAGAACAAATCACAGTTGAAATAATAATAGAACAAGGCGAAGAATATCTTTCTTTTCCAGATGGCACAACTATTCAACTCGCAGCCAACGAAATAAAAAATATTCCTGTAAAAATAAGTGTCCCTAATAATGCTGACGGCGGAGATGTATACAACGCAAAAATAATCTTTAAGCCAGTATCTGGTGATGTGCAAGAAGGCGGAACAGTAAACTTCCGACTATCTGTCGGAAGATCATTCGACATCGAAGTCATCAAAGAAACAAATACTATATTGGTTATTGCAATAGTTTTTCTAATACTCGCAATTTTGATACTTATTCTTATCCTACTAAAAACTCTAAAAAATAAAAAATAAATATTATTTTTTTATTAATCTAATTCTCTTTTCTTGAATTTTGCGTGAACTTCACCAATCAATCCTCGTGCTTTACTATCAATCCAAGCAGTTCGTGCTTTTTCCAACAAACTCAATCCTCTAAAATCAACAACCGAACCAGCATAAACATTTCCGACAATAATCGGAGAAACATGAACATCTCTTACAAGAACATTTTCTCCTTCTGCGATCTTTAATGATAACTCTTTAATTGTTTTAGAAGTTCTTACATCGGTCAGCTCTATACGTCCGTCAATAGAAACAATATCTTGATAATCTATTGCGTTAGTTTCATTATAACCTAAAACTTTGTGTGCAGCATAAGACATAGAGATAATATTTCTGTGCCTATCAACAAATGCATAACATCCTTTTGACTCTCCAGTTAAGGGATTAATTCCTTTTTCAATCAATTCACAAACTCTTGACCTCATAAATATATCAAATGCACCTACATTTTTTTCAGCTGCAAAACGTTTATGATTCGTTTCGCGATTCTGCACTTTCAAATGTTGTGAAAGGTTCCTCAAATCTTCAGTCTCACGCGAAGCGTTAATTAGAGAATCTTTCGTCGCATCTAATTCGCCACGTATAGAATTTAATTCATCAGTCATAGCAGTCAAATCTACTTCATATCGCAAGACCTTATTTTCCAATTCGTGCACATATTCATTTCTCGCTCGTTCCGACAAATGTTCCTTATCAGAAGAAAATTCATCTAAATCCGATAAATTATACAAAACTTCTTCAACATCCTTAGCAACTGAATTACCAATAGATTTTACTTTCTCATACATCTGTTTGAGAATATCCATCATAAAACAGGAAGATATTAGAATTTAAATCTTTACAAATAAGTATATTTTCAAACATCTAAACGTTTAAAATTTGAGTTTATGTTTTCCAAATTTAAAGCCTGCGAATAACAATTCGCAAAGTTTAAATAGTATATACCTATCCGTATACACATAAAAGACATACCATGACAGATATATTCAATGAAACAATATTATGCAAGAGTTGTAATGTTGCTATGAAGCAGATTATTGTCAATAAACAAGGATTAGAACTTCGAGCAGTTCAATGTCCTAAATGTCAAAAACAAATAATTCATCCGGCAGATTTAAACGGGTTTGAAAATTTCAAAAATCTCAAAGGTAAAACGTATAATGTTAAATTAAGAGTCGTAGGAAACAGTCATGCCGTAAGTATTCCCAAAGAAATAGTGGAATTTATGCGTCATCAGGAAAAGATGATGGACGACATGGTAAGGCTATGTTTCGAAGATATGCATAGATTAAGTCTTAATTTCGGTTCAGAAGAAAGTGAAGAAGAAGAATTAAATAATCGTGTAAAATCAAAAAACAAATGGAGATACATATAAAATGCCAGAAGCACCAAAATTAATCAAACTAAAAGTATTGGAAGCTTTACAAGACGACGCATATAAAGGAATAGCCAGAATAGATACCGAAGTTATGCGTGCTCTTGGTTTAAACAGAGGAGATATAATTTCTATTCAAGGAGAACGTGAGACAGTTGCAATAGTTGACCGTTCATATCCTGCAGATATAGGAGAGGGAATAATTCGCATAGATGGTTTAACAAGAAAAAATGCGAAAACAGGCATTGGTGAAAAAATAATAGTTAGAAAAGCTCAAGTCAAACCAGCAAAAAAAATAACAATCGCTCCAGCACAGCCAGGAATAATGGTTCAAGGAGATCCAGAAGCATTCCGTTCAGGTCTTTTAGGAAGAGCATTGGTAAAAGGAGACATCGTTTCTTTAGGTGGAGCACAAAGGCGCAGAGACCTAATGAATAATAACATGGATGAAATATTCGGAGATTTACAAGACCTATTCGGAGGAAACTTAGGGATGGGTTTTCAAAACATAAGATTCAAAATAGTTTCAGCATCTCCTTCTCAACCAGTAATAATAAATGAGAGCACAGAAATTATAGTAAATGCGAAAGCAACATCAGTAGAAGAAGAAGCTATTCCAGAGGTAACTTACGAAGACATAGGGGGTCTAACTGAAGAAATAAGAAAGATTAGAGAAATGGTGGAGCTTCCATTAAAACATCCAGAAGTATTTGACCGATTAGGAATAGAACCTCCAAAGGGAGTGTTACTACATGGACCACCAGGAACAGGAAAAACACTTTTAGCAAAAGCAGTTGCAAACGAATCAGAAGCTAATTTTATTTTATTGAATGGTCCAGAAATAATGTCTAAATTTTACGGAGAATCAGAGAAAAAAATTAGAGATATATTCGAAGAAGCAGAAAAAAATGCACCAAGTATAATTTTCATAGATGAAATAGATGCAATAGCTCCGAAAAGAGAAGAAGTTCAAGGAGAAGTTGAACGTCGTGTCGTTTCCCAATTATTGACTATGATGGATGGCTTAAACGCAAGAGGCCGAGTAATTGTAATAGGAGCAACAAATAGAATAAATTCTATAGATCAAGCATTAAGAAGACCAGGTAGATTTGACAGAGAATTGGAAATTTCAATACCAGATAAAAATGGTAGATTGAATATTTTGAAAATCCACACAAGAGCAATGCCTATGAAAAAAGATGTCAATCTTGAAGAGTTAGCGAGAAAAACTCACGGATTCGTCGGAGCAGATTTGGAATCTTTAGCGAAAGAATCAGCTATGGGTGTTTTGAGAAAAGCACTTCCGGATTTAAATCTAGATGAAGATAAAGAAATTCCACAAGAAGCTCTTGATAAAATGATAATCGGAAAAGAGGATTTTGAAGTCGCTCTGAAAATAGTTCGTCCGAGCGCAATGCGAGAAGTTTTAGTAGAAACTCCAAATGTAAATTGGGAGGATATTGGAGGTTTAGACAAAATCAAACAAGAATTGAAAGAAGCAGTAGAATGGCCTTTGAAACATCGCGAATCTTTTGAGAGATTGGGAATATCTCCTCCAAAAGGAATTTTGCTTTATGGACCACCAGGAACAGGAAAAACTCTTTTGGCAAAGGCAGTCGCAAAAGAATCAGAAGCTAATTTCATAAACGTAAAGGGTCCTTCACTTCTTTCTATGTGGGTAGGAAAATCTGAAGAAGGAGTAAGAAAGGTTTTTGAAAGAGCGAGACAAGTTTCTCCTTGCGTTATCTTTTTCGACGAAATAGATGCTTTAGCAGGAAAAAGAGGTATGGAAATGGGAACAAAAGTAACTGAACGTGTTCTTAATCAAATGCTTTCAGAAATGGATGGAATTGAAGATTTGAAAAATGTTGTAGTCATAGGAGCGACAAATAGACCAGATATGTTAGATACTGCCTTAATGAGACCTGGAAGATTTGACAAAATACTTTTAGTGGATATTCCAGACGAGAAAAGCAGAGAAAAAATATTAGAAGTTCATACAAAAAAAATGCCCTTGGATTCAAGCGTAAAAATGCATGAATTAATCAAAAAAACAGAAGGATTCGTCGGAGCAGATATTGAAAATTTGATTAGAGAAGCTGCATTGATTGCCTTAAGAAAAGACATGCAAGCAAAAGTAGTCAAAATGTCGGATTTTGAAGAAGCTCTCGCAAAAACAAAACCATCAGTTTCAGAAGACACAGCAAAGCGCTACAAGAAGATAGAAGAATATTATTTGAAAAAAGCGAGAGTTGGGGGGTTAGAAATTGGACCGGTATACGCAAACTAAGGAGAAAATATGAGCTTTAATAATGACCCATTTGAAGATATTGTAAACCAATTTTTTGGAAACGCTACAAGAGTCCGTAGATCTCGAACTAAAAGAAACATAGAGGAAGAAGAACAAAACACGCAATTTATTGAAGAAGAAGATTATGTTTACTTAATAATAGAACTTCCAGGATATTCAGAAAAAGATATTCACATTTCATTAGATGAGGATACAATCAGCGTTTCAGCAAAAACTAAACAAACAGTAGCTCAAGATTATCTTGCTCAAAAACAAAAAGAAGGAATAACAATAGAACAGATAATTCCTGAAAATATAAAAACTAAAAATTTTAAAAAAACTTTCAGAAATGGGATATTGGAGGTTACCTTTGAAAAAAGATGAATGAAAATATTGAATTAGAAATAGCGGAATCTTTACAGGAAGACATTGACAAAGGTGTTGCCAGAATTTCTTCTAAAACAATGAAAAATTTATCTTTAATATCTGGAGATATCGTAGAAATAAAAAACAAATCAACTACAGTAGTTAAAATATTAAGAGGGATTTCCGCAGATTCAGACAGAGAAATAATCCGACTTGATGGCTCAACTCGTTCAGCAATAGGCGCTTCAATAGGGGACTCAATTTCAATTAAAAAGACAACTATCCTTCCAGCAAAATCCGTAACTCTTTCTCCATTAAAAGAAGTTCGTTTCAGTGATGACCCTACAGAATATTTTCACGCAAAATTATTAGACAAACCTTTAGCAGTAAATCAAAAAACAGTGATTGATGTTTTTGGAACTCGTTTAGAATATGTTGTTTCTCGTATAGACCCTAAAGGATATATTATCATAACTCCAAGCACAAAAATAATAGTTTCTGATACTCCTTACGCTGGAGACTTGAAAGCTACAGGAATTTCATACGAAGACATCGGAGGATTACATAACGAAATAGAGCTCATTAGAGAAATGGTAGAGTTACCTATGAAACACCCAGAAGTATTTCAAAAATTAGGAGTAGGCGCTCCAAAAGGAGTCTTATTGACTGGTCCTCCTGGAACAGGAAAAACACTTTTGGCAAAGGCAGTCGCAAATGAAACAGATGCTTCTTTCTTTTCAATCGCAGGTCCAGAAATAGTTTCAAAATATTATGGCGAATCTGAAAAACAAATTCGCGACATATTTGAGCAAGCAGAAAAAAATGCACCAAGTATAATTTTCATAGATGAAATAGATTCAATTGCTCCAAAAAGAGGAGACGGAACAGACCAAGCAGAAAAAAGAATCGTGGCTCAACTGCTTACATTAATGGATGGATTAAAATCTCGTGGTCAAGTAGTGGTCATGGCAGCAACAAATCGTCCAGAAGACATTGACCAAGCATTACGCAGACCAGGCAGATTTGACAGAGAATTGCAAATCAATGCACCTGATGAAAGAGGCAGAAAGGAAATTCTCAAAATCCACACAAGAGGAATGCCATTAGACAAAGACATAAACCTTGACGAATTAGCAAATAAAACAATAGGTTTCACAGGTGCAGATATAGAAGTATTATGTAAAGAAGCAGCTCTAAAATCAATTAAACCTTATTTCGCACAATTAAAAAACTTACAAGACAAAGTCCCAATACAGATACTAGATAAAATAAAAGTTTCAAGACATCATTTCATTGAAGGTTTGAAAAATGTTGAACCATCAGCAATGCGAGAGGTAATGATTCAAAAGCCAAATGTCAAATGGGAAGACGTCGGTGGATTAACAGATGCAAAAGACAAACTAAAAGAACTTGTAGAACTTCCATTATTACATCCAGAATTATTCTTAGAAGCAGGAATTAAACCTTCAAAAGGAGTTCTTCTTTCAGGTCCTCCTGGAACAGGAAAAACAATGCTTGCAAAAGCAGTTGCAAATGAAGCAAACGCAAATTTTATTTCAGTAAAGGGACCAGAATTAATAAGCAAATGGGTTGGAGAATCAGAAAAGCACGTTCGTGAGATTTTTAAAAAGGCTCGTCAAGTAGCTCCTTCAATTATTTTCTTTGATGAATTTGATTCTATTTCAGGAATTAGAGGCCATTCATTTTCAGACGCAACAGAAAGAGTAGTAAATCAATTACTAACAGAATTAGATGGAATTGAAGAATTAGAAAATGTAGTTGTTATTGCAGCAACAAACAGAAAAGAACTTATTGACCCCTCACTATTAAGGCCAGGTAGAATAGACTCAATGATAGAATTAGGTTTACCAGATATAACTACAAGAGAAAAAATCTTTGAAGTTCACACAAAAAAAATGCCTCTTGCTAAAGATATTCCAATAAATGAATATTCTAAAAAAACAGATGGCTGGACAGGTGCTGATATAGAAGCAGTTTGCAGAAACGCAGGTATTATGGCAATAAAAAGAAATTACGCAAAAAAAGAAAAACAAGCAATAATAATCGCAAAGCAAGACTTCGACACAGCATTGCAAGATATTTCAAAAACAATCAATAAACCATTGCATGACAATAGTCACGAAGATAAAAAAGAAAACAAGAAACATCAAGAAAAATAAAGAATAAGTTATTATTAGAAAGAATAGTTAAAATATGGAAGAGAAACACGAGCATAAATGGAAAGAAATGAAAATTAAGAATATGTGGAAATGTGAAAGTTGTGGAAAAGTTACTTTTGAGATAAAGTCTCAAAAATAAAACCTAATTATATAATCTCTAAAATTATCAAATTTATTAATCCCTGGGCGTGATTCGATAAGCAAAAAATGCTCGAGCAATTTCTTCAAGTTTCCGAGAATGAACTACTTTTTCAACAAGAAAGTAGTCTATATCTTTAGTATCTCCATCACGAAATAACTTAGCGGACAACTCATGATAGGCGGTAAATTCATTACTTATTTTACCTTTAGAAAAACTTTTTTCCAATGTTCTAATTGAACGTCTGGGTAAATAAAATGTGTCCATACTCAAATTCCCAGAACTTTCAGATCCTAAAAAAATTGTCTTATATAATTTATTGTCATTTTCCTCCAAAGATAATCCTGCCGATTCAAAATAAATTCTACCTTTTCTTGTCATTGTTTATTCCCGAGTTGTAATATATTTTTTATCATTTGCTAAAAGCACAGTATGCTCAGCCTGTGCAACTTTTCCACCAGAGACCTCAACAAGTTGAGGATATTGATATAAAATTTCCGCTTGCTCAAGTTGTTTCAAAGCCAAAAGTCCTCTAGCGCCAAATTTTTTATGTATCCATCTTGAAGCAAATGGTAAAGTTTGATATTCATCAGCAATCCATGCGATAACTTCTCTGGCGAATCTATCACGAACATTTCCAGAGTCCGAATCGATTCTGTAAATACTTGATTTAGCTCCATCTCTCACTCTACCATGTCCATTAGTTGCAAAAGGTTCTGTTGCATAAAGTCCCTCTTCTAAAATATCGGTCTGCCCAGAATCATAATTAGGCACAGTCCATCCAGCATGAATCACGAATCTTTCAATACTATGTCCAGACAAATTTGTTATAGAGGTAAATCCAAATTTAGAAATGGCCTCATTTATTTTTTTTCCAATCTCTGTCAATTTCTTACCAATAGCAAATTCTGAAACAGATGCTGAAACCGCAGATTCAGCTGCCTCAATCAATTTTCTATTCTCTTCTAAATCATCTAAATCAACAGAAAAAGCTGTATCAGCAATATATCCGTCAACTTGAATGCCTATATCTACTTTCAAAAGTCCACGCGCAACGCTCGTATCATCATAAGAAGGCGTATAATGTGCCGCAATTTCATTCATACTTAAGTTAACTGGAAAAGCAGGTTTAGCTCCAAGTTCTGAAATTTTATCATCAATTAAGATAGCAATTTCATACAAACTTCTGTCTTTTACAACAATCTCTCGGGCATATCGCCTCAATTCTTGAGCAATCTTGCCTGCTTTCAATATTTTGTCAACAACAGATTTATCCATAAACCAAATCAAAAAACAGACTATAAAACCTTAACTCTTTCTAATTCTTCTTTCTTTTGGAACAAAATTAATCAATCTCTCGCCATCAGAAACACCGCATCCAAGAAAATCATTTCCAAAACAAACAACATACATCCCCTTATGAATTTTCAAATCAAGATTATTCCCTCTAATCCATAAATTAAATTGCTCCTCATTTAACTCAATAATATTCTTAGAAATCTGTTTGCCAAAAATAATAGAAGCATCAAACCCTAATCTAACTGACCTATTTTCATCTGGTCTAAATAAATAAATTCCTAAAAACTCTAAATTCGTTATTCTATCAAGGAGATATAATTCATTTATATCTAAATCTCCTGTAAATCCCCTAACTCGTTCTTTTCCAGTTAAAAAAATCATTTTTGGAATTTCAGTAATTCCAAATTGTTCATTAAGTTGTTCAATCAATTTCTTGCGTCTTTTAGAATCGTAAATTTCAATGTTCATTCTTTAATCTCCTCCATTAAAGTAAGTTTAGAAACAAAAAATCCCTCTGAATTATTATCTTGTGGATATATTCTACAAGTATTTGAAACTTCAGAGTTATAATTTTCTCCTTCCCAATTTAACACACCAGGACGACATTTCAAAGGTAAATAACATTTCTCAAGTTTAACCGGAAAATTTTTCAAAGCAAAATTTACAACATCTTCATTTTCTTCAGGTGCGTGAGTGCAAGTAGAATAAACAAGAGTTCCCCCGACTTTCAAACAATTTAAAGCATTTGCAATAAGCTTCTTCTGTTCTCTGGAAAGTTTTTTAACAACTTTTAAATTCCACATCAAAAATGTTTTTGAACTACTGCGTAAAGTCCCCTCGCCAGAGCAAGGAGCATCTAAAAGAATTTTATCAAATTTGAAGTTATTCTCTCTCAAACGATGACATAAACCTACGCCATCATTTCTAGTCACAACACAATTAGTAACCCCACATCTTTCAAGATTAGCGGATAATATTCTTACCCTATCAAGTTTTACATCATTCGCAATCAAAGTTCCTTTATTTTCCATCCTTGCAGCTATTTGAGTGGTTTTACTTCCTGGAGAAGCACAAACATCAAGAACTCGATCCCCGGGTTGTGGATTTAATGCGATAACAGACATCATACTACAAACTTCTTGCACGTAATAATAACCTAACAAATGTTCTATTGCATTCCCAAGTTCACCAGGCATAAGTTCTTGGTCAATTAAAATTATTTCGGGATAATCCGAATATGGTTGAACAACATTCCACTTTTTTTTGAGTCTCGTAAAAAGTTCATCACAAGAAATCTTAAGCGTGTTACAACGAATATAATTCAATGGTTTTTTATGAATAATTTCACTATATTTCGCAAAGTCTTCTTTGTCAGAAAGAAGCTCTCGCATACGTTCCTCAAAAGCAAGTTTCATTTCAGGTTTGGCCATATTAAACAATGAGAAAATACTCATTTAAACTTTTAGAATTCACTTTTTACCCATATTTGATTTTATAAGACCTATAATTATAGGTATAACTGAAACAATTATGATTATCAATATAAATGTGCTAAAATTACTCTGTATCCAAGGAATATTTCCAAAAAAATATCCTCCTATAATAAATAATCCACACCACAATAAAGCACCAATAATGTTGTAAGCAAAGAAATCTCTGTACCTCATCTTTCCAATTCCTGCTACAAATGGAGCAAAGGTTCTGATTATAGGAACAAAACGAGCAAGAACAATAGTTTTTTTGCCATATTTTTCATAAAATGCTTGTGCTTTGAATAAATGTTCTTTATTAAATAACCAAGAGCTTCTCGCTTTAAACACATGGGGTCCAACAGATTTGCCAATATGATAATTTACAGTATCTCCAATAACTGCAGCAAAAAATAACAAGATAAAAGAGATAAATAAATTCATAGAACCAACAGCGGAAAGAGCTCCAACAACAAAGAGCAAAGAGTCTCCTGGTAAAAAGGGCATAACGACAAGACCTGTTTCAATAAAGATTATAAAAAATAAAAGAAAATAAGATAAAGTAGGATATGTAGATACTATCGCATCTAAATGGGTGTCTATATGCAAGATAAAATCAATAATTAAAGATAACATAAAAAACAGATAAAAAACAGCTTAATAAAATATACCCTAAATGCTAATTGTGGAGGTATAATTTAGAGAATGATACCTCCCCGAGAAAAAACATCCGTTTTTTAGTATCTGATAAAATATTGACCCTCTTCAAATTTCACAACAATCTATAAAAAACAAGGAAAATCTCTTAAAAAGGAGATAAAATGCCAGTAGAGTCCTTTATACCTCTAAGCGAATCAAAACTTACTATTGAAAAATCTGTAAAAGAAAAACCTAAAATTGAGGAACTAACAACAATTGAAAGACCGGGAAGAAATCCAGAGCAAGAAGAATCTAATAATGTGTCCAAACAAAAAACAAAACGCAAAACTACAAAAGCAAAAGCAGAACCAAAAATAAAATCTCCAAATCGCACAATAACCCTAATCATAACAGAAAAACCCCAAGCAGCAATGAAAATAGCTGCCGCCTTAGGAGACCCAAGAAAATATTCTGAAAACAGCGTACCATATTATGAATTAGAAAGAAACGGCAAGCAAATTATAGTAGCTTCAGCAGTTGGACATTTATTCAATTTGACTTATATTAAAGGTCAAACTGGTTGGCCAATATTCAATTTAGAATGGAAACCCTCTTACACAGATAAACATGCAACTTTCACAAGAAATTATTACAACCTATTAAAAAAATTAGGGACAAGAGCAAAAGAAGTTTTGATAGCTACAGACTATGATGTTGAAGGTGAAGTAATAGGCTGGAACGTTCTGCGTTTCTTAATAGGGCAACAAGACGCAAAAAGAATGAAGTATTCTACTTTGACTAAACCAGAATTAGAACATTCCTACGAAAACCCTCTTTCAACATTAGATTGGGGGCAAGCATACGCAGGAGAAACAAGACACAAAATAGACTGGCTTTATGGAATTAATTTATCAAGAGCTCTAATGTCTGCAATAAAAAGGACGGGTTCTTTCAAAATTCTATCCATTGGTAGAGTTCAGGGTCCAACACTAAAAATAATTGTAGAACGCGATAGAGAAATAGAAAAATTCAAATCTCAACCATATTGGCAAGTTTTCGCTCAAGTCAAAGATACTCAACTAAAGCATCCAAAAGACGTTTTCAATAAATCTGAGTTAGAACAATTTAAAGATATAAAAAAGGGGACTGCTGAAACTACTGAAAAGAATGAATCATTTATGCCTCCTCATCCTTTTGATTTGACCACATTACAAAGAGAAGCATATGCTAAACATAAGACACAACCATCAAGAACTCTTCAAATTGCTCAGTCTCTTTATTTAGATGGATTAATTTCATATCCTCGAACAAGCTCTCAAAAAATACCTAAAGAAATAGAACCTGAAAAAATTTTAACAAAATTGGCAAAAAGATTTAATGAAACAAAATTGGCAAAGAGAAAACATCCCGTAGAAGGCGAAAAATCAGACCCTGCCCACCCTTCAATTTACCCAACAGGAGATTTCAAAAATTTGGTAGACGATGAAGAAAATCTTTATTTACTAATTGTTAGAAGATTCATATCTTGTTTCTGTGAAGACGCTAAAGGAATTTCTAAAAGAATAAGTCTAATAGGAGATAATGGTAAAAATTTCACAGCTAATGGGCTAACCATAACAAATAACGGGTGGATGGATGTGTATCCTTCAATAATGGAAGAACGTTCAATCCCAACAATAAATGGTCAAGTAAATGTAGAAAAAATATCTTTTGAAGAAAAAGAAACTCAACCTCCGAAAAGATATACTCCAGCATCCCTAATCTCATTATTAGAAAAAAAGAATCTCGGAACAAAGGCAACTCGTTCATCTATTGTAGACACTCTTTTTGACAGAGGTTACTTAGATGGAAAAAGCATAGAAGCGACTCCATTAGGAGTTCATTTAATTGAATCTTTGGAAAAATACTCTCCAATAATAATAGATGAAAATCTTACTCGCGATGTAGAAGATAAAATGGAAGATATTCAAAATTCAAAATCTGGTTGGGAAGCTAAAGAATTAGAAACAATAAAGCAAGTAGAAAAATTAATTACAGATATTTCAAAAGAATTTAAGATAAATGAATTGTCTATCGGTAAACAAATCCTTGCGGGAGTAGAAGAATTAAGAGAACAACAAAAAGAAGACAGCACGATAATGCCTTGTCCTAAATGTAACGAAGGAAACTTGCAAATTAGGTTTTCTAAAAAGACAAAACGCTACTTCGTAGGATGTAGCAATTATCCAAAATGTACTGCCGTTCACTCCTTGCCACCAAATGCTCTAATAAAAAAGACAGAAAAGAAGTCAGACAGAAATCTGCCAATTCTTCAAGCTCTAAAAAAAGGTAAAAGGCCCTGGGAATTTGAATTCAATCCTAATTGGCGTGCAGAGAATCCAAATTATCAAAAAGAAAACGAAGAAACAAAAAAAGAATAGACTTTTTAACGCACGAATTAAAAATAATAATATAAAAAATATCTCTATTTTCAGAAATACAATACAACATAAGTCTCTAAGTATATATACTTTTCTGAAAGAAATTTAAGAATCGCAAGATTTTAAAACCAAGTTTTCGTCGATAAATCATGAAAGAGAAGCGTCCAAAAAGAGAGGAATTAGACGCGAAATATATTCTAAAAACATATTGGAGTTTTCTTAGAAAATACAAAGCTATTTGCTTTAGTTTAATCATTATAGTTCTAATAATAACTTTAATGAATTATTCAATCCGTCTTCTATTCAAAACTATAATTGATAAAGGAGAATTATTCGTAAAAGATACAATATCTTCAACAGAACTAACTCAATCAATATTTTTAGTATTTACAATTTGGGGAATAATCATAGTGGTCTCGGCAATATTAAGATGGTATAGAACTCATCAAACGAATAAATTAGAATTGAGTATAATAGATGACTTAAAAGAACATTATTACAACCATATAGTTCAACTATCTTCAAAATTTCACACCACCCACAAAACTGGTTCGCTCATATCTCGTCTTGGAAGAGGAGCAAGCGCAATGGAAAGAATGACTGATTTTTTCATTTTTAATGCGATAGGTTTAATATTCGAATTAATAATTACAGGATTAACTTTATTCTCAATTAACTTCAAAATTGGTTTAGTAGTTCTAGCAACAAGCGTCCTATTTGTAATTTATAGTTCAAAACTTCAAAAAATAGAAAGACAAAGAAGAGTTGAAACAAATTCTGCAGAAGACCACGAAAAAGGATACACAGCAGATACATTCACAAATATAGACTCAATAAAGTATTATGGAAAAGAGCAATTCATCAAAGGCAGATATACGCAAGTAAGAGAGAAAACTAATAACCTCATGAGGCACGAATGGAACCTTAATAGATGGATTGGTTCAGGAGGACAATTCATAATTGCAGGAGGAGGAATATTAGTTCTCGTATTAGCAATAAAGGGATTCTTGATAGGAGCAATAACTCTGGGAACTGTAACATTTGCTTGGGCATTACATAATAATCTTATAGGAACGATAGAACATTTTATGAATAATTTAAGAGGATATAATAAATCAATAGCCGACTTTCACGATTTATTCCAATACGGAAAGATAGAAAATGACATTAAAGATAAACCAAACGCAGAGAATTTAAAAATAAAAGAAGGAAGTATAGAATTCAAAAATATCTCATTCAAGTATCAAGAAAATAGTCTATTCAATAACTTCAACCTAACAGTTCCTAAAAACAAAAAAGTGGCGTTAGTCGGACACTCAGGCAGCGGAAAATCAACAATAGTAAAATTACTCTATAGGTTATATGATTTAGAGAAAGGGCAAATAACTATCGATGGTAAAGATATCAAAGAAGTAAATCAGGAATCACTTCGTTCAGAACTTTCAATAGTTCCTCAAGAATGTGTTCTTTTTGACGATACAATATATAATAACATTTTATTTTCAAATCCAAAAGCTTCAAAAGTTGAAGTAATGCAAGCGATAAAATTTGCCCAATTAGACAAAGTTATAGCGAACTTCCCTTACAAAGAGCACACTATCGTTGGAGAACGTGGAGTCAAATTATCAGGTGGAGAAAAACAAAGAGTTTCAATAGCACGAGCGATTTTAGCAAATAAAAAAATATTAGTTTTGGATGAAGCAACTTCCTCGTTAGACTCAAAAACAGAACATGAAATACAAAAAGACCTTCAAAATTTAATGAAAAATAGAACCTCATTAATTATTGCACATAGACTCTCAACAATAATGAATGCAGATACAATCGTTGTTTTAGACAAAGGAAAAATAGTTCAACAAGGAACACATCAACAACTAATCAATAAGACAGGAACATATAGAGAATTATGGAATCTGCAGAAAGGTGGCTACATCGGTGAATAAAATATTAAAATTATAATCCTTCAATTTCTCTAATCTTTGCAATCGTCTCTGGAAAAGAATACACTCTGTAAAGATTAGGATTCTCTTTCAATGAATTCCCATAATAACCGAAAAGAAATGTTTTCACACCAGCTTCAGCACACGGAACAGCATGAACTGGATCATCTTCAATAATATAATTAATTTTGTTGTCAACACATATCTCTGCTTTCGTAGGCAAATGCGACGTAGTTGCAAGAATATGGTGATTGCGTGTAAAATAAGTTTCTCCTGTAATCGCACGGTTAAAATTGGCGCGAAGCCAATGCTTTGTGTCTTCATAAGCCCAAGGTGGTCTAGCTGTGATTATAGACGTTTTTCCAATCGAAGACAATTCGCGCATCGCAGAAACAGCACCCCTCGCAGGAATCAAATTTCTCACTCCGATAGTCTTATACATCTTGTCTATGCGACGCTCTAATATTACAGGAGGTATTTCAAAATTTCCAGAGAACCCTCTGCCTAAAAATTCCTCTTTGGTAAAATTAGTTCCATAAACTGAATTATGCCAATCAGTAAAATACTGCCAGTCAAAACAAACTCCGTCTAAATCAAATCCAAAATGAAGCATTAAAGAAAAGAAAAATCAGGGCTTATAAAAATAATGTTACTTTCCTCTTCTATTCCAACTTCTCAAACTCGGTCTAACTTTCAAAGTTGGTGAATGTCCTCTCTTAGCAAACAATCCACGAGAGCGTTTAGCGGCTGCAGTTAATCCACGAGCAACTCTACCTTTGTTTGAACCAGAATAAATCCAACTTAAAGTTCTATCTGATTTAATTTCAGGCATTTGAGGGTCAACTAAAATGACCTCAAAAAAATAATGTTTTCCATCTGCTCCAATCCAATAAGAGTTCAAAACTTCAAGATTATTGAAATATTTTGCAGCACGCATTTCAGCAACCCATTTATACGACATCTTCAATGTTTTTCTATTTGTTTGCTTTCTCGTTTTACGTCCTTTTACTCCAGCGCGAATTCTTGTTCTTCCACCACGCATAACTCTAATACGTGCAACAACAAATCCTTTCTTTGCTTTATATCCCAATCCTCTTGCTCTATCAAGTCTAAGAGGTTTATCAACAACAGAAATAGCTGGACCTTCTCTCCAAGAAATCATTCTTTCCCTCATTACAGAAGCATCTGGTTTCTTCCAAGCTTCACGCATATAATGATACATACTTTGAACCATCAAGAACTCTGTAAAACACGATTTAAAAAGCCTTCCATAAGCCAAAATAACAGCAAAGAGATTAGAAAAAAATCAAAAAAGATAAGAATAAATGAATTATAGACAGAATCTAGTAAACCTAAAGGAGCACTTTCTTCAATAGTTTCTGCACATTTAAAAATATTAAAAATGGGCATTCAATCAAAGAATTATCTTGTTATTCCAGATTATTTTGGCACTTCAAAATATCCAAAATATCTTTCAAATAAATTTTTAAGTCAAACGTTAGATTTCTCGCCCTTATTGAGAGGAGAGGCTTATTGATTAGACCTCAATGCAGAAGAATGGAAAAAATTGCATTCAAATGAACGTTTATATCATTCAGAAAAAGTAATAGTTAAAGAATAAATATTTTAATTTGGGATTTAAAAATTAAGGATTCGCATTCAAATAGACAATTCCATTCTCTTTCCGTATAGAATTAGTTCCTGTTTGAAGAAAGCCATCAACTTCAGAAACTGGTAAAGATAAAGCATATTTTCCATCAGTAGTATGGATATAAACTAAACCTGCAACAATTTCAGCAATATAATCCATACCAAAGAGAGTATTTGGAATTTGAAATTCTCTGTAATACCCATCAATAGAGTTAGTGGCTAAATCTATCTCATTTTGAACTGTGAGAGCGATTTCTTTAACGAAAAGATTTCTATTTTCCTCATGTTCATCCGATAAATTCATTTTCAAAACAAAAAGAAATGTCAAAAATATAAAAGTCAAGACTCCAACAAGAATAATCAATTCTATTGAAGATTGTGCCTTTCTTCTCATTTTATACCTGCGTGAACACCACATTAGACAGCGTGGCCACAATTTTCATACGTTTTACTCCCCCAGTAAAGCTAAAAGTGCTAGATAAATCCAACGGAACTTTGCTTGGATAACTAATTATATTATTTCCAGAATTAGTGGTCATGTTAAAAACCAAGCTATTTTCTAAAATTTCAAAAGAACTAACACCTTCAGGAAGATATGCTGTAATAGTCAATTTTGAAGGTTCTCCCGCAAAATAAACTGTTTCGGCAGAGTTCAATAATTTGTTAGCGAAATTGTTCAGTTGATTAAAAGACATACTATCTCTTGCAGTGGAAGTATAAAAAACAGCCAAGCCCAAAAGCAAGATAACAATAAACACAACAAAACCTACAACTATCAAATATTCAAGGCTAATCTGCCCTCTATTCCTCATATTACGAAATAGTCGGTAAGGTTTATAAAATAGACGACATAAATATACTAAGGATATATAATGGAAAAAAAGAGGAATGGTCCAAAAACACTTAAATTTATTGCGCTGATAATGTTATTAGCTGTAATAACTCACACAGGTTATTCAATTTACAATAGAAATTCTCCATCATTCCAAGTAGGTTTATCCGGAAATATTATCACAGAAGATTTAGACAAAGTAGCTGAAGTTAATCTGAAAACAGAAGATAAAATAATTCTTATATCTGAATGGCTTTTAGTAATATCTCTAATAGCAATTTCAGTAATAAAAGAAAGAATCGAAATAGGTGTAGCAGATCAAATAACAATCACTTCTAAAAAAACTCACTTAGGGATATCAAAAACAGATTTAGATTTGATGTATGAACTAATAAATGAAAAAAAAGAAATAAAGGTTATGGCGCTCGTAAAATATTTTGGAGTAGATAGTTCGACAATTTTAGAATGGGGGAGAGTTCTAGAGGAAGCAAATCTTATAAAAGTGCGTTATCCTACAATCGGAGATCCTATTTTATCAATAAACAAAGAGGTGCTTCATGTTGAAAAGTAAACATTCTAACAAAATATTTTCAAAATTAAAGGATAAAATCTATAAAAAATCAGCTCATAAAAATTTAGAAAAAAAGGAAGAGCATAACTACCAGAATAAAAAGTTCAAGCAAACTATTGTAAAAAAATTGCCTAATAAAATAGAGATAAAAAGAAACCATATGGTCTCAAATTACTCAAAAAATACCCATAAGCCATTAATAAAACATCCTGAACTTCTCGAAGATAAGGACGCACTAAATAAAATAGTTACTATGTCTTCAAATTATGAAGAAGGAATTAATCTTGAACTGAATGAACAAGAAATTCAATCTCATGAAGAGTTTGAAGAAACAAATAAAGAGAATAGTGAAATTGAAGAAGAAAAATTAAAAGATAGTTCTAAAGATAATAAATCTGAAACGGAAGAAGAATTAAATAATACTCAGATAAGTGATGTATTAATATCTAACGATAAAATAAAGGGAAATATAATCGAAGCTTACACTATAAGAATAGATGGTGCTTCAGCAGATATCAAAATAATGAAAAATGATGTAGGCACAAAATATATTGTAGATATTCCTAAAATAAGTGTTCCCACAACCGCACTATTAAATGATTTAAGAGAAGAGTTAATAGCAATAACTTCTGTGAGCATGCAAGAGTTGATTGATCCAAAGGCGTTTTCATCTATTAAAAAAAGATTTAAAGAAGAAGCTGCAAAGATAATCCGAAAAAAAATACCAACTATAAAAAATGAGACCGAATCATTTTTAGTAGGAACATTAATGCAGGAGATGTTAGGAATTGGAAAAATAGAATATCTAATTAATGATCCGAGTCTTGAAGAAATAGTAATAGTTTCAGCAAAAGAGCCAATAAAAGTTTATAGTAAAAAATATGGGTGGCTTAGCACAAACATAATCTTAGAAAGAGAAGAGGTCATCATGAATTATTCTAACATAATCGCGAGAAGAGTCGGCCGTCAAATAACTTTGTTAAGTCCTTTACTTGATGCACATTTAGTTACAGGAGACAGAGTAAATGCTGTTTTATACCCAATAAACACAAAGGGAAACACAATAGTAATAAGAAAATTTGCTCGTGATCCTTATACGATAGTGGATTTGATAAATAATAAAACTTGTGACATTGACGCTGCTGCTCTTTTATGGATTGCCATAGAATATGAAATGAGCGTTATAATCTCTGGAGGGACAGCTTCAGGCAAGACAGTTCTACTTAATTCGTGTATGCCATTTATTCCACCTAATCAGAGAATTATCTCAATAGAAGACACGAAAGAACTTGCACTCCCTGAATTTTTATATTGGACTCCTTTGGTAACAAGACTTCCAAATGCTGAAGGAAAAGGAGCAGTAACTATGCTTGACCTTCTTATTAACTCGTTGAGAATGCGTCCAGATAGAATAATTTTGGGAGAAATGCGTAAGCACGAAGAAGCAATGGTTTTATTTGAAGCAATGCATACAGGCCATTCAGTATATGCAACGATGCACGCAGATTCAGCAACTGAAACAATTTCAAGATTAATACATCCACCATTAGATATCCCTGCAAATTTACTTGAGGCAATAAACTTAAACATAGTAATGTTCAGAGATAGAAAAAGAGGAATAAGAAGAATACTCCAAATAGCGGAAATAGAAAGTGAGGATGACAAAGTAAAAGCAAATACTTTGTATAGATGGGCTCCTGAATCAGATAAACTTGTAAAACATAGTAAAAGTTCTAAGTTCTTTGAACAAATAGGAAGGCACACAAGCATGTCAGAAGAGGATATAAAAGAAGATCTTAATCTAAAAAAGAGAATACTGAATTGGTTAATAAATCATAAGATAAGGAATATGAACGATATAGGAAAAACAATGAATCTTTATTATCTAAACAAAGAATTATTGCTTAAAAAAATAGCTAAAGATGATGTGAAATTCGTCCTAAACTATGAAAAATGAATTTCCATATACCATTTACAATAGCAAAACTTGACAAACTTAAAAAGGGACCTATAATCGTAAAATCAGTAAGTAATCATAATAAATATTCTAAACTAGATTACTATCTTCAAAATTCAGATATTGATATAACCAAACAGCAGTATCTTAACATCTGTTTTAGAAGCGCTATGATTTTTTGCATAGTGTGTTTTTTTATAATTTCTACATTTACAATTTTATTCAAATTAAAAGGAGCGATAATGTTTTCTTTTTTAATTTCATTTGTTTTCACAGGTTTTATTTTTTTCTCGCAAATAAACTACCCAAAAGTTTATTTTAACAGAAAACAGAGGGGTTTAGAAAGAAATCTAATGCCAGCATTAGAAGATATGCTTGTTCAATTAAGTTCTGGGGTTCCATTATTCAACATAATGGTAAACATTTCCATATCGGATTATGGAGAAATAAGCACTGAATTCAAAAAGGCAGTAAGAAAGATAAATGCAGGAGTTCCACAAATAGACGTTTTAGAAGAAATAGGTGAGAGAAATTCGTCATCTTATTTCAAAAGGACAATTTGGCAAATAAGTAATGGAATGAAATCCGGAAGCGATATATCTGAAGTAATTAAAAGTAGTCTGAAACTTTTAAACGAAGAGCAAGTAATCCAGATACAAGATTATGGTAACAAATTGAATCCTTTGATAATGTTTTATATGCTCATAACTATAATTCTCCCAGCTCTTGCAATTACTTTTATGACAATAATCTCATCAATGATTGGATTAGATAAATATGTTACAATGATGATGTATGCTGGAATGTTTGCGTTTACAATTTTCATTCAAATAATGTTTCTTGGAGCAATACGCTCTTCGAGACCAACACTATTAACATGAAGATAATATACGAACACGAAAAAAATAAGATTAATCAAAGAAGATTACTAATTAATCTGATTTTATCTTTAATAATTAGCGCAGTTATAGGTACAATAAGAAAAAATGTTTTTGAGTCATTTATCTGGTTCGCAGGAACTTTAATGATTCTTATTTCCTATACGATAGCGAAAGTAAAATTTGAAGAATATAATAAAATAAAAAAAATGGAAGCGGCTTTTCCAGATTTCCTTCAATTAATGGCTTCAAATTTAAGGGCAGGAATGCCTACAGACCACGCATTACTTATGTCTGCAAGAAAAGAATTTGATCCTTTGGATAAAGAAATAGTCAACCTTGGAAAAGAGTTTATGACTGGAAAAGATATTGAATCTGCTATGTATGAAATGGGACAAAGAACAAACTCCAAAAAAATACAAAGAACAATAAGTCTTATACTTTCAGGTCTAAAATCTGGTGGAAATATAGCCATACTTCTCGAAGAAACAGCTGCAAACGCAAGAGAAAGATACTTCATTCAAAAAAGAGCAGCATCTAATGTTCTGATGTATACTATTTTCATATTTGTAGCTATAACCTTTGGAGCTCCAGGACTATTTGGGTTATCAACAGTACTAGTAGAAGTTTTAACAAGCGTATTATCTGGTATTCCTCAAATGGAAATGACTACAAGTTTGCCGTTTACATTATCCAAAATAGACCTTCCAGTTTCAGTTATAATCTATTTTTCAGTCATCTTTTTGTTTGCAATAAACATAATTGGATCAATGGTTTTGGGATTAGTCTCTAAGGGAAGTGAAAAGGAAGGAATAAAATACGCCTTGCCATTAACGATATTAAGTATGACAGTATTTTTTTCAGTAAGAATAATTCTCACAAAATATTTTGCAGAATTCTTCAATATCTAGATAGCTTTTTATACGAAGATAGCTTGAAAACAGAATGAAAAAAAGAGGAAATAAAAAGGTGAGATTAATAAAAAAAAATAAATCTCAAGAAATAAAAAAAGTTTCTACGGGGATAATGGGTTTTGACAAAATTATAGAAAATGGATTTGAAAAAAATTCGGCAAATGTTTTAGTGGGAGGTTCAGGTAGTGGGAAAACAATATTCGCTACACAATTTTTGATTGAAGGAATGAAGAAAGGTGAAAAAGTATTATATGTTACATTTGAAGAGAAAAAAGAACAGTTTTATAAAAATATGGCTGAGTTTGGATGGGATCTTCAAGAGTTTGAAAGAAAGAAATTATTTTTCTTTTTAGAATACACCCCTGGAAAAGTAAAAACGATGCTAGAAGAAGGAGGGGGAGCCATAGAAAATATAATCTTAAGACAGGGAGTGTCCAGAATAGTAATAGATAGTATCACCTCTTTTGTGTTGCTATTTGAGAAAGAATTAGAAAAGAGAGAAGCAGCTCTTACTTTATTTAACATGATTGGTTCATGGAACTGCACTTCTCTCCTTACGTTAGAAGAAGACCCACTAACATCTAAAGAATTTACCACAGCAAAAACGATAGAATTTGAATCAGATTCAATAACTCTCCTATATTATGTTTTCCAAAAGGGTGAAAGAAAAAGATTCATTGAAGTTTTAAAAATGCGCGGAGTTAAACATTCAAAAAGAATTCATGAATTTGAGATAATTTCAAAAGGAATTAAAATTCTTTCAAAGAATATAAAAAAGATTAATGAATGATGAAATATTCAAAAATTGGTCAAGCATGGGGTTTCGACTTATTGATAGCAGTAAGTATTTTTTTCATAGGAATGGTTATCTTTTTTTTGTATTCAATAAATTACCCCAAAGAAGGTCAGCAAGAAATAGAAATGCTTCAGTATGAAAGCGATTATATAGGTGAAATTCTCCTATCAGAAGGATATCCTTCAGATTGGAATATTGAAAATTTGGGTAAAATTGGTATTGTCAATAATGGAAAAATAAATGAAACAAAATTAGAAAGATTTTACAGTTTAGCAAATAATAATTTAAATCCATCTGGTTACGAACAAGTAAAATCTCTTTTCAACACAAGATATAATTTTTTTATCAACTTTTCAAGACCTATAATAATATCAGGTTCAGAAATATTAGAAGGAGGAATAGGGAAAAACTTTGTTGGAGAAGATTCAGAAAATCTGTTAAAAACTACAAGAATAACAACATATCAAAATAGTCCAGTTACAATGAACCTATATTTATGGAACTAAAATGAAAAATAAAGGAGTTTTTTTTAGTATAGATGCTGTAATCGCATTGGGAATGATTATTCTAGTTTTGTTACTTGCATTTCCATTATTAAAACAGACAGAAAGAGAAACTAAACTTCCCAAAGATATAATCACAACATTAACAAGTCTTAAAGTTGGAGAGATTCCAAACACGCAAATTCAATCGTGGATATCTCAAGGGCTAATAGAATCAGAAAGAGAGATAGTTGAACAGATAGGGCTTCTATCAATAAAAAATTTAAGTCTGGCAAAAAGTTTAGCAAATATAGTTTTCCAAAGTTTGGACACTAAAGAAAATATAGGTGTGTGGTATGGAAATAATTTAATTTATTCTACAAATAACACCCCTTACGAAACAGCAGAAAATGTTGAAACAGAAAGATTTATTGTTAGTGGAATTGGTGGTTTAAATGGGTCTGGATTAATATCTGGATATTCTGCAAGAGGATATTTGTCTAATAGTTTCAAAACTGAATATTTTTATTTCGGAGGATATGTTGGAGATGGTAACCTAACAAAAACGATATCTTACAATGGGACAATAATCTCTGCAGAAATGGAAATTGCAATAAATAAAAATTTCACGTTACATATAAACGGACAAAATGCGGGAAATTATTTTAAATCTTCTTCCGATACGACTCCTGTAACCTATAATTTATTTGAACAGATAGGAAAATTTTCACCTGGAACGAATTCGATGGAATTTAAAGGAGATAACATTTACATAGCAGGGGGATATATAAAAATAACCTACGATTCAAACAATACATTTTATCAATCCGAATCAAAGCAATATCTCCCAGGAATAAATGGGATCGTAAATCTTTATGATGGATTATCCGTGCCTGGACAACTTCAATCAATGGATATATCTTTACACCATAAAATCCCATATAATTCATTTTTATCCATAGGAAATATTACAGTCTGGAACGGCTCAAATTCAACAGAAACAACAGTCACAATATCAAATAGTCAGTTATCCGCTATTATTGATTATAATCAGTTAAGCAATAAAACGACACCTATAAGATTTGGTTCTGAAAATCTTAGCATGTTTGGAAATGTAAGTTCTGGTAATGCCGATGTTATATTAATAACAGACGTATCTGGAAGTATGAATGGAGTAGTTAGTGGTTCTGGTTCATCTATTGTAAGAAATTGTTCAGATCCTTTATTATATAATTCAAACACGCAAAGATTAAGTCTTGCAAAGTGTCTTGACGAACAATTTATTTATACTATACTAAACGGAAATAATAATCGCGTCGGATTAGTCGCATTTTCATCCAGCGCAAATAATTTAATCAATTTAACTTCTAACGTGACTTTGTTAAATAACACTGTGCATTCATATGTTCCTTCAGGAGGTACTTGTGTTTCATGTGCGATAAACAGAGCATATTTGATTCTTCAGTCAGACAGTCAAAGTTCAACAAGGCAAAAATATGTTATCTTAATGACTGATGGAGCAGCAAATACAAGGAGCACGAATTTATGCTATAATATTGAAGAAAGTAGTTCAAACAATTCAATATCTTCAACACCAATTCAAGTAGGTGGTACTGGCGCATCTGTCAAATTAAATCCAACATTAGGTTGGCAATCGATATGGTCTGGACTAAATTCTCAATTAAACAATGTAGATGCGATAGATAACTCATTAGCCTATGCAGTAGCCTCAAATTACGAAATTTTACAATGGAACGGAACAATCTGGAAAAGCCACGTAGATTTAGGGAGCCAAGATCTCTATGGAATTGACTTATTAAACACGACTCTAGGATTTGCCGTTGGAGCTTCTGGAAAAATAGTTAGATACAACGGAACAAATTGGTCAGAATTTCAAGATATGGGAAATATTGATATAAGAGCTATAAAATTTGTGAATCAAAGTAATGCATTCGCCGTTGGAGCTTCTGGAAAAATATACAAATGGAACGGAACAGGAAACTGGTATGAATTCATAGATATAGGTAGTCAGAACTTCGAATCTTTAGACATGTTCAACAATACTTATGGCATTGCTGTCGGAGGAAACGGGGCAATCTGGCAATTTAACGGTACTGGGTGGAGACTACAACAAACAGTTTCTTACACTTTAACAGATGTAGATATTTTCAACGCAACTCTTGCTTATGCCTCATCAATAGAGGGAGTCATAGTAAATCAAATAGGTTCAAATCCTTGGACATATGGTGGTTATTGGGGGTCATACGCTCTAAACACTATAATGATCCTAAACAACACATATGGTTTTGCAGCAGGCAATGGTAGAGAAGGGATAATAGAATGGAATGGCGTCTCTTGGACAAGAATGTTTCCAGAATATACTTTCAAAGGAAATCTCACAACTGGGACCAGCTGTTCAGATCCTGAAACTTGTAGTTTGACACAAACAATTCCAATGTTAAATGCGAATTATAGTTCTTGTAGATTACATAATGAACTCAATGCAACAGTTTACTCAATAGGCTTTGGAAATGTAAATACCTGTGCCTTTGTAAACAAAACTCTCCAAGCAATAGCAATATGTGGGAATGGTAGTTTCTACACAAGCGACAATTCAACACAATTGCAACAAATATATTCAAACATTAGTCAAAATATCTTACAATTATCTTATTCGGAGCAAACAGCGTTAATATCTGGAAATACTTCAGGAGTTCTATATCCTGATTCTTATATAAACATTAATTACACAAGACCTACTAATCCATTTGGTTTAATACTCTCTGTTGAAAAATCCTTCACAAATTCAACAACTGGGAATTTTACAATATTTGCAAATTCAACAATTTTGGACGCAAGAGTAACTTCCTATTCTGGTTCAAGGTGGACAGAGAAATTAAAGATAAATAATTTTATAGCATATAATATAAATAATTTTATTATTCCATATATAAAACTCGGAGATCCTTACTCATTGATAATTCCAAAAAATTATATTAGTAGTCAAAATGAAGTTCTAATCTCAACAGCTATATCTTCAACAAACATTTCTTCAGGATCTCCATATAATAAAATAATTTACACTCTTGCAAAAAACTTTACAGCATTTTCTTCAGTAGTAGGGAATGCTCAAGGATGTGTATGGAATTTACAATTTGATGATAACACAAATATGACATTATCTATTCCAAAAACATACTCTGGAACAAGTCAATGTTATTTTCCTCCACAAATAGGATTATCTACTCATGATCCAAATGACGCTATACAAACAGCAGTTTATAATTTGCTTAATGAGATGGATCTTAACCAAGACGGAAAATTAGATATTAAATTCAGTGAACAAGCATTACAAATTGATATATCTCAGATAAGTGGAATTCCCTTTACTTGGTACACAGAGGTTCATGTAAGAAGATGGGACTGAACAGAAAAGGAATTTTCTTTACTATGATAGTCATAGTCCTAATTTCAATATTAGTAGCCTCTTATTCATTTTATTCCTACACAAAAGAACGAAGAGGAATACAAAAAAGAATAGAAACTATGAATAATTTTATAGTGAACTTAGAAGAGGATATTCCGAGAAAGATGTTCATATCAGGTTTCAGAACAATATTTGTGTTTAATTCAAAAATAATTGAATCTGGCAACTATATACCAGATATAAATTTAGGCACTCAAGAGATTTTCATAAATGGAACCTATCTTGGACAAAATCAACCAATAATGAATGGTGCGAGATTAGAAGATTTAAAAAACGACTTAAGAAACCAAGGTTCAAAAATAAATATAAATGTGACAATAAGTGATGAGAAAGTTTCAATGTATCAAACAGATCCTTGGACTATCAAAATGTCTCTCATTGCAAATTTTTCAATAGAGGACAAAACAAAACTTGCATCTTGGAATAAAACATTAATTGCGATTGGAGAGATACCTATATATTATTTTGAAGATCCAGTTTATCTTATAGGGTCTGGAGGTTTAATAACTACCAAAATAAATCAGACAGCTTTAACTTTATTTACAACTCAAACTTTGTTAAACTTCAGTCAAAATCAAGAATATGTTAATTCAACAGATTCACCAAGTTTCTTAGACAGATTAGAAGGAAAGTTATCTTCAAATAATCCTTTCGGTATTGAGTCATTAGTAAATATACCTAAACTTCAAGCAAAGGGCATATCCACATATCAAAAATCAATTGTGGACCATATTTATTTTTCAGCAAGTAATCCTTCATATTGCCATATTTCTGGACAGCCAAATTGGTTTTATTTGGATAACTCGAGTCTTTCAGCATATCAAAGTTCTTGTGAATAAAAAAAGATTTATATACTCCTTAGAATTAACATATAAAACAATCTATAATCATAAAGGAGGTAAGATAATGACACAACAAAAAAGAGGACAAGCAGCTATGGAGTTCTTAATGACATATGGCTGGGCAATTCTCGCAGCTATTGTTGCTATCGGCGTGTTAGCTTACTTTGGCGTATTCAATCCAAGTAGACTTGCTGGCTCAACAGCAGTGATTAATGCTCCTTTGAATATCCCCGCAGGAAGTTTCAATATAGTCAGCGACGATGCTACATGCACAACCAATGACTGTATGCATATCCAAATTAATCAAAATGCTGGATCATCAATAGATGTTACTAACGCTACAATAACCTTAACGAGTGGAGGTATTGGAACTTGCTCTGATACAACAGCTTTACCAACAGGATGGACATCTGGAACAGCACAAACATTTGACTTCATATGTGGAACAGGGACTGTATTCACTAAAGGAGATTCAATTGCAGGTAATTTAGAAATAACCTACACAGTTGGTTCAAGTACAATAACTCAATCCTCAACAGGAAATATTAGAGGCGTGGCTCAATAAGGAGCAATTTTATTTTTTTTTCAATTCAATTTTAAAGAATTAGTTTTCTAGAAAAGAGAACAAATTTTTGTAATAATAAATCGATAAAGAGCAATAATAATTAATTCAACAAGACTTTAAATTTAACTAAAATAATCAATTTTATAAACCATCTAAATCTTCTTTTCTTGATCGTGTAGCTCAGCCCGGTAGAGCACTGCTCTGATACGGCAGGGGTCCCAAGTTCAAATCCTGGCACGATCATTGTGTTACTCGGCAACGTTACCACAAATAACCAAATATATTACGCGGGGATGCCAGAGTGGTCAAATGGGTCACGTTTAGGCCGTGATAGCTTAGTGCTTTCCTAGGTTCGAATCCTAGTCCCCGCATCATCAGGGACTAGTTTGTAGCTTGCTAAATTAGATTTGTAAAATCCTAAAATAATTCTTTGACTCATAGAACTTTCTTTTTAAGAAAGTTGTATTTTGAATCCTAGTCCCCGCATCATCAGGGACTAGTTTGTAGCAAAGAAAATAATCAAAAAGAATTTTAATTCTTAAAAGATAACCTTTAAATTTGAATAATTCGTTAAAGAATTATGAAAATAAGAAAGATAGAAAAAATTAAACTTTTAATGATAAGTTTATTTTTAATAACTACAATAATTTTACCAGGATATTATCCAAAAATATCTGAATTAAGTGAATTTATATTAATAACGCAGAACACAATATTTAAGTAAAATTACTCAAGACCAAATTCTAGAGTAACAGTATTATCTTTAACAAAATACTTCTTCAAAGGTAAGTCTACCTGTAAACTGTTTCTATAAATTTTCTTTTCTCCAAGAGCTTTAACTTCATATCCAGACTCAAGTTTGGAAACAAAAATATCATTGATATTATTAACTCCAGGCATATTTAATTCATAAACTACCTTGTCACTCAATCTTCTAACACTCGTTCTTGCTTCCCCTCTAGGAAGTTTGGTCATTTTCAGTTTTTGTTCATCAGAAACAGTTCGAGGTTTGATTTCCTCTTCTTTCTTTTTAGGCTGTTGCATATTTGGACCGATTCTAATTTGAAATCCATTTGGTAATCTTCTAACTTCTGGTTTTGAATCTCCAAAATCTAATTTCTCGTTGTCTAAATGTTTCAGTTGGTGTTCCATCATCTTCATAACTTGAGAAAACAACGCTCCAAACTCTCCAGGCATACCCATAGCCCCGCCCCCTAAAATAGGAGCTCCAAAAACAGAGTCATTTTTTCCAAGCATCCCAAATTCTTTAATATCTGCTTCTGGATTTCTTAAATCCAATCCACAAAAAGGGCAAAAGCTAAAACTATCTTTCATTTTACCTTCGCATCTCAAACATTTCTTATTTGAAAACATAAAAGAAACAAGCACATTCAAGCTTTTAAAATCTTACTTCTTTCCAGATTTACCCATCAAATGAGGTTGCCAATGGCTTAATTGCCTAGCCCAGACTATAAAAGAGTGAATAGTTTTTACAGGATGGGTAACTTCAAGATGAAGTCCTCTTATCCTTGAAACTTGCCGATATTCTTTTATCTGGGGTAGAAAGAACAAAGCAGAAATAAACATGAAAGCTGAAGAAATAACGAAAACAAAAAATAAAGGATTCATAGACGTAGAGGGTAAGTATTCGACAAGCCACCCACCAATAGAACTTCCTATCAAAGTTCCTAAGCCCATTAACAATGCAGAATAGGAAAAGCACACTCCTCTTTTTTCCTGTGAAGTGGAATCATAAGAGAAATCTGTCGTGCCTATTGCAAAAGCAGCATTAGCGAGTCCAGAGACTATACCTGGAATGAATATAAGTGCAACAGGACTAGTAAATGTCATCCACAATAAAGGAACTAATGGAAACAATAAAGCTCCAAAATAAATTAATTTTTTATTTCCATATCTATCAGAAAATTTACCTGCGAAAGGAGAAAATATCAAATAAAATACAGTAGAACTTAATGAAATAAAAGTATAAGTAATATAATCAAATTTTAGGTCATCAAGCATATATACTGCAAAAAATGGAGCGGAAAGCATCATTGCAAAAGTAAATACTGCCTGAAAAATTGTAAATTTCCCATAGTTATCATATCTCTTCAAAAAGGAAATAAACGAAAAATAAGACTGTTTTTTTACCCTAAAATAAGGGTTGAACATTTTAGAATTGTAATAAATAGACATGGCCCTAAATATGATTGCGAGACCGAATAATATTGCAAATCCAAGCAGAACATATCCCCGAGTTTTAAATAAATCCAAGATAAAGCCTGCAATAAAAAAAGTAACAAGACCTACAATTCCAAGAATTTTATTTCTATTTGAGAAAAATTCTCCTCTTCTATTTGCAGGAACTAAGTCTCCAAGCCATGAAAGCCATGAAACATAACCAGCACCATAAATTAAAGGAATGAGTAATCCCCAAAGCGAAATCATGAACCAAGGGAGTAAATTAGTCACTATTCCTTTCCAATAAAGATATGTAATCAAAAGTGTAGGGATTTGTAGAAGAATAATCCAAAATTTTGCATACATCCACAATTTTTTTCTAGAGTGATGTTCCATCATTTTACTTCCTGCGATTTCTCCAACAGGATCTGCTAAGCCACCAAGAGAAGTCAACAAACCAACATGAAAGCTATTTCCACCAATAGCTAAAATAAATGGCGTTAAAAAACCAGAGCTCATATTTACTCCAGCAGATTGGGAACATCCTTCCGCAATACTAGTTCTAAGAGAATGTTCTTTAGAATGTTTCAAATATTCAGATTCATCAAAATCAGTAGATTTTTTATCATCATTCACCATCCAAAAGAAAGATAAAAAACATTAATAAATGCTACTCTCGGAAAACATTTAAGCGCCGGTGGTCTATCGGTATGATTTCGGCTTCCCAAGCCGACGAGCCGGGTTCAATTCCCGGCCGGCGCATATACCAATATTTTTTATACCTTAAAAATAATGTTAAGAAATGAAAAAACCATATTATATCACAACTGCAATTGATTATGTCAATGGACCGCCTCATATTGGTCATGCCTATGAAAAAACTTTTGCAGATATCCTTGCCAGATGGCATCGTCTAAAAAAAGAGGAAGTCTTTTTTCTAACTGGAACTGACGATAATGCTCAAAAAAATGCACAAGCAGCAAAAGAAAATGGGGTTAAAACTATAGAATTCGTAAATAAAAATGCGAAAATATTTGAAGAGCTATGTAAAAAATACAATATAAGTAATGATGATTTCATAAGAACAACTTCAAAAGAACATATAAAAAAATCACAAGATATAATTTCAAAGGTCTATGAGAAAGGATTAATCTATAAGGACAAATACGAAGGATTATATTGCGATGGTTGTGAAGGTTTCATAACGGAAAAAGAACTCATAAATAATAAATGTTCGGAACACAACAAAATTCCAAGAGAAGTAAAAGAAGATGCTTATTTTTTCAAGTTATCTTTATTCAAAAATAAGATTTTAGAATGGATAAAAAAAGAAAAGCCGATAGTTCCTGAGAAAAGAGCAAATGAGATAATTTCTCGTTTAGAAAATGATGACCTCAAAGATTTGTGTGTATCCAGAAAAAATGTTGATTGGGGAATAGACATGCCTTTTGATGAACAATTCAAAATATATGTGTGGTTTGATGCACTAATAAACTATTTAACCGGTTCTGGAAAAAATGAAGAATATTGGCCAGCAGATTCACAAATAATTGGAAAAGGAATTTTATGGTTTCATGCAGTAATTTGGCCAGCAATACTTTTAGCATCTGGAAGAAAACTTCCAAAAGAAATAGCAGTCCATAGTTATTTCACCGTAAATGGAAAGAAAATATCTAAATCATTAGGAAATGTGATAAATCCATTAGACTTACTATCTATATATCCATCAGATAGCGTGAGATATTTCATAAGTCGAGAAATCTCTTTCGAAAATGACGGAGATTTCTCTGAAGAAAAATTAAAAACAAGACACAATGATGAATTGGCAAATAAATTAGGAAATCTAATCAGTAGAGTTTCAACATTAGCAGAGAGATACGGTCTGGAAAAAACAGAGACCTCTTTAAACACAGGAAAATTATTAAATGAAATAGAAAAAAATATTGAAGAATATCACATAAACACAGCTCTTGACAATATATTTGCATATATAGACAAAGCAAATGAATACATTCAATCCCAAAAACCTTGGGAAACAAAAGATTCCAAAGTGCTTTACGAATTAGTTTTCTCAATCAAAAATATTACTATCCTCATATCTCCATTTCTTCCAGAAACAGCAGAAAAAATTGCGAAAACATTTAATTTCAGAATAGATTTGGATGAGATAGATAAACCTATTCAGTCAAGAAAGCCAGGAGAAATTAAAAAGTCAGAAATTCTCTTTCAAAAAATACAATGACTAAAATACCTTATTCAGATTTTGAAAAGCTTGATTTAAGAGTCGGAACTATTTTAGAAGTTCAAGATCATCCTAAAGCAGACAAACTATATATCTTAACTGTAGATTTCGGAGAACCTGCTCCGAGAACAATAGTAGCTGGACTCAAAACAAAATATACTCACGAAAATCTAAAAGGAAGACAAGCAATTTTCGTTGTTAACTTAGAACCAGTTGTATTAAGAGGGATACAAAGCGAAGGAATGATTTTAGCGGCATCAAACGAAGATAAATCCGAGGTTTTCTTCATAAAACCAGAAAAAGAAATCGCGCCTGGAAGCAGAATACATTAATATTTACAAAAAATAATAAATGCATTAATTTTCAGATACATTCACTAAAAAACTAACCAAATAATTTTTTCCAAAAACCTGGCTCGTTATAATTGACTCCAGCAATCTTAGATGCTATTTTTTTATAAGCCAAAGAAGATCTTGAATATGGATATGTATGAACTATAGCATCTTTTCTTCTCAATGAAGCAAGAACATTTCTATCTTCTGGAACGATTCCTAAAACCGGTAAGTCAAGCATTTCTTTAATATTAGAAACTGCCATTTCATTTTTATCTCCCGTAACACGAGTAACTATAATTCCCTTAACCGGCTTACCAAGCTCATTAGCTAATTTCACAGTTTTAAGGGCATCAGTAACAGCAGTAATCTCTGGATTTGTAACCACAATAAGCTCATCAGCTGCTTCAATAGAACTTGTAGCCTCATCACCAAGACCTGCAGCAGAATCAAAAATGACAAAATCAGCCATCCCCCTTAACTTACGAGAAACGTCCTTTAATTTCTCGTGATTCAATTTTCTTAATTCTTTAACAGAAAGAGAGGAAGGAATAATTTTAGTTCCCGATTCATGTTCATAGATTGCATCAGAAACTTTTGCTTTTCCCTGCATAACATGATTCAGATTAACAGGGACAATAGGGGCTCCAAGGTGTAAACCCACATTAGGAGTAGTCAAATTAGCATCAACGACAATAACCTCTTTACCGAAAGAATTCAAAGCAGCACCTAAGTTGATAGCAGTCGTAGTCTTTCCCACACCCCCTTTACCCGAAGTTATTGTGATAATTTTCATTATTCTTAAACCAATTATATTTCAAATTATTTTAAATAACTTATAAACCTTTCTAAAATTTGTGAATATGCCGCAAGTTGTTCAAGATTAACATTTACTTGTTTTCCCTTATATTGAACTTTCAAATTGACTCCCTTTCTAAATTCGCATTCTCTTGACTTATCTAGACCATCTATGTCTCTAAAAAATTCATATAACTGCAAAGTTTCCATAACTATCGGCTCATTGACATAAATCTTTTGTAACTGGATTAATTTAGCTCTAGGAGCATCCGGAACAGGTTTCCACTTTTTACCTGACTTTTGAATCAAAATATCAATGGAAGCATCAATCATAATCTTCCAACGTAAGAGCAAATTAAGGATAACATCACAAGTTTTAGTATACTTTAAGCTAACATATAACAAATGGTCGGCACTAATTTTTTCCTTAATAACAGCATCAATAGACATAAAATATCAACCCCGAAGGTAAGAACAATGAAGATAAAACGCTTTTTATACCTTTCCAAACATATTAAAAACAATAGGATGTTACTATTTAGAGATAATTAAGAACTAAGAGCGACTATACAGGCAGCCAAATCTCCGTCATTTTCGTTTAAAGCGTCTCTACAAACATCATAAGATTTTCCTGTTTTTTCCATAACTAATTGTATATCTTCTTCTGAAGTTTCAGAATCGGACTCATCAACAGCTTCCCCAGTTATCTGCCAACTTTCTTGTCCTTGCATAAGAATTTTAACGACAGAGGGATTATGGATTACTGTTCTAGAACCATCCTCTTTCTCAATAATGACTCTCAAAGCATCAATAGCTTCCTGTTTGATACCCATTTGCTTCATAACCTGTTGCATTTTTTTAGGGTCTATTCCACCGAACATATTTCTTTTCAAAATTCTTAGTTTTTATATCTTTCCAAAAATTTTCAACAAGTAAACAAAATAATAATCCAATAAATAAAATTTCAAGGAGTTAGTTTTGTTCATTCTTTCTTTCTCTAAATTTCTTTAATGGGAGAGCGAGACATATTCCTCCGAGAGCTCCTATTCCTGCGCTATAAGTCAATGGAAATCCTCGAAGAATTGCACTAGACATTACATTAATCGTGACAGACAAAGTCCAATACTTTAAGTCATCAAGATTATTCGTTGTCTCCGGAAAAAAGCCATAACGCGTTAAAGCAGGAGGAGCAAACATACCCATAGCCAACCCACTATAAACTATTCCCCTCTCAAATGAGGAATATCCTATATCTTTCAAGCTATTATGGAACTTGTTATAATCCTTAGTTAAATTATCCAAACTATATTTTTTTCTCTCCACGAAAATTTCAGAATTTCAAGATTATAAAAAATTAATGGGTTTGAAGAAACTACTTTTTTATTGGTAGAGTAACTTTAGTCCCACATTCAGAACAAAATTTGATATTATCTGGTAAAACAAGATTACATCCAGAACATCTCAAAGGTTCAACTTTTCTTTCAATAACTGCTTTATATCCTCTCTTACCAGAAACTAAAAAAGAAAAGGCATCAGCCACAGCATCACTATTCATCTGGTCTCTTAAATCTCTTCCACTTGACATATCAACACCTGTCGCACAAAAAATCATATAGGATATTTAAACATTCTTATATTTTCATAAAAATCAAAAAAAAGTAACAAGAAATCATAAATAATAATCCTCAAATAGAAAAAACCATAACTCTAACAAAAAATTAGCCTACTGGCCAAAACACTTTCAATACAACAACAAAGGCTATGATTGCAACAAGAAAAGCAATGACTGTTTTTGGAGTCAATGAAAATATGTTCCCAGAATCAGAATCATATCTAGTAAGTCCTCCAAAAACTCCAGGCATTTGTATTTGGTTTTGTTGAGCCATAAGAATCAATAAAATCAGGCATATAAAAATCTAACTAATTATCATTTAAAGCATTTAAAAATTTAATTTTATTTCTTCCAGAAACTTCTTTTCCCCATAAAACAAAAATCCTATTTATTCTACTCCAATAATTTTTTGGAACAATTTTCATAAGTTCAAATTCTGTTTCGGCAGGATTTTTTGTTTTAACAAAACCAAGAACATTAGAGATTCTATGAACATGAGTGTCCACTGTAATCGTATCAAATCCATAAATTTCACTTAAGACTAAATTAGCAGTTTTGCGTCCAACACCGGGCAATTTCACAAGATCATCTATTTTATTAGGAACCTCTCCATTAAATTCTTCAATCAACATTTTAGCACAAGCAATAATATTTTTAGTTTTGGTTTTATTGTAATTCAAACTTTTGAGGATGGATAAAACATTAAGATATTTAGCATTAGATATTTCTCTTAAAGTTTTATATTTTTCAAAAAGAGTCTCAGCAATTGGAATAGTAGTTTCATCTCTAGACTGAGCAGACATTATCGTTGCAAACAAAGTTTGCCAAGGTTTTTTCCAACCTTCTCCAGCAAGTCTTTTTTCCAGATTTCCATATTTCATTTCAGCTAACTTGAAAATTTCAAGAAAATATTTTCTTTTATTCATTTATATAAAGAGGCTCTTTCTAAATATAAAAAACCCTATTAGTATAACGACAAATTGGAAGCTCCAAAGCAAGATAACTGCCTTTTTTTCGGTAGGCTTTATACCTAATTTTTTCATAGAATAAATAGCCAAATGATTTAAACTATAAATTCGGTCATAAACTAAATCTAAACTACCATTAGAGAGGGGTTTGCCAAAAGAATGCTTTTTTAGATTTCCACGCAATTTCAAAAACACTTCAAGAATATATGGAATATAAAAAAATATAGCAATTCTTTCAAAATTGCCCACAATACAAACGCTTGCAATCAAGCCCCCAATAACATAGGTCATAATATCTCCAGGAAACACTTTCGCAGGAAATCTATTAAATACTAAAAATCCAAGAAGGGCTAAAACGAGACATAAACACACCACTGCGAGCCAAGGGTTCCCAGTCATATATGCTACTAAAGCAAACCCTGAAAATAATATAGCTCCTTGTCCAGCTTCAAGACCATTAAAACCTGCAAGAAGGTTAAAAGTTGTAGTGGTAGCAACTACGCCTAAGGGTATAAAAAATAAAGGATAAATTAATCCCAAATCTATAATTCCTAAAAGAGGTATATCTACAAGACTTTTTCCAGCATTTATTGCCATCAAAGGGATAGATCCCATTAAAGTTAAAATGAGTCTCGAATTCATAGATAGCCCACCATGTTTCCATCCAAACAAGTCATCTACAAAACCTATAAATCCCATAAATATAGCAATAATAAGCAATGCAAATATCTCAACTAAATAACCATTCTTTGCGCCTATACTAAAAACTCTATAAGCAATATAAACTAAGACACTAAGACAAAAAGCGAGAAGAACAATCATTCCTCCAGAACCTGCAATTTTATCGCTTTTGATTTTATTCATATCTTCCCAAACAAGACCTATAGACTTAGCCTTTCTAATCCATAAAGGCATCAAAAATACAACAGTCAGAAAACTAACAAGCAAAGGAATCATCAATAGATAGGATATCATAAAACCAAAACCCATATTTCATATTTAAACCTTTTTTTGAAAGAAAACCTTAAAACGTCTATAATGCAAGGAAGAACATGGAAGAAAATCCTCATATTGCTCTTGAAAAAAAATGGAGAGAATATTGGCAAAAAGAAAAAATATACTCATTTGACAAAAACAGTAAAAAGAAGATATATAGTATCGATGCTCCACCTCCAACAGTTTCTGGAGAGATGCATATGGGACACGCATTCTCATATTCTCAACAAGATTTCATTGCGAGATACAAAAGAATGAGGGGTTTCAATGTTTTTTATCCATTTGGAACTGATGACAATGGTCTTCCAACAGAAAAATTAATCCAGAAATTAAAGAATGTAAGAAGTAAAGACATGTCAAGAGCAGAATTCATAGAATTGTGTTTGAAAACTTTAAAAGAAATAACTCCTGCATTTATACAAGACTGGATTAATTTAGGTATCTCTTGCGATTATAATCTTTTATACTCAACAATTGATGACAACTCAAGAAAAATTTCTCAAGAAAAGTTTATTGATTTATACCATAAAGGGCTCATATACTCTGCTGAATTTCCAACAATATGGGACACAGAATTTCAAACACCTGTGGCACAAGCAGAGCTTGAAGACAAAGAAAAAGAATCATTCTTCACGACATTAAAATTTGAATCAGAAGGAAAAACCTTACCCATTGCAACAACAAGACCAGAAATGTTACCTGCGTGTTTAGCAGTATTCGTTAATCCCACAGATAAAAGATATAAATCTTTAATCGGAAAAAAAGCAAGAATTCCATTAATCAATATAGAAGTTCCGATAATAGGAGATGAACATGCAGACATAGAAAAAGGAACGGGTGCTTTAATGATTTGCTCATATGGAGATAAATACGACGTTGAAGCTGTAAAAAAATACAAACTATCCCCTAAAATAATAATTTCTCCAGAAGGTAGACTGCTGGCTAAAAATTATGAAAATCTTACAATTCATCAAGCAAGAGAAAAAATATTAGGTGATTTAAAAAATGCAAACTTAATAATAAAACAAGAAAAAATAAAACACACAGTTAATGTATACGAAAAATCATCAAAAGAAATAGAATTTCTTCCAACAAAACAATGGTTCATTAAGATAATTGACAAAAAGTCAGATTGGCTCAAAATAGGTAGGAAGATAGAATGGTTCCCAGAAAATATGTTCAAAATATATGAAAATTGGGTTAAGGGTCTAGAATGGGATTGGTCAATATCAAGAGATAGACACTTTGGAATTCCAATTCCTATTTGGTATTGTGAAAAATGCAAAGAAATAATTTTAGCGAAAAAATCAGAGATTCCTGTTGACCCTATGCAAATTTCAAAAAATTGTCCTAAATGTAATTCTAAAACTGTTCCAGAAAATAAAGTTTTGGACACATGGGCAACTTCTTCTTTAAGTCCACAAATAGCTTCATCATTAGTAGAAAATAAAATAAAAATTCCTTACTCATTAAGAGTTCAAGCTCATGAAATAATTAGAACATGGGCATTCTACACAATAGTAAGAGCACATTATCACGAAAATACCATTCCTTGGGAAAAAACTGCAATCTCCGGATTAGTAACAATGTCTGGAGAAAAAATGTCTAAATCAAAAGGAAATATAATCAAACCCCAAACAATAGTAGACCAATATGGTTCAGATGCATTAAGATTCTGGGCAGCAGCATCAAGATTAGGAGAAAATATGGACTATCAAGAAAAAGATATAATTACTGGGAAAAAGTTCATAACAAAATTACTGAATGCTTCAAATTTCGTCTTTATGAATTTACAGCACCAATCAAAACAGCCAAAACTTGAAGAAACAGATCGTCTTTTTTTAAACCAACTAAATAAATTAACAGATATAAGCACGAAATCATTTGAAGAATATAATCACTACCGAACAAAAATGGAAACGGATTCTTTTTTCTTCAAAACATTTGCAGATAATTATCTTGAAATAGTAAAATCACGAGTATATAACGGCACAAAGGAACAAAAGGCATCGGCCTTTTACGCATTATATCATTCACTATTGACTATAACAAAAATTCTCGCTCCATTTACTCCATTCATAACCGAAGAAGTATATCAAAATCACTTCAAAAAATACGAAAAACAAAAATCGATTCATCTTGAATCTTGGCCAGAAAAAATAAAAATAAATTCAACAAAGGAAGACGATAAAATTTGGGAGAAAATGCTTGAAATAATTTCTAAAGTTAGGCAATCAAAGTCAGAAGCAAAAAAATCTATGAAAGCAGAAATTATTTTAACGCTCACAAAAGAAGACCATAAACTACTAAATCAGGTTATAGATGACATCAAATCAGTTTGCACAGCAAAAGAAATTAAAGAAGGCATTTTCAAAATTGAAGTCATTTAAAATGAAATTAAAAATAATATCTTATAATGTCCTCGAAGGATTTTCAGATTTTTATAAATATGAATGTAAAAAGATAGAGTTTCATCCAGAAAGACTATCGGCAGCAAAAAAACTAATAAAAGAAGAAAATCCAGATATATTGTGTTTGACAGAAGCATTATGGAACGTAAAAAGCTATCGTAACTTTTACATAGATTATCAAAAGGAGTTCAATTATCGTTACATAGACATAAGATATTCAATAATATTACTATCTAAATATCCAATAATATTTTCAAAGGCAAACGGTTCACTTGAACAAGAATCTGAAGGAATCGGACTTACTGCAAAAGTTCAAATTGGCAAAAGAGCAGTTAATATTAACATAATTCATCCTAAAGTATCTTCAACAGAAAAACAAAAAACTCATTTTGTAAAAAAATTGATGGAAAATCAAACAACTCCCAGCATTATATTGGGAGATTTTAACTCTATTTCAAAAGAAGACAGATACTCAACAGAATGGAAAGAAAACTTTAAAAATAAAATATTAACAGATTTTTATTATAATAGAAAACAAAAAGAGAAAATAATTGCAGATATGCTCAAAGGAAAGGTGACTAAATTTATTCAAGAAAGTGGTTTCATTGATACCTATAAAGAGAAAAATAAGAAGTTTGATTTCACAATTCCAACAGATTTAGCTTCAAAAGATAAGTCCACAGGAATTAGAATAGATTATATATTTACATCCCCAGATATAAAAATAATAAATTCTGGAATAATAAAGAATAAATTATCAGAAATGGCTTCAGATCATTATCCAATTTATGCAATTTTAGATATATAACCGCACATAACCTTTATTAACGAACCTCAAATTCAACAAACATGGACGATAAACAAAAAGCAAAACTTGAAGAACAACTTGAAGAATTAGAAGCAGTTCGAGGAAGGCACACTGAATTAGTCACAGTACTGATTCCAGTAGATTTCAATATACACAGCGTAACAAAACAACTGGAAGCAGAACGTTCAACAGCAGATAATATCAAATCAAAACAAACTCGTTCTGCAGTAACCGACTCAATAGATATGATTGTTCGCACACTTAAGGGAACAAAACAAACTCCTCCAAACGGACTCGCATTATACGCAGGAAATGTATCGGAAAAAGAGGGAATTTCAGACATAAAACTTTGGGCAATAGAACCTCCAAAGCCATTAAGAGTAAGAATGTATCGTTGCGACCAAGTTTTTGTAACAGAGCCACTTAGAGAGATGTTACAAACAGACGAAGTTTACGGATTGGTGGCAATAGACAGACAAGAATCAACAATCGGTCTTTTAGAAGGTAAGCAAATAAAAGTTTTAAGAAAACTTACATCTGGGGTTCCAAGTAAAGTTAGAGCAGGAGGCCAGTCTGCTCAAAGATTTCATAGAATTACAGAAGGATTAGCAAAGGAGTTCTTTCGTAGAACAGCAGAAGCAATGAAAGAATTATTCTTTGATTTACCAAGATTAAAAGGAATTTTAGTCGGTGGTCCAATACCCACAAAAGAAGAATTCATAGAAGATGGAAACTTAGTAACAAAATTAAAAGAAAAAATAATAGCTGTAAAAGATATAGGTTATGTTGATGAACACGGGTTAAGACTATTAGTTGAGGCATCAAAAGACGACATAGCCGAACAAGAAATAATAAAAGAAAAAAAGATAATAGAAGAATTTTTCATGGTTTTAGGGAAATATCCTGAAAAATCAGCTTATGGTTTTGAAAAAACAAAAATTGCATTAGAAAGAGGAGCTGTATACAAGTTATTAATGTCAAAAAAATTAGACAAGCATATAATAGCCGAATATGAAAAGATGGCCATAGATATGGGTTCAGAAGTAATTCTAATTTCTGATGAAACACAAGAAGGCGAACAATTTTACAATATTACTAAAGGTATCGGCGCAATCTTAAGATTTCAGATAGAATAAAGATTTATGTTAAATTTTTTCAAGAAATTAAGCTCGGAAAAATTTTAAAAAACAAAAAATTTAAATATTAAAAGTGAATACATAATTCATAACGCAAATGAAAGAAGAAAAAACAGAAATAGAACCACCCGATCCAAATCCAAGAAGTCTAATTTATCTTTTAAACGGGAAAGGTTCTCCAAGAAAATTATTCAGATTTGCCGAAGCATCAAACGGAAAGCATGTCTATCTTCTAAAATTGGGAGCCATAACTCCAAATCCAGAAAAAAAAATTATATTTGAATATGACGAAAAAAATGACCTATATACTTGTATAGAGTGTAATTCTATAGCAATTGAATTGCCAACTTCCAGAACAATATGGGGAGACTCAAAAATTAATAAAGAAACTATATACTGCACAAGAGGGCCATATTGTCCAAAATGCGAAATTTATCCTAAAAATGGAAGGCTTCATCCGATAAATGAAAGAGATTTGGAAGCATTTGTAAAATCTTACGAAGAACTTGAAAGGAAAGGAATACAACAAACCATATAAACTAATTACTTTCTTTCAAAATATGGAGCTCGGCAAAAAACAAGAACTTGAGCTTGAAGCTAAGAGGTTCTTTGAGAGCCATAAAAAAGAAATAGGTAAATCCTTGAGGGGAGGCGAACATGTAGTAAAAATTGATTTTGAGACTCTCTCCCATTTTTCACCAACCCTGTCAGAAAAATTAATAGAAACTCCAGAAGACATAATCTCCCTTTTAGAAACAGCACTTGATGAAACGGGATTGGTAAAAAACCCACGAATAAGATTCAATTCTCTTCCTAATATGATAAAAATAAAAGAAATTCGGGCAAAACATCTCGACCAGTTCATAGGTATTGAAGGAATAGTTCGTCAATCTTCAGATGTAAGACCCCAAGTAGTAAATGCAAGATTTGAATGCCCTACCTGTGGAGCAATTTTATCAGTTCTGCAAATAGACAGAAAATTTCGTGAGCCATCAAGATGTTCATGTGGTAGAAAAGGGTTGTTCAAACTTCTTTCAAAAGAAATGGTTGACGCACAACGTCTCGTAATAGAAGAATCTCCTGACTCTTTAGATGGTGGAGAACAACCAAAAAGAATGAATGTGTTTCTAAAAGAAGATTTAGTAGACCCAAAAATGGAAGAACGCACAACTCCCGGAAGCAAAGTTAGAATTATAGGAGTGTTAAAAGAAGTTCCAGTTCCTCTTCCGCAGGGCTCAATATCTACTCGTTTTGATTTAGCAATAGAAGCAAATAACGCAATACCTCTAGAAGAAACATTTGATGACTTAGAGGTGAATGATGAAGACGAGGTGAAAATAAAAGAAATAGCAAAAAATCCAAAGGTTTTGGAAATTTTAACGAGTAGCATAGCTCCAAGTGTTTATGGTTTTAAAGAAGTAAAGGAAGCGATACTTCTTCAATTATTTTCTGGAGTAAAGAAAAAACGTTCTGACGGAGGAAATACAAGAGGAGACATTCATGTTCTTTTAGTCGGAGATCCAGGAGTCGCAAAATCTGTAACTTTAAAATTCGTGTCAAGAATAGCTCCAAAGGGGCGTTACGTATCTGGAAAAGCTGCAACAGCCGCAGGTTTGACAGCCGCAGTAGTAAAAGATGAATTTCTCAAAGGCTGGTCCTTAGAAGCAGGAGCAATGGTCCTTTCAAATAAAGGAACAATCTGCATAGACGAAATTGAAAAAATGGACGAACAAGACCGTTCAACAATGCACGAGGCAATGGAACAACAGACAGTCACAATTTCCAAAGCAAACATTCAAGCAACATTACGTTCGGAAACTTCTGTTCTTGCAGCAGGAAACCCTAAACTTGGGCGTTTCGATCCATTAATTCCAATTCCGCAACAAATCAATATTTCTCCAGCATTATTAAGCCGTTTTGATGTCATTTTTATTTTAAGAGACCTCCCAAATAAATCTCAAGATGAAGCAATAGCTCGTCATGTATTACAAGAACACAAACAAGAAGTAGTTCGTGATGTTATAGACCCAAAATTAATTCGTAAATATATTGCATACGCACGTAAAACAATAAAACCAAAATTGACAGATGAAGCAATCGCCGAAATAATGAATTTCTACATTTCAATAAGAAACAAAGCCGTAAATACATCTAACAATGAACTTAAGGCAATTCCAATTACAGCTCGTCAATTAGAAGCAATAGTTCGTTTGTCAGAAGCATGCGCAAAAGTCCGTCTTAGCCCACAAGTAACAATAGAGGATTCAAAAAGAGCAATTGAATTATTAAAATACTCAATGATGCAAGTCGGTTTTGATGAAGAAACCCAGACATTTGATATCGATAGAGTTGCAACAGGAATTCCTACTTCAAAACGTGGAAAAATTATCATAGTTAGAGAAACTTTATCAAAATTGGAGTCAAGTATGGGTAAATTGATACCTTTGGAAGAAATAGAACGCGAACTTTCAGAAAAAATGTCTAAAGAAGAATTAGAAGATTCAATAAATCAACTCGCTAAGGCAGGAGACATCTTCAAACCTAAACCTGGATTTATTCAAAAGCTTTAAACAAAACATAACAATCCTTAAATAACATAATCTTCAAATAAAAAAATGGCAGATGAATTCAAAAGACATACAGCATATAAATTAAAAATAGGTGATATCTTATCAGGTTCACAAATAATCGACGGCGAACGTCTAAAGTTCATAGAAGTAAATGGAACAAATGTCGCCAGAGTTAACTTAATAGCGAATGTCATAGATAAATATATTCAAGATGAAGAAAAAAAATTCGCTTCAATAACCTTAGATGATGCTTCAGGGCAAATAAAACTAAAAGTATTTGGAGAAGATATAGAAAAATTCAAAGCATTAGAACAAGGAGATACAATTCTAGCAATAGGACTCATAAGAGAATGGAATAAGGAGATATATGTAACTCCTGAGATAATTAAGAAAAAACAACCAGAATATCTTCTTTTAAGAAAATTAGAAATAGATAAAAATAAACCTAAAGAAACAGATAAAAAAGAGATTATGGAATTAAAAGATAAAATGTTATCTGCTATAAAAAGAGAAGACGCAAATGGGGGAGCAGACATAAAATCATTAGTCACAGAATTAAATACAAAGCAAGATTTAATCAATCAAGAAATTCGTAAGTTATTGGAAGAAGGCATCATTTACGAACCACGCCCCGGGAAAGTCAGATATCTAGGATAAAGAATTTTATTTAATAATTATATTTTCTTAAAAAATCCCCACTTTTTCTTTTCATTAAACTTCATAGCAAGCCAGACTAATATAATTAACAACACGAACAAAAGTAAGAATCTCCAGGTACCATCGAAATTTCTCCAATTGACAATTACTCCATAAAACACACTCCATATTCCTGAAGCCATCAAAGCACTTCCGACAGGTTCTTTTGCAAGTAAAAACAAACCAACAATAAAAGTAACTAAACCTATTATAATAGCTATAATGAAAACTTTTCTGGAATGAATATCTAAAGCATCCTCATAATCTATGCTACAAGTATCACAATGACCATCTATAGTACATCCATTAGGGTCATATTCCTCAACAAATTGTCCCTTAGAGTTCAAACAAGCGTCTCTTCTATTTTGTAATTCTGGAATATTCTGACATTCGCCTTTACCAACAGCTATAGGTCCACCTTGAATACTACAATAATCTTCCCATAGTGGGTCTGGATAAAAGGTTTTAAGTCCTTGAAGCACAACAAGAATAAATACGACGAATATACCAATCCCTAAAACTATATTCTTGAACTTCATAAAAACAAAGAGCTAAACAAATTTATAAACCTTCGGAAATCCACAAGAACAATGGAAACCTATGAAAAAATGCTTGAAGAAGCATACAAGAAGATAAAAGTAGTTGCGTCTTCATCAGACAGATTTGAAATACCTAAAGTACAAGGCAAAGTTCAAGGAAGAGCTACAATAATAACAAATATACAATCAATCGCTTCATATATAAGAAGACCTGCTGATATGCTCGCAAAGTTTCTTCAAAAAGAATTAGCAGTTCAGACAATTTTAGAAAAAGATTTCTTAACAATAAAAACTCAATTAAATTCAGCAAAAGTCAATGATAAAATAACGATGTATGTGAAAGAATTCGTTCTCTGCACAGAATGTAAAAAACCAGACACAGAAGTTATCAGCGAAAAAGGTATAAAATTCAAACACTGCCTTGCCTGCGGGGCTAAAAGTCCGATTAGATATAATTTGTAAAAATACATTTTTAATATTGGAATTGAAACAAGAAATATGAAATTATTTTAGAATAATACATACAACAGACCCTCTCTGTCTTTAAATCTCTCAAAACAAAACATTTAAAATACCCTTACGCTTATCGTCGTTAGGAGGAAATCATGGCAACAAAAGGCTATTGCGTTAAATGCAAAAATCAGGTAGACATCAAAAACCCTGTTGAAAGTAAAACAGCTAAGGGCACCAAAATTGCAAAAGGAAAGTGTCCGAGTTGTGGAACAACAGTGTGCAGGATGGGCGGAATTACAAAGTAATTCAGCAAATTTTTTATTTATTTTAGAGAATTTATTATTGGAAAATGTGGGTAAAGATACACAAATCATACCGGACGATAGTCGCTGTGTGTGATGAAGATATTTTAGGGAAAAAATTTGAAGAAGGTATAAAACAATTATATGTTCGAGAAGATTTCTACAAAGGTCAAAAAATATCAAAAGAAGAACTAATTAGTATGCTAAGGAGAGAAGCAAAGGAAGATTCGACTTTTAATATAGTGGGTAAAGAGTCAATAGAAACTGCTATTGAAGCTAGACTAATAGAAAAACAGTTTTGTAAAAAAGTTCAAGGAATCCCATTTATACTAGTATTAGCCTAAACAGATAGCTTTTAAATCATCAAAATCATCAAAAACTCAGATGGAAGAAGAAAGTGAATTTGGAGATTTTGAAGAAATAGCAGACGAGTCTCAGGAAAATGAATCTGAAAACATTCAGACAGAAGAAGGATTCGTAAGAGCGAGAGTTCCAAAAAAAGGAGAGTTAATAGGAAAAATAGTTCAACGTTATGGAGGGAACAGAATGGAGATTTTAGCGACCGATGGAAAAACAAGAAATTGTAGAGTTCCCGGAAAATATAAACGCCAGTTATGGTTAAGACCAAAAGACATAGTTCTAATAAAAATATGGGAATTTGATGCAGAAAAAGGAGATATAATCTACAAATACAGACCAAACGAAGTTACTCAGTTAAAAAAGAAGGGAATCTTGGAAAACTTGGAGACAGAATTCTAATTCATGATAACTCTCCTAATAGAAAACAGAAAGGAATTCATAAGAAAGAAAGATAGATTAGAGCAGAAGCTAAACGCAAAAATCACTCTGAAAGACAAAACTCTGGAAATAGAAACAGATCCTTTAAACGAATTTGAGGCTCAAAGAGTTTTTGATGCGATGAATCTCGGATTTTCAGCAGATGACGCTTTAAGTATATTAGAAGAAGAAATCTCTTTCGTTCAAATAAATATGAAAGATTACGCGAATACAAAAAATCTTGAAGTTGTTCGTTCAAGAGTCATAGGGACTCACGGAAAAACGAAGTCTACAATAGAAGAGATAACGAAATGCAAAATAAAGGTGCATGACAACATAATTGGAATAATTGGTTCTGGAGAAATTATTGAAACAGCAATTACAGCATTAACCAACATAATAAGAGGCACAAAACAGGCAAACGCCTATAGATATTTAGAAAGAATAAATACCCAAAAAAAAGAAGAAAAAGAAGAAAAAAATAATAAAACTAAAATAAAATTTTAAGGCGCTAAGTTATCTCTTTTTTTTAGCTGAACTCTTCTTCGAAGTTTTCTTGGAAGATTTCTTTGCTTTTTTAGCAGCCATTTAATTCATACACCCCTTTAAATAAAAATATGCAAACTTATATTTAAAACTTTGCCAAAAAAAATAAAAAATAAATTTTCAGCAAAAATCTAAAAAATTTTATCGTCGTGAAAATATTTCAAACAAAAATTAAAAAAAAATCAAAAAATCAAAAAATCGATGTGTCGACCACACCCTAAAGGAGATGGTTTTAGGAAGACACAATCGACATAAAATTAAATTAAGTTTACTTAGACACAACGTCCAAGAACACAAGATGTGGCATTAGTAGTTGAGTTTATAGAGACTAATCTGCAATCTTCAGCAAACAAAGCAGACATATTAGCATATTGAGGACCATAACTAGATCCACAAACAAATTCTCCAATTGTTACATTACTATAACAAAAATCACTAGTATTGAATGGAACAGAAGATCCATTAATTATAGCAACGCCATTATTAACTCCAAAATTAAGATAGTCAATACCTGCATCAGTTTCATTACAACTAGAAACAGTCCATTGATTAACTAAAGTTGCAGCATAAGCAAAATAAGCTAAAACACCTACTAATGCTAAAGCAAACCCATAAAATAAAATTTTCTTATTCATATTAACCTCCTTTCAGATAATAAACTATTAACTCGATATAAATATATAGGGGAATAGATATTTTCAAAAAATAAACCTCAAAAACAAAGTTTAAATAACATCAAATAACTTTTTATCTCATGTCCCGATAGCTCAGCAGGTAGAGCACACGGCTGTTAACCGTGGGGTCGGAGGTTCGAGTCCTCCTCGGGACGTTCAAAACCTATTTAAACAAAAGTGAATTAAAGAGTATATGAAATTTTTGGCAAATAAAGAACAGCATTCACATCACGAACATAAACATGTAACAAAGGGAGTTGAATTATTGCTTGCAGTAATCATCGGTCTCGCATTAATCGGTTCTTTAACATCCGAGAAATACATAAACATCCCCCATTACATAGTACCATTATTAGTTATTCTTTTTATAAGTATGAAAGCAATCCACATAGTAAGGCAAGGTGGAAGTCTTTTGGAAGATTATCTTACCTTAGCAGTAATGCTTCTTTTCATAATATTATATGTAGTTCTAAAAGGAGACCTCAATCCAATATTAGTAACAAGTTTCATAGCGATATTGGTCTATTCTACTGGTTTAATGTTCTGGATAAAGACGAAATTTTCATCAAATAAAGTCGCACACTTCATATTTAGTTATGTTAGCACCATATTTATGATAATCTTTCTTTTCGCAGGAGCATATATATCCAACTCGGAAGATTTCACAGTTAGTGGAACAGAAAAAGGGATAAATTTTGAAGAGGCGTTATATTTCAGCACAATAACTGTAACAACTGTGGGCTATGGAGACATAATTCCTACTTCTAAAGTAAACAGATTTTTAAGTGCATCAGAAGCATTTCTTGGAATGACAATAAATGTTGCATTACTCGGATATATTCTTTCTTCAAGTAAAAGTCAGGAAGACTAATGGGTAAAAAAGTTCTTATAGGCTTATCTGGTGGAGTTGATTCTGCCGTCGCAGCTTTAATTTTAATAAATCGTGGTTACGATGTTACCGCAGCATTTATGCGTTGTTTTTCAGAAGAAAAAAATAAAATTACAGGAGAATGTCCTTGGATAGAAGATTTAAAGGAAGCCAAAAAGATATCCTCAAAGTTAAAGATTCCCCTAATAGTTTTGAATTACGAAAAAGAATATGCAAATCAAGTAATAAAACCAATGTTTGAATCTTATTCAGAAGGTAGAACTCCAAATCCAGATGCTAATTGTAACACTATAATCAAGTTTCCGTTTTTAATAAAAGAGGCAGAAAAACACAAAATAGATTACATAGCGACAGGGCATTATGCGAAAAAAATGCAAAAAAACGGAAAATTCTATTTAAAAATTCCAAAAGACAAAACAAAAGATCAAACATATTTTCTGTATGGAATATCTCAAAAAGATTTATCAAAGACTCTTTTTCCAATAGGAGGATACACAAAATCTCAAGTAAGAGCGATAGCAAAAGCAAATCACTTAGGAAATTGGAACCGACAAAGTACAAGAGGTTTATGTTTTATTGGGAATATTGATGTTAAAAAATTCTTAAAACAAAAAATAAAAAATAAACTGGGACATATTCTAAATCCAGAAGGTAAAATTGTGGGAAATCATAAAGGGATACAATTTTTTACGATAGGAGAAAGAATAAGAGAAAACGAAAATCTGCATATAGATAATAAATATAGAAGTTCAGTGAATTCGAAGATTTATGTAGCTGATAAAAACACGAAATCAAACACAATTATTGTGGCTCCAGAAAATCACAAAAGTTTATTCAGAAATAAGTTTGAAATGAAAAATCCAAACTGGATTTCCGAAATGCCGAAATTCCCTTTAAATAATATTGTGATAAGAATAAGACACTTGGGACAATTAATTCCTGCAAAAATAACAAAAAACAAAAATAAAATAATTTGTAAATTAAAACACTCAACGCAAGGAATAGCTGAAGGCCAATCCGCAGTTATTTACACTAATCAAAAAATTATGCTCGGTGGCGGAGAAATCGCAAACTAAAAGATTTTTATAAGACAAAACACCATATAATTCATGAAAACCCAGGAAGCAATCGAGTCCAGAAGCTCAATACGTGAATTTTCAAACAAATCTGTTAAATTCGGAGAAATATTGGAAGCAATTGACGCCGCAAATCACGCGCCTTTTGCAGGAAATATAAACAATCTTAAATTTCTAATAATTGAGAATCAGGAAAACAAAAATGTAATTGCAGAATTTTCACAGCAATTCTGGATAGCAGATGCTCAATGGATAGTTTTAGTTTGTTCAGAAATAAAAAAATTAGAAGGTTTGTATCAAGACAGAGCTCAATCTTATTCAAAACAACAAGCAGGCGCAGCAATAGAAAACATGCTTTTGAGAATAACAGACTTAGGACTTGCATCCTGTTGGATAGGCTCATTTGCAGAAGATGGAATAAAATCCCGTTTTAAAATACCGAAAGGATGGGAAATAGAAGCAATATTACCGATAGCTTATCCAAAGAATAAAAATAACAAACCTCAAAGAAAAACAAAATTAGAAAGTAAAATATTCTGGGAAAAATGGGATGCAGGTAAAAAGCCCACAAAATTCCCTAACAAAGACCCATCTACATTTTATTAAATCTAAAAAAATAAAAGGGAAAAAATAAAAAAAATCGCCCTTTGCGATAATTATCTGAACACTTCTATGCCCAGATCTGACATTTCAGAATGCTTTCCGCTACCACCACGCATAGGACCAGAAGATTCAATCTCTTTTCCTAATACATAAGGTGACTTAACACCAGTCATAATTGTGATAACTCGAACCTTAGAACCAAATTCCTTATTGATACGAGCCCCAATGATAACCTGTGCTTCAGCACTCAAATTTTCAGTAACTAAATTTCCTACTCCAGAGAATTCGTCAAGTTTGAAGTCTGGTCCACAAGTAATGTGAATCAAAGCTCCAGTAGCTCCACGATAATCTACATCAAGTAATGGATGTGTCAAAGCCTGTCTTACAGCTTCTTCAACACGCATAGAACTATCAGACTCTCCGACTCCGATAACTGCTACGTCACCTCCCTTCATAATTGCCGAAACGTCAGCATAGTCTAAGTTGATCAATGAAGGCAAAGTAATAGTCTCCACTATACCTTTTATCATTGTACTTACTAGCTCGTTAGCAACTGCGAAAGCCTGTTCCATAGGCAAATTACCTGCAATATCTACAAGTCTGTTGTTGTCAATAACAATTGCTGTATCAACAACTTCTCTAAGTTCCTGCAAACCAAATTCCGCTTTGTCAATTCTGGCTTTCTCACAATCAAAAGGCATTGTAACGACCGCAATAACGACCGCTCCTGCCTCCTTTGCAAGTTGACCAACAACTGGTGCTGAAACTGTTCCTGTTCCTCCACCCATACCAGCGCAGATGAAAACCATATCAGCATTACTGACAGATTTTTTCAACTCTGAAACGGATTCCTTAGCCGCCTCTCTTCCCTTTGATGGGAAACCTCCACATCCAAGACCACGAGTCAATTCCTTACCAATAAGGATTTTCTCATCTGCCTTTGTGATGCTCAAGTGCAAAGCGTCTGTGTTTATGCCGTAAATAGTTGCACCATTAATACCTTTATTGAAAAGCCATGTAATAGTATTATTTCCAGCTCCACCACATCCAATAACTTTGATGTTTGCTTTTCCAGCACGTAATTCATCAAAATTTATACTATGCGTCGAGGCATTCTGAATAGCTTCTTTTGCAAAATCAAGAACCATTTTCTCTTTTTTTCATACCTCCTTTCAAATAATTATTTTGAAAAGTTCGTTAGAGTTTAAATAATTGTCTATGTTTAAATGAGATATTTTAGTAATCTAAAAGGTGCGACACAAAATTAATTTAAGACAAAAATCATCTAAAAAGAGTAGAAAATGTATGAAATATTCACATTAACTAAAAAGACAGGAGATTTTGGAGTTGATGTAATTGCTAAAAAAGGAAGCGATACAATAGCTATTCAAGTTAAGAAATACGCAACAGGAACACCCGTTGGAAATAGAGAAGTGCAAATGCTTTTAGGAGCTATGCAGAAAAAAGATATCAAAGCTAATCACAGCATACTAATAACAACATCACATTTTACAGTTCAGGCAAGAGAACAAGCAGATGAATTAGCAATTGAACTATGGGATAAGCATGAATTGAGTAAAATGGTTAAAAAATATTTAATGAAAATAGAATAAAGTTTAATCTATAAAAGTGAAGCGAAGTCAATAGACATTTGCTTATGAATTTTACTCAATGGATTGTTACACCAATCACAAAAATCTTTAATTTCAAAGTCAATAATGCAAAGCTCACCAAAGCAAAAGTAAAAGGAACATTGGGAGATTATCTGGGAATAAAAGAATACTAAATTCTTAGCAAAACTCTCCGTCACAAACAACAAAACAATCTCAACCCAAAGAATATCGCTCAACTTCAGCCTTAATAATATCCTCTGCTCTTATAATTTTACGTCCTGAAAAATCTGCCTGCCGAGAAGCCCTATTCAATAATAAATTAACATGTTCAATTACATTCTTATCAATTTTCTCAATAGCAGAAAGACCTATTTTTTTACCAAGTTTATCAGCAATTTCTTTAATTAGTTTTTTATTAATCATTGAGCCACCAACATATTTCTTTTAGAATATTTTAATTTCCACTTTTCTAAAAACTCTTCAAACATTAAACTACTTTCAATCGGTATTAGAAATGCACCTCTACCTACGGATTTACCATTAACTTTTTTAATCATGCCTTCTTCTTTTCCTCGACCACTTAAAGAGTAGGTAAACAAAATTTTTTGATTATGGTTTAGATTACTAAGATTGTAACTAAACAAAGAATATCCTTTAAATCCAAATTTATCGCTAAATTTTCTCCCAGAAACAAGACTATAACCTTCAATCAGAATTCCTTGTCTCGCAAAATAACTTGAATCAAATAAATCTGAAACATTCATTGTTTGAACATCAAATTTTAACTCCTTGGGTAAATCTTTTTTAAATTGTTGAGCAATATCAAGTCTTTCTCTAAGTTCTTTATCTAAAAAGATAAGAACAATGTCAATATCTCTTGGTTCATCTTTTCCTTTAACGGCAGAACCATATAAAATAATATCAAACAATTTTTCTTTTTTAAAAAATTTATTAGAAATTGATTCTAAGCTTTTTAAATAACGATTCCACGTCATGTTTAAGCACCTCACTTGCAGATTTATCTAATTTTAACCGATAACTATTTTGATAAAGAATAAAATCATTATCTATTTTCAGATATAAATCTGAATATTCTTTCTGTAAAATCCTAAATCTTTCAGAATGATTTGTTGGAAAAAAACCTTTATTCCTTAAAATGTGTAAATCACATAAAGAAGCCATTGCCTTGAAAAAAAGAGTTACAGAAGTATTATACTCTTCACGCTTTTCAGCACCTAATGCATTTTTATAATATTCAAGCGAATTGCTTTCTAAAAGTTTCTCTTGCTCATTCATTATATAATATAACAAATAAAGTATATTTAAAGCTTTCTGTTATACTTTACAACAAAGCATTAGCCCTTAGCAAAACTTTCAGCAACAAGCAACGGAAAAACAATAGTTGCATCAGCAAAAACTTTCACACTTTCAGCATTAGGCAAAATCTTTCCCCAAGAAACTGCCTCGGAAGGCAAAGCACCCGCATCAGAACCATCAAATTCTTGTGAGGTATTAACATAAACAGCATAATCTAATCCATTTCGCAACATATTAGCATTCAATATAGCATGTTTCACAACTCCAGCACCTAAAATAATCGCGCCACTATTTTTCAAACCAATAGTAGTATTGTTAAACCAAACTACATCTTCGGTTGAATCAATAACAAACTCTGGCCGTTTAAATTTAAAGAAATAAATGTTATCTCCTAAAGCTCCATCAAGTAAAGCAGGACAATAAACAGGAATCTGATTCTTCCAAGCCCAATAATAAATGCTATTCTCATCCTTTATCATTTCGCCAAGTTTCCAAATCAATTCATTTCCAGTAATTGGTTTTCCACGTTTCAAAGCAATTTGATAAAGCTCTTCTAAAATCGGCTGAACAAATTTCTCAAATTTTACATAACGAGAATTAGGAACAAGAATATTTCCAATTCTATTAATTCCATTTTCACGAAGTTCTGCGCCATCCAAATTAAACTCTCCAATTTTGAAACTTCCAAGACATTTTATTATATCTTCTTCAATACCTCCACAAGTTGTAACTAAAACATTAATCTTCTTATGTTGAACCAAATAGCTTATTACATCTCTCAAACCAGACGAAACCATATTAGAAGTATATCCTAGAAAAATAAATGCTCCTGAAGAAATCATTTTATTTGTTATGTTGATAGCTTTAGAAAAATGAGTAGCTTGAAAGCCAGTAGTCTCTAAACTTTCAATTATCTTAGGATAATTAACACCTAAATTAAAATCATATCCTCTAACACTTACTCCTTCAGGCTCCACGCTATCTCTGAGTAAATTTTCCCGTGCTAAGTTCTCATTGTTACTACTTTCCATGATAAAATCCGAGTTACATGGTTTTTAAGAGTATTGGTTTAATAAATTCCGAACCTATAAAATAATTCACGATTAAACAAACTTATCAAGCATTACTGCATTGAATCCGTTCTGTTTACATAATTCAACAAACATTCTTGCGTCTTTTTCAGTTCCACAAATTCCAGAACCGTAGTTCATAGGAATAGCCAAATCTGGATTCAATAATCTCACGCAGTCAAATGCATCTGAAAAGTTCATAACATTTTCTCCAGCTACTGGGAGTATGGCAATAAAATTATTTCCTTTCTTGCCATGCCCACTTAATTTCTGCATTTCAGGAATCTTGTCAGTGTCTCCTGAAAAATAAATCACTTTACTTCTAAATTTAATAACGAAACCCAACCAGCCTTCTTGTTTAGGATGTTTTCCGTGGAAAGTGTAAGCTGGAAAAGATTCAAGCTTAGCATAACCCAAATCAATTATATCTGATTCGTCTACGATATGTAATTCAATTTCCTTGATTTTAATTAGGGTGCTCTGACAATCAACTGGACAAAAAACAAGAGTGCCTTTTTTAGAAATTTTCTGCACATCTTTTATACTGCAGTGGTCAGAATGTCCGTGGCTAATCAAAATAACATCAGCTTTAGGAGTTTTATCAGAAACACGATAGGGGTCAATTATGATAACTCTCCCCAGATATTTTATTAAAAATCCTGCATGCCCAAGAAACTCAATATTCAAATCATCAATCTTCATAAAATTTACAACGCATAGAAGTTTTTAAGTTTGAATGTGATGTAGATTAAATTATTTTTTTCTATTCAAATTTTTTCTCTTTGATTTCATAAAATTCTAATATATAATAATAAAACTGATTAAACAGCTTTCTCAATTTCTTTCGCAATACTCATCATTTTACTTTCTTCACCTTTTGCACACATAATTTGTAAGCCAACAGGTTTTTCGCCAATATTCCCAATAGGCAAACTAATCGCACAAATTTCTGCAAGATTTGCAGGTATTGTTAGAGCATCAACAGCATAAAGCTGTTCAATTGAAACCTTTGTTCCGAATTTCCAAGGCAAAACGGGCACGGTCGAGGAAATCAAACAATCAAATTTTTCCAAAACTCTTTCAAACTCTTTTTTAATAATTTCTTTAACTTGCAAAGATTTCTGATAATATTGTCCCTCATATTCTGCTTTGGAAATCTCACTTCCTCCAATCAAACGACGCAAAACCTCTGGACCACAAGATTCTTCAATTTTCTTTCCATATCTTCTCCCATCCATACGACGAGTAGCAGAAAAGAATTCAGTCCAAACAAGAGGATGATAAGTTTGAACAGCTAAATCAATATGTTTTATCCCTACATTTTCAACATTCCATTTTTTATCTTTAGTCATTTTCTTAACAAATTCCGCAACAAATTTTTTGACATTATCATCAATTCCATTAATACTCACAAACCCTATATTGATTTTTCCAGGATTTTTAATAGAAATTTTTTCACTATTAAATGTAGTCGTATCTTTTTCATCTTTTCCTCTGATTATATCTAAAACCAAACTTGCATCTGAAACATTTTTAGCAATTGGTCCAATCTGATCCAAACTCATAGATAAATCAATTAAACCATAACGAGAAACACAACCATAAGAAGGTTTTACTCCAACAACCCCACAAAACGAAGCAGGAACTCTAATAGAGCCACCAGTATCGCTTCCCAAAGCAACATCACAAAAACCAGCAGCTACGGCAGCAGCACTTCCAGAAGAAGAACCACCAGACACATGTCCTGGAACAGCAGGATTATCTGTTTTCCCAAATGCGGATGTTTCTCCACTCCATCCACAAGCAAACTCGTCACAATTACACATCCCAATAATTAATCCATCTTCATCCAATATTTTACTTATAGCCGCGGCATCATAAGTAGATTCATAATTTTCAAGAGTTTTAGACGCACAAGAAGCACGAAGTCCTAAAACATTAATATTGCTCTTCACTCCAATCACAAAACCCCAAAGTCTGCCTCTTTGTCCAATTGGTTTAGCATCAAGCTTTCGTGCCTTTGAAATCAAATCTTTTTCATCACGAACTTCAAGAAAGGCATTTATTTTTTTGTTATCCTTTTTAATTCTATCAAGATACAACTTAACTTTATCTTCAACTATTCCCATGTCAATCAATCAAAAGCAAGGATTAAATATGTTGTGAAATCAAAAAAGTAATGCAAAAGCAAAGATGTCCTTGGGTAAATGAAAATCCTCTAATGATAGACTATCACGACAAAGAATGGGGAACGCCATTACACGATGACAAAAAATTATTTGAATTTTTAATTTTGGACGCTTTTCAAGCAGGTCTTTCGTGGAATACTATACTAAACAAAAGAGAAAATTTCAAAAAGGCATTAGACAGTTTTGATTATAAAAAAATATCAGAATATACAGAAAAAGACTACGAAAGATTGATGCAAGATGCAGGAATAATAAGAAACAAATTAAAAGTAAGAGCGACAATAATCAACTCTCAAAAATTCCGAGAAGTTCAGAAAGAATTTGGTTCTTTTGACAAATATATCTGGCAATTCACAAACTATGAAACAATTAACAACCAAATAAAAACAATGAAAGATTATCAGGCAAAAACAAATGAGTCTGACGCAATGTCAAAAGACCTTTTGAAAAGAGGTTTCAAGTTCGTTGGTTCAACAATATGTTATGCGTTCATGCAAGCATCAGGGATGGTAAACGATCATTCAGTAGATTGCTTCAGAAAAAAAGAAGTTTAGTTACCACTCAAACTTAACATATTCACTAAAAGCATATCCCTCTTTAAAATACACAGCTACATTTACCGAATAATTTCCTCCATCAATCAAAGGAACATCATTCAATATTGCGTCTGTAGCGTTCCAAAAAAATCTATCGGAAATAAACAGGTCAGGAGTTCCATATTCTTCCCAAACAATTACTTTATAGAACATATCTTCAGTCATTCCAATTAGAGGAATCCAAGAAACATACAAATCATTTTCATTTCTTTTCCAATTAACATTTTTAGGATAACCTAATATACTTTTTCTATATTCTACAATATCTTCAATAATTAAACTTCCATTTTTAATAAATTGAAAAGTATAATTTCCAGAAACCGGCAAACTTCCATTATAAGGTCCATATAAAACCCATCTTCGAGTAATCTCTCCAGAATAATTGTTTATGTTAAAATCCTTATTTAAATTATAAATTGTTAAATTTGGCGAAATGACATTCACTTCATCAATATCCCATAAAAAACACGTTTCTAATGAATCATAATCTCCAAAACAATTAACTTTGAATTCGTAACTTTCTCCATATGGAGAGTTTTGCGACCAAATTTCTGGAAAAATTTTATGTTGCTCAAATTTAGACAATTCTTGCACATTATTTGAGGTATAATTTTCAATTATAATCTCTTCAGAAATTATGTCTTTATTTTCTAATGTAAAAAATACGCCCAAAATAATAATCAATAATAAACAGAAGATTAATAAGAGTTTCATAAAAACGTAACGGACGCTACATTAGAAAAACCAGAGTTGGCCCAAACACCCTGTGCACGAATTCTATAATTATAAGTTCCAGAATTAAATTTTGTAGATTCATCAGTAAAACTACTCAGATTTGGAGAAACTAAAAAAGTATTATATGTTCCATCTATAGGGTTATGTGCATCAATAAAAAAGTTGAATTCGTTGTTAGAGTTATCCACCCAATTCAATTGAGGTCTTCCATTTTGATTTAAAGTTAGAACTAAATTTGTGGGAGCAGATACTGTCATGGGAGGGACTGTGATTACAAGAGGAGTAGTTGTGAGACCAAAATTTCCAGAAGTATCGAAAGCACGAACCCTAAAATAATAAGATTGTGAATTTTGCCATGGAGGAGGCCAGAACAACAAAGTTGGATCAAAATCATAAGATGTTTCAAATAATCTATAACTCCTCATAATATCATTAATATTTGGGTTAGTGAAGGGTACATTGGAAACTTCCAAAACATATCCCCCTATTCCAAAATCGTCTATTGATGCCTGCCAAGATATTGGAAAATGATAATAAGCGAGATTAGATTTAATGCTATAATTACCTGAAACAATTCCTGGAATTGTTGGAGGAGAAAGGTCTGGTGAAGCTCCTCCGAATAAATTCCAAATGTCATTCAAAAGTTTAGTATGTGTATTTTGAGCAGTTTCTGGAAGATTACTTGGAAGAGTAGCTGAAGCGGGAAGCGCAGGATGTGGGGGAAGAAGATGGAAACTCTGAACTATTAAATCATCAGGCCACATTAGAGGATTATTTTTAACAAGACTAGCCCAAGACATTGCACTCGTATAATACTGCTGATCAGTTGTGGCTAAATATCCAGATAAATCATTCGCATTCATAATAACTCCAAAATCTATAGGATAAGGTCTACTTGTTATAAAATTCTTTAAAGTAGTTATATCATTAACTATATTTAAGCCATAAACACTAACAGCTTCACGATTAACATCTAAATGGAAGAATTTTATCTGGATTCCTTGTCCCTCAAGTTGCTGGATATACGAAATAAATCTCTGTACACTCTGCCCAGCATTATTTTGAGAGCTTAATTCAGAATTAGGATATGCCTCGATAAGGCCTATATCTATTTTAGGATAATTTGTATTAATTTGTTGAATAAATGAAGAAACTATTTGAACAATTTGTGGGACACTATACCCACAAGACGCAAAACCTGAAGAGCTTATATATCCTCCTTCAAGTGCCTCATCTATTGCAAGATAATCAACAAAATCATGAATTCTTGGAGGATGATTAGGAGGAATAGTATTCAAAAGAGACGTATAAACTGGTTCATTTAAACTGCCAGTAATTCCAAGAGCATAATTAAGAGGAGTAATTAAAGGATTATTACACCAATTAGGCTTAACGACCGGAGTTTCAATAGCAATTTTTTTACCAGAATATTTCCAACTCAAAAGATTATTAATATTGATATTATTACCTGGGAGGGCGGCATTTGGTCCACAAAGAGGACATGCAGAGACAGTAGACCCTAGAAGAGGGCTGGAAAATTGGCTTAAATAAAACTGATAAACTTCTGTAATGGCTCTAGCATTTGGCCATTGGTTTGGTTGAATAAATAGACTCTGCATATCCAAAGCACCAAGATTAGAAGAGAACCAAACCTCTGGATTGTAAGAATATACTTTTGAACTTAAATATACAGGATCATTAACAAAAAAGAAAGCCAAAAACACAAAAAAACATAAACCTCCAATATAATACCATTCTTTTCGCATATACAATAAAATAATTCAGAGTTTATATTTCTTTCACCACTCAATTTTTTGAACATTCTCATTCTCTTCGTAAACAATTTCTTTCAACTCATAAAATTTCAGAGTGTCTTCAACTTGGTCACTAAAATACCTCAACTGATAATCCTTATCTGTCTTAGAATCAAAAAGTTCAATTAACATTTCCTTAGTCGTCTTATAATCCTCAAAAATATAATGTGCATCAACTTCTAATTTCTTACCATCTACAACTACGAAGTCTCCTTTTTTCAAATTTCCAATGGGTTTAGATGCTTTTATAACAACCATAAAAATAAATTGTAAAAATAGTTTTTAAAGATTACTCTTAAGCAAAATAAATAAGAATTTAATTTAAACGACAATCAAAGTTTACCAACTAATCCAATTCCTGGTTTCAAAGTCTTCTGCCCAGTTTCCCACTCAACAGGGCAAACTTCTCCACCATGTTCTCTGACATAATTAGCGGCTTGTAACTTACGCAAAATCTCTTTCACGCTACGACCAATAGAGTTGTCATGAATATCTGCTGAACGAACAATACCATCTGGGTCAATGATAAATGTGGCTCTCAAAGAACGACCCTCATCAACACCTTCAGAAATATAAACTCCATATAATTTACTTATTTTTCCAGAAGTATCTGCAACCATAGGATAAGATATTTTCTTTATCATAGGAGAAACATCCCACCACGCCTTATGCACATGCTCACTATCTGTGCTTACACTCAAGATTTCAGCATTTAATTTTTTAAAATCTGCATAAAAATCAGCAAATCTTGAAAGTTCTGTTGGACAAATAAAAGTAAAATCTCCAGGGTAAAAAGCAAGAATAGTCCATTTACCTCTTAACTGGCTTAATCTTAAATCTTTAAACTTATTTTGATGAAATACTTTAGCCATAAAATCCGGAGCTTTCTTTCCAACAAGAGTTCCAAGAGGTATATTTAATAATTGATTATTTTGTTGCATTTAAATCCAAGCACCCTTCTCAAGAATGATGCACTCATCATCTTTCTTTGGAGCATTTTTAAACATTATTGTCTTAAAATTTGAATCGCAAGATTCCCCATTTTTCTCGTCACGAACTCCAGTTTCAGAACTCTTTTTTATCAAATGAGGAGAAATTTTAATGTTTTCAAGTTGTTTTCCAAACTTATCTAAAATAGTTCTCGCTTCCACTCGCACTTTATCAACATCTACCATAAATGAAAAAGAAAAACAAGCTTATTAAAAATATCGCTATTTTCGTTTCTTCAATCTCTCAATCGCCTCTTCTCCAAGAACTGCATCATTCTTAGAAATTCTTAAACTTTCTTTAAAGTCTTTCCAGAAATTTGAGTCATATCTTATCCTGATAAATGCTGTAACTACCATAGCAATCACGCTTCCAATTCCAGCCAAAAGCATATCTTTCTGTGCGTCCCAAATATCTCCCTGCGAACCAAGAAATGCAAGACCAGCAGAAGGATCAACACTCAAAGCAGTCAACCATTCAATAACTTCATAGACTGCCGAGAAAGCAAAAGTCAATTCAATTGGAAACCAGAATCCCCAAAATCCGCGAGAACGAGAAAGTCTCATAAACACTTCACGAACAGGATAAGCTAAAAGAAAACCAAAAGAGAAATGAACAATTCTATCATACATATTTCTATCTGCATTAAACCAGTCTTGTAAAACATACCCAAAAGGCACTTCGGCATAAGTGTAATGCGAGCCAATTACATGAAGGCACATAAACAGAGTCAGTAAAGTGTAAGAAACATTAGACAGCCTAAAATACCAAGCAGAAATTAAAATCACAGGCACAAAAATAAAAACTAAATAATTTTCAAGCAACCAATCATGAGGATAAATGGGATTTATTGCGGCCCATATCCACACAGCAACGAACACGAAAAGCAAAAACCACCTATACAAAACACCCTTTTTCATAAAAACAAAAGAAACTTTTAATATAAAAATCTATCTCAAGGTGTCAATCTATCTCTATCTCTTGGAAACATAGTTGCTTCGCGAATATTATCCAAATCACAAAGAAGCATAGTCAATCTCTCTAATCCAATAGACCAACCAGAGTGGGGAGGAGCACCATATCTAAATGAATCAATAAAGTCTTTCAAACCTTCAACTTTCAAACCTTTCTGTTTTATTTTAGCAATAAGTAAATCAGGTAAATGAATTCTCTGCCCTCCAGATGTAATTTCAAGACCTCTGTAAATACAATCAAATCCTTCTGAATATTTGGCGTCTGCTTTTCCATCACGAGGCATTATATAAAACGGCTTCAAAGAAGCAGGCCAAGAATGAACAAAAACCAAAGTGTCTGGAAATAACTCTCCAAGTTTTTTTTCAGCTTCTGGATTCAAATCATCTCCAGAAGAAATCTTAATTCCATTTTTCTTCAACAAAGCGATTGTTTCATCATAATCAATATATTTAGAAGACGGCACTTTCAACTTCAATCCCAATAATTCAATTTCAGGTTTATTTTTTTTAATTATTTCAGAAATCATGTGTTGAACAACTTTTTCTTCAATTTTCATAACATCCATTTGAGACATAAAAGCACATTCAATATCCATTTGTCTGATTTCGTTAATGTGTCTTATCGTGTTATGTTTTTCAGCTCTCCAAACAGGAGTAATCATAAAAGTTTTTTCCATAGAACAAGCAATCATTTCTTTATACAATTGAGGACTTTGAGCCAAACAAGCTTCCTTCTCAAAATATTCCACTTTGAAAACATCTGCTCCTCCTTCAGAAGCAACTCCAATTAAGCAAGGAGGTTGCATTTCAATAAATCCCTGTGAATCAAAGAAATCTTTGAATGATGTAGACAATGTATGTTGAATTTTGAAAATCGCCTGCGTCCTTCTTCTGTGAAAATCAACATACCTATAGTCAAGTCTTTTAGGCAATTCAGTTTTAGAAAAATCAGAAACATCAACGGGCAATGGACTCTCAGCGTTTCCAAGAACTTCAAAATGTTCAGGGACAAGTTCTCTCCCTCCAGTAGCCTTCTCGCTCTTCTGAATCTTTCCAGAAATCAACACAACGCTCTCGCGTGAAACTTTCTGCATTAAATCAAAAACTTCTTTCGGAGATTTGTCTTTATGAGCCGTAATTTGCATTTCTCCAGAAGCATCACGCAAAACAAGAAATCTCACTTTTCCAAGGTCGCGTTGGTCATAAACCCACCCAGCGACAACAACTCCCTCACCAGCATTTTTAGAACTCAAATCAGAAAGCATCTTTCTATTCTGCAAGTGTTTCCAATAATCCATATCTGTCTCAACAAATACTCATTTTTAAGTATTATTATTCACTAAAATTGAACAGCCACGCCAGAAGTAACAAGACCAGAACCAAAAGAAGTGATTATGACTCTGCTTCCTTCGTGAATCGTTCCATCGCGTATAGCCTCATCAAGAGCAACAGCACAAGTAGCTGCAGACATATTACCATATTTTTCAATATTTCTGTAAACAATAGCACCATCATCAACGACTCTTTTCGCAACAGCGTCCAAAATTCTTCCATTCGCTTGATGGGGAATATAGACATCTGCTCCTTTCCAGTCTGCTCGTTCTTTCAAAACTCGTGCAGATTCAAGCATATTTCGAACAGCGAGTTTCATCACAGTCCCCCCATCAGGCATCCAAATATAATTTCCTTCATTTCTAAAAATCAATTCATCATTTCCATCAAATGGATCACTCACAGAATAATTAGCAACAATTCCTTTTCCTGATTCACTCCATTTTAAAACCGCAGCGCCAGCTCCATCACCAAATAAAGTTGAATTAATATCTTCAAGATTTGTATGTGCTGATAATTTTTCAGAAGCAATTACTAAATAATTACCTCCTTCATTTCTACAAGCACGCGCATCTGCTTCAATCATCGCTTCAGGAAATCCTGCACAAGCATTCTGCATATCATAAGCAAAGCAATTTCTAATTCCAAGTTTTTTCTGAATCTTACACGCGGCAGAGGGAAAATTCTTTTTTTCGCTGACAGATGCAACGATTATTCCTTTTATAGAATCAGCTTCAATTCCGGAGTGTTCCAACGCTCGAACAGATGCTTGATAACCCATATCTGACGGATGTTCATTTTGTCCAGCATATCGTCTTTCTTTGATTCCAGTAACTTGAAAAATACTTTCTGGACTTAAAACACGATGTTCCAATTTATTACCTTGTGCATCATGTTTACACTTAACAACTCCAGAAAAATACTCATTCGTTCTAATATCTAAAGGTAAATAACTTCCCGTCCCAATAATTTCCAAACGACATCCCATAAAAAATTACAATTAATTTTATTTAAAAAACTATCTTAAATGTCAAATTCATTTCAAAACTCGTTCTATCAATTCCATCGCCTTCTTAGCATCTAATTTGCCCTTAAACTTAGCCATCAACATTCCCATATAAGCATTAGCTCTCATTCCAGGTTTACTCTTGACAATTTCTCTAATTTCTTTCTCAATTTCATTATCGTCAATCTTTTCAACTTTCAAAGCTTCTTTCAAATCAACACCATCAAGTATTTTCATTAACACAGGTTTAACATCGGATGAATTAATCTTTCCATCAGAAACAAAAGTCAAAACTTTTTCATAAACTCCTTCAGTCAAAATAGATTTAATTTCCTCAAATGACTTACTGCGTTTAGAAGCAAATTCATTTCTCCACAAAGTCACCATCTTAGCTACAAGAGGAGCATCTAAAGGACAAATATTCAACAAAACATCAAATTCATCAAGTAATTCAGAATTTTCTAAAACTAATCCAACTAACTCGTCAGTCAATCCTTTCTTTCTCAATTCATCTCTAATATCTGTTTTTAATTTGGGCAATTTCTTTTTCAAAGAATCAATTTTAAGTTTTCCAATTTTTAATAAACTCAAATCAGTTTCGGGATACATACGAGAAGCTCCAGGCATAGGTCTCAAAAACTCACTTTCTCCAGAAGGTAAAGCATTTCTAACTTCTCCAGAAGATTTTCCATTCTTAACCTCTACAAGCTGTCTGTCAATTTCTTTATCAATAGTTTCAATCATCATCTTGGGGTCCTGAAAACCTTTTATTTCAACTCTGTCGTGTCCAGAAATAGAAACATTAACATCTTGCCTAATTGTGCCCAATCCTCTTTTAACTTTGCAGGCTCTCAAAATTTCTCCTAACTTCAAAGCACATTCCTTAACCATTTCCGGATTTTTCAAATCAGGATAAGTTGCAATTTCTACAAGAGGAATTCCAAGTCTATCTAACCGATAAATAACCTTATTTTTTTCACGTAAAATAACCCGAGCAGAATCTTCCTCCAAACAAACAGTAGCGACACGCACTTTTCCATAAGAAGTTTCTAAAAATCCATCATGAGCAATTAAAAGAGTGCGTTGAAATCCTGAAGTATTGCTCCCATCAATAACCGTCTTACGCATAACTTGTGTAACTGGATAAATTTCACAATTCAGAAGTAAAGCAACAGTCAAAGAAACTTCAAGAGCTTCATCATTAATATTATGTGCAGGTTCTTCATCTAATTCAACAAGTGAAATAGTATCTCTATATCCTTCATAAATAAATTTTTTTCCTAAAGAAGCTTCGTGAGAAACAGCTTCATCTACTTTGCCAGTCTCTCCTGCGACAGCATGTAACTTTCTTTCAAAAGTATAATGTGGTTCATCATTTCTCAAAAACGAAGGAGCTCCAGAAAACAATTTTGGAGTATCAAGCTGTTGATGAATTTCAAGTCCTGCCTTAAATCCTAATTTAGAATAATCTTTAGACATAAAAAATAAAAAAGAAAGGAGTTATTAAAGATTACTTAATCTAAATGGCTAATCTTGTGTCCATACTTATGATATGTTGTGACTATTTTATTCAGTAAATCTTCAGAAATCTCTCCACGAACTTCAACCACTCCTTGATGGGGATTTATCAAACGAGCTTGACCAATTGAATTAGTGCGTCTAAAATAATCCTGAACTTGAGTTTTAACTCCATGAGCAACAGAACGATCGCGAGGTTTCTTAAGATCTATTCTAAAATAAGGGAGTTCATCAAATTTATCCACAATAGCATCCATACCAACATTAATTTTGGAAGCCATATATTTGTAAAATGCTGCCTCTGGACTATACATTGACGGAGCAACCCCAATTAACTCTGGAGCTCGTTTAACTCCATCACTTTCTCTTTCTTTGAAACCCCGTCGAGCTTCATGAATCAAAGAATTATAAAAACTACGTTCTCCAACTGGAACAATTGCAGGAGCATATTTCTCATGAGCAAGCATCAAATTCTGAACAAAACGACTGGTTCGTCCATTACCATCAGCAAGAGGATGAATACGCAAGAAATGAAAATGAAGAATAAGTGCCCGTTCAACCATATCTAATGACGAATTACTAATTACATCAACCAACGAAGTCATTTGTTCTCTAATTTTTTCTGGTTGTGGAGGAATATCGGTTGAGTAATCTGGAATAATCACCCCACCTGTACGATAAATTCCATGATTTAGAGGTTCAATTTTTTCTGCCACATCTAAAAGAAATGGTTCAGTTATGTGGCCATTAAATTTCTTCCGAGCATAATTCATTGCTTCTCTAAGTTCATCACGAGTTTGACGAAAATCCTTACGACGCCCAATTTTTTTTGAACGTTTAGCTTGATCAGGTTCTAAAATTTTAGAATGATACGAAGCATCTTCATGAATAGATTCAAGCAATGTCTTAGAGACAACTCCATCTTTAGTTAAATCATAAGATATATAGTCGCGTTTGCGTTTAAGCTCTGCTAACAAATCAGGTTCGACAAAATAATTTTTTTCCATAAAATCACCCTCAATCATTATTATTTAAAGCTATCTATTGCAACCCCTATATAGTTACGACAATTTAATAATCTCTCTGTTCTTTCTTTTTCTTAACACCATAAGAAGATTTACCATTTCTTCCATGCGTTCTATAATCTTCCGTAACTTGTCTTATTAAAAAAGGAGTAGAAAATCCAAACTCAACTGAGGCATTTGCTCTTGCATCCATAAAAGAATCATAAAACCCTAAAGGTTTGTATTCCTGAGATCCATAAACAACCCATTTGTTTCTTTGAGTATCGAGCATTCCATCTAAATCTCTCATAAAACAATCAACTAATTTTTCGCGTATTCTTTCAGGTTCAATAGGTATAGCCATATTATTCACTCAAAAGAGAATTAAATTCTCCAGAGATATTCTCAAGCATTTTGTCCCTAATTAAACCTTTCCAATTCTTATGGCCTAAAACAAATCCCAATTTAACCAAAGCAGTTTCAGACAACATGTCTTCCAAGAAAATAACTCCCATCTCTTCCAAAATACGACCATTGGAATAAACCTTAGGATTCAGTCTACCATAAACTGATTGAGCAGATGCACAAACAACCATTCCTTGTTTAATAACTCGCTTCAACGCCGATTCCCAAGAATGTTTAACGTCGCCAACAGCAACATGCCCTAAACCAGACATTGAAATGACTATTCCTTTGTAACCTTGAACTAAATAATAATCTAATATTGAAGAGTCCTGTCCAGGATAAAACTGAATCAAAGCAACTTTATCAGAAAAAGACGGGTCTAATTTAGTCAATCCTTCAGAACAAGCATTATATTTTTCCAAAAACTCAATTTTAGAAGGCCACACGCGAGCAACAGGAGAACAATTTACAGCCTTGAATGTATTTCTACGAGATGTGTGCATCTTTCTAACTTTAGTTCCACGCAAAGCATAACAATAATCATCATTTTCAGTAGCATGACCAACAATAACCACTTCTGCGCAATTTGACAAAGCAAACTCAACAGCACATTCTAAATTTAATTCAGCGTCTGAACTTGCTCTATCAATTGAACGCTGTGAAAAAGTCAAAACAACAGGTTTCTTCAAATCCGTTAAAAAGAAAGAAAGTGCAGAAGCAGTATAATGCAAAGTATCAGAACCATGTGTAATAATGACTCCAGAAATTTCAGAATCATTTAACATTTCCTTAGCATGTTCAGCAATAGTTATCCAATGCTCTGAATTCATTGATTCAGAAGCAATCATAAACGGCACAGACAATTTTTTTACATTGACTCGTTCAAATATTTTAGGATAATATTTTGCAAATTCAGAAACATCTGTAATCGGAGCAGTTCCTCCAGTGCGAGAATCTAATTTTGAAGCAATAGTTCCTCCAGTAACAATCAAGCCGATAGACTTTTTGCCAGAAATTTTAGGCAAAACAATCTTCTCGTTAGATTTAGCAGAATATTTTTCCAGAACTTCAACATCAAATATATTCTCACGAGGAATTCCAATATTATATCCCGATTTTAATTTGACAAGGATTACAGATTTATCGTAACTCTCAAGCATCACGCACTCAAGTTCTTCAGATGCCAATCTTATTCTAACTTTATCGCCAGCATGAGCATTAATTTCTACCATAGTTATCCACACAAATATAGATATAAAAATCTTCTTGATGAAATCAGTAATTCATTGAATGAAAATCAGGCATCTATACTAATTTCTGGTTTATACGCTTCTTTATCCTTTTGTTTAACATAAGCTCTATCTTTTTTCATCTGTTCAAACATCGGATCTTGTTTCATTTCCTCTGGAAAATTGCGATACATTTCATCATCACTTAAATCTGTTAATGGTTCGCCATTCTCCCCAGAAGATTCGGGCGTTAAACTTTCTTGCCCAGTAAATATTCCAAAGTAAGCAGGCCAATAATATGTGTTCGGACATCCTATGTTTGGTAAATAATATCCACTAAATGGAAGTGGTTCATTTATGAAATTACCGTTCCCACATTGTTGATTATTTACCGGAGCAGGATATGTCTCACAGCTAAAGGTATTACATTGACCATCAGCCGTACAAGATGATGGTTGTAATGGAGGCGCAGCACTACTCGGAATCACATAAGGAGTTGGACTTAACTTATGATTTCCTCGAGGAACATAAGGGTTAGGCCAAGTAGCATATCTTATTCCATAAGCATTTGAATAAAAATTCGCAGTTCCAGTCAAGGGATTACAAATAGCTCCAGATGAGGTAGGCGGTTGACACATACCATTTATACATTGAAGAAGCATACCACAACCACTGGCACAAGAACCTCCGCAATTACCTCCAGTTAAACCATCATAATATTTTTCAAATTGTTTTTCATCCCATATATTTTCTATAGTATTTGAGCCACTATCATATGCTGGACCTAAATTATTATTTACGAAGTTATTAACGAAGAACCCCACTCCATAAAATCCTTGAGAATTTATTCCGTAACCAGACATAGGATAAGCAGGATTAGGACTAAATCCATTTCCCTCAATATGATTAAGAATAGTTCTTCTCCAAGGATACAAAGTTATGCCATTAATATATGCAGAACTATCCAGATAGTATCTTATTCCATCTGCTCCATTGCTTAATACTCTATTACGGCTCAATTGTCTTATTGAAGGGAACCCATAAAATTGTGATGCAGGTCCTAAATTTTTCGCGTCAAAATCAAACCCTTCTTGAACATTAAAACTCAAATCATTACAGTCTACTGTGTCTACATATTGTATAGAAGCCCCAGAAGGAGATTCCGGAATGTATACTCCTTTTTTATTGTTGTTTATCTCATTTAAAATAATATAATTTAAACCACTGTTATAACTATATATTCCATGTTGTTGATTATTAGAGATACGATTGTGAAAAATATATCTTGAAGAACTATATTCCGGAAAAATATATGGAAAATTTGAAGATGCCTGAATCGTTCCCAGACTTACTCCATTGCGAAGATTATATTGAATCTCATTATCGATAATATCAGTCATCTGTGTTGCTTTTAAAATTATCCCATCATTATTATTATAGTTGATAGCATTATTACTTATTTTTGTATATTCATTCCAGTGGTAAAACTCATAATATGGAGAATTTATTGAATCTTTAGACCCCATAACTATCCCTCCACTATCCTGTTGAGAGTTACCGTTTGAAGTTATCAAATTTTGACTTATAATTGTCCATCTATGATATTGTAGTGAACTTAGCCAGAAATAAGTGCTTCGTCCATTTGTACGAATTCCTACTTGTTGATTATTGCTTATTGTATTTGAGATTATTCTTACTCCAGAATTAAAATATTCTTGAATATTGAAAATAGGATATGAATTAGATGTTTGAAGAGTAGGATTTATTTCAGAACCAAGATATATTGAATTAACTTCTATTCCCATTTGATTTGAGTCTATTGTATTTAAATTAATTTGGTTATCCAATCCATAAATCACTATTCCTTGACCATTATTAGTGATTGAATTTGAGTTCATTCTCTGCATATTACCACTTAAAGGTATTGAACATATCATTGGCCAAGGATAAGGCGTCCAAACAGGAGGATTACCAGAGCCATAGGAACCATGAGGATTCAATCCCAAACTACATATCGCATTCGGACTCGCAGAATTTAATGTCGTAATATCTGTTCCTGTGAAAATTCCTATCGCATTGTTCATAATTACATTATTCTTCGTATTGCTTTGTTGTCCTTCTAATTTCACTGCTACACCTGTATTTTGAATATTATTTTGAGAATAGAGATTATTTTGTGCTGTGTAATCTTCTTGTATTCCAACTTTTGCTCCATTTATAGTGTTAGCATCTATCGTGGCACCTGAAACTCCTGAAAGCAAATGAATTGCACTTGAAAACCTTCCTCTGAAAGTGCATCCACTTATTCGCGCACCTGAAACTCCTGAAGCTATCTGAATTGCGTCAAGCATTGCAGTCGGCGAACCACCATAATTAATTGTTGTCCCAGGAGCACACGTTACAATAACATTATTTGCAGTTATTATCGTTGGAGCAATCATAGTTATTGTCCCACATAAAGTCATTGAAGCACCAATCGTCGCAGGAATCGTATTTGGAGCAACACAAGGAGGAGGCGTTGTTATTTGTGGAGCCATAGAAGGATTCGAAGAATCAAACAATACGACTAACGACAAAAAAACTACAAAAGCAATTACTGGCAAAGCATATTTCCAATTCACTCTTTTTTGCATATTATTATTATTATTATTAT